>JAEEGF012361708.1_pt1 | contig 20281 bp, 6 predicted proteins | sample 9134171 | NCBI WGS metagenome assembly JAEEGF01 (sample SAMN16246542, study PRJNA631951) | gut metagenome | biome: gut microbiome; feature: rumen; material: AP-attached | host: Bos | place: Iran: Karaj | collected 2018-10
GTTAAAGACAAATGACTCTCCATGAAAAGCCTTTGTCTCTGGGGTTGAAATCCATAGCAAAGCTATTGTCTTTAACTCCTTTAACTCCCTTAACTCCTTTAACTCCAAAACTTGCGAAAGTTGAATTAATGATAAGAAAAACTGTTAGATGCCGAAGGGATTGAGGTTGGAGTAAGCCTGGCGTGTCTTGTGCTCGATGCCCTCTGCCGAATACTCTCCGCTGACGTCGGCCACCTCTTCGGGATTCAGTTCCAGCACCATCTTCATGTCTTCCTCGGCCCCTTGCTTGTCGCCGCTGTCAAGGCGCAGCTTGCCTCGCTCGCGGAAGGCGTCAACGCTGAAGGGGTTCATCTCGATGACTTTGCCGTAGGCTATGATGGCTTTGTCGGCCTGTCCGGCCTTAGCCAGTATGCGGGCTATGAGCAGCATGGCATCTTCATTGTCACGTGTATAGCGCAGCAGCCACTGTGCGTCTTCCAGCGCTCCTTTCAGGTCGCCCATCTTCAGCAGGGTCTGCCCACGCAGCTGGCGTGGCTCCACCAGCCGTTCCTCAAGGGCGATGACCTTTGTCAGGCGGGCAACACCTTCTATGAGATGCTCCTGTCCCAGCTCGGCCTTGGCATAGAAGAGGTGCGCCATGGCGTTGTTGGCATCCACGGCCAGGGCCTGCTCGCACAGGGCTTTCATCTCGTCGTAGTCCTCCTTCATGAAGGCGATGCTGGCGGCCTGCATCTTCAGGCCGATATTGTCGGGCTCCTGCATGGCCAGCATCTTCAGCTCGGCCAGCGCATCGTCGAGGCGCCCCAAGCGGATGAATGCCCGCGACAGGTAGTCGTGCACCTCGGGGTCATCCTTTGTCTCCAATGCTTTCTCGAAGCACTTCACGGCATAATCAAACTTTCCGATGCGCATAGCTTTCACACCGTCGTATTTCAGCAGGTCGAAGTTTCGTTCATCGGCCACACGCTTCTCTTCCTCCGGGTTTGTCTCGCCCCCGAACAATGAATTCCAAAAACCCATAATAATAGTTGTAAATTTGGCTGCAAAGGTAATCAATAATCCCCAATGCGCCAAGGAATCTCTGAAATTATTGCTGAGAAAAGACTCCTTTCCCCTCACGTAAACGTTTTCGCGTAGTGGCTCTTTTTTTCTTCTTGATTATTTTGCAGTTAAGTTTGTTTTTCGTATCTTTGCAACCTATTAACTAATCGAAAAATAGCTAAATGAAAAAATTTCTATCCGTGTTGCTGCTAACCCTGTTGGTGTCCTTCGTGGCACAGGCTAACGAATGGGACGCAGCCGCTTACCAGCGTATTGAACAAAGCATCCAGTCTCCGCACATCAGCGGCAAGGACTACGTGATCACCAAGTTTGGCGCGAAGCCCGATGCATCGGCAGCCGACAATCAGAAAGCCATTCAGAATGCCATCGACAAGTGCTCGAAGAAAGGCGGCGGACGTGTCATCGTTCCTGCCGGCCGTTTCCTCACGGGAGCCATCCATCTGAAGAGCCATGTCGATCTGCACATCGAAGAGGGCGCCACGCTGCTCTTCGCCTTCGAGCCGGAGCTCTATCCCATCGTGGAAACCGCGTGGGAAGGCCTCGACTGCTTCAACCTCTCGCCCTGCATCTACGCCAAGGGGCAGACCGACATGGCCATCACCGGCAAGGGCGTCATCGACGGCGGTGGCAGCAACGACACATGGTGGCCATGGTGCGGAGCAGCGCACTACGGCTGGAAGGAGGGCGGCATCGCGCAGAAGAAAGAGGCACGTCCGCGTCTGCTGCAATGCGGAGAAGACGGTGTGCCCATGCGCGATGAGCAAGGACAGCCCAACAAGAAGCGCTCCTTCGGGCCCACTGACGGTCTGCGCCCGCAGTTGGTCAACTTCCTGGAGTGCCAGCGTGTGCTCATCGAAGACGTGACGCTGCTCGACTCTCCGTTCTGGGTCATCCATCCGCTGCGCTCTACCGATGTGACCGTGCGTCGCGTACATATTAATAATGCTGGCCCCAACGGCGACGGCTGCGACCCCGAGGCCTGCGACCGCGTGCTCATCGAGGACTGTTTCTTCAACACGGGCGACGACTGCATCGCCATCAAGAGCGGACGCAACCGCGACGGACGCGAGCACGCCATGCCATCGCAGAACATCATCATACGCCACTGCGAGATGAAGAATGGACACGGCGGCGTGGTCATCGGCTCGGAAATCAGCGGCGGAGCGAAGAATATCTTTGCCCACGACTGCGTGATGGACTCGCCCAACCTCGACCGCGTGCTCCGCATCAAAACCAACTCGTGCCGTGGAGGCATCGTCGAGAACATCTTCGTGAAGGACATCAAGGTGGGCCAGTGTGGCGAGAGCGTGCTGAAAATCAATCTCGACTACGACCACAACGAGGTTTGCTGTCGCGGCAACTTCCCCACCGTGCGCAACGTGCTGATGGAGAACGTCACCTGCGAGAAGTCGAAGTACGGCGTGCAGATCATCGGCCTCGACGACGACATATTCGTCTACGACATCGACGTGCGCAACTGCCGCTTCAATGGCGTGCAGCAAGGCAACTTCCAGAGCGGCAAGGTGCGCGACGTGCGCTTCGACAAGCTCTATGTCAACGGCAGCCTCGTCCTGAACGAGAAACCCTACAAACACTACTCCGAATGGATGACCTACTCAGAGATGAAGCGCGTGCCACAAAGCTACATGCTCGACTTCTCGACGAAGCCGAAGTGGAGCTACGTCATGGGCATCGAGCTGGAAGGCATGCTCGACACCTACCTGCGCTATGGCGGCGAGGACATACGCAAATACTGCCAGCTCTATACTGACACGATGATCAACGAGAAAGGCGACATCCGCGGATACAACATCCTCGACTACAACCTTGACAACATCCGCACCGGCCACTTCGTCACCCGCATGTACCAGCAGTGGCCCGAGGAGAAGAATCTGCTGGCCATGAAGACCATGATGAAGCAGCTGCAGGACCAGCCGCGCACCAAGGCCGACAAGGTGTTCTGGCACAAGGCCATCTACGCCTACCAGGTGTGGCTCGACGGCATCTTCATGGGCTTGCCCTACCGATGCCTCACCGCCCCCATCACCGAGCAGCCTGCCAAGGGAAAGAGGAAAGCGCTCGCTTCTAAACCCTCACCTATCACCTCTATCTACGACGACGCCGTCGACCAGCTGAAGATCACCTACGAGCGTACCTTCGACCCGAAGACCGGACTCAACCGCCATGCCTACGACGAGACGCGCAAGGCCTTCTGGAGCGACAGCATCACCGGACTCAGCCAGCACTGCTGGGGTAGGGCACAGGGGTGGTACACCATGGCGCTCATCGAGGTGCTCGACGCGCTGCCCGAGGACTACGCCCGTCGCAGCGAGGTCATCGACCTGTTGCAGAAAGACCTCGACGCTGTCATCAAGTGGCAGGACAAGAAGAGCGGCGTGTGGTATCAGGTGATGGACTCGCCGGGACGCGAGGGCAACTATTTGGAGAGCACCTGCTCAGCCATGTTCACCTACGTCCTGCTGAAGGCCTATCGCAAGGGCTATGTCGGCACGAAGTACCGTGACGCAGGCATCAAGGCCTACCGCGGCATCATCAACAACTTCATCCGTGTGAACGACGACAAGACCATCTCGCTCACCAATTGCTGCAGCGTGGCCGGCCTTGGCCCTGCCGCTACCGACGAGGTCATAGCAGCCATGAAGCAGGTGAACCCGAAGGGCAGCGTGAAGGAGAACCGCAGGCGCGACGGAGGCTACGCTTATTATCTCAGCGAGCCTATCCGCGACAACGATGCCAAGGGCCTCGGCCCGTTCATCTGGGCTTCGTTGGAGATGGAGATGATGGGCTTCGACACCGACAATGTCATGCAGCCCATCGACCGTAAGGCCGTGGTCAACCGCAATAACCCCGTCATCACCGAGGCCGACCCGCTGGCATCGCTGACCGTGGGCAACGGCCATTTCGCCACGACGGTCGATGTCACAGGCCTGCAGTCGTTCCCTTTTGAGTACAGGGGTGGTGTTCCCCTGACGGCCATGTCTGACTGGGCGTGGCATAAGTTCGAAAACACCGATGGCCTGACGCCTGCGGATTCCTACAAGACCGTAGACCTGGGGCACGGCCATCCCGAGGTTTATGCCGTAGAGTATAAAGCGTCAAAGAACGACCCCGCCCGCAACGTAGCCGCCACGGAATACTTCCGCGTCAACCCCCACCGCCTGAACATGGGCGTCATCGGGCTGAGCCTCCATGAGACCCATAAGTCCCATGAGACCCATGAGTCCTATGAGACCCATGAGCCCCATCATCCCCTCCCTCTTTCTGCGCTCACCGACATCCGCCAGGAGCTGAAGCTCTACGACGGCATCATCGAGTCTTCTTTTAAGGCCGATGGCGAAAAGGTCGATGTCATCACTGCCGCTCTGCAGGACAAGGATGCCGTTGTCTATCGCATCAAGTCTCCGCTGTTGAAGGACGGCCGTGCCAGCGTCAGCATCCGTTTTCCTTACCCCACGGGTAAGCACGCCGACGATGCTGCCGACTGGACGAAGCCTGAGCGTCACACCTCCCGCATCGTCTTTCCCGCCGCTACTGCGGCCGTCTCCAGTGCGGAAGGTGCCCATGCCGCCGTCATTGAGCATGTCATCGGCTCCACCCGCTACTATCTGTCTCTCAGCTGGCAGGGCGAAGCCACCCTCACGGAGGCTGCTCCCCATCATTTCGTGCTTTCCACCGATGCCGATGTCCTCGCCTTCCAGGCAGAGTATTTAAGTTCTTTCGTAGGCGGAGGCACCGCCTCCGCTGAAGGCTTCGTCTTCGACCAGCAGCTCAAGGCCGTCATCAAGGCTTGCAACCGCTGGTGGAACGAAGGCGCCATCGTGGACTTTAGCCAATGCACTGACCCGCGCGCCAAGGAGCTGGAGCGCCGCGTCGTCCTCTCGCAGTATCTCACTCAGGTGAACTGCGCCAACAGCCTTCCGCCACAAGAGACCGGCCTGACCTACAACTCGTGGTTCGGCCGTCCGCATCTCGAGATGACGTGGTGGCACATGGTGGACTTCGCCCTGTGGAGCCGTCCGAAGACCGTCGCCACCGTCATGGACTGGTACAATAAGACGGCTTATCCCGTGGCAAAGGAGATAGCCCAGCGCCAGGGCTTCAAGGGCGTGCGCTGGATGAAGATGACTGACCCGCAGGCAGGTGAGGCACCGTCGAACACCGGCTCGTTCCTCATCTGGCAGCAGCCACATTATATATATATGGCTGAGGAGCTGTACCGCGCCAATCCCACCGCCGCCACTTTGGCCAAATATGCCGAGCAGGTGGAACAGACCGCTGCTTTCATGGCCGACTACTGTGTTCGCAGAGGCACCGCCTCCGCCCCTCGTTATGACCTCATCGGCGCCACTGCCATGCAAGAGTGCATGACGAAGGACATCAGCTACAACCAACCCTTCGAGCTGGCCTATTGGCGCTACGGTCTCAGCGTGGCCAACCTGTGGCGTGAGCGCTTGGGCAAGCCCCGCAACGCTGCGTGGGACGACATCGTCGCCCACCTGGCCCCGCTGCCCATGACCAAGGACGGCATCTATACCGCCGGCCTGCCCAAAGGCCGCACCGACGCCCTTGAAGCCTTCGACCCCTTCGACACCGTAGGTGGTGTTACCGGCCCCGCCGCCAGCCCTCAAAGCACCGGCGCAAGCAGGGGCACCGCCACTCCCGCTCAGGAGTCCTTCGCCGCCAAGACTCGCAACGATCACCCCGCCGTCCTCGGCGCCATAGGCCTTCTTCCCTCCAGTCGCCTATGCTGCGACAGTGTCGCAGCCAAAAAGACCCTCGACTGGGTGATGCAGAACTGGAACTGGCAGACCACCTGGGGCTGGGACTACGGCATGACCGCCATGGCCGCCGCCCGCCTCAACCAGCCGCAGACAGCCCTCAAGGCCCTGCTCATCGACACGCAGAAGAACACCTACCTGAAGAACGGCCACAACTTCCAGACCGCCGACCGCCTGCGCCTCTACCTGCCGGGCAATGGCGCCCTGCTCACCGCTGTGGCCATGATGTGTGCCGGCTGGGACGGCTGCACCAACGCCTATAACCCCGGCTTCCCGCAGGACGGCACCTGGAACGTCCGCTGGGAAGGCCTGCAACGTATGCAATAATCATCCCTTAGTTACCCCTATGCTGCGGCATCGTCGCAGCCCCAACAGCAAAACTAAAAGCGAATCAAAAAAAACAAAAAACAATGAAACACATCCTAACTTTTTTATCATTTTTCGCCTGTCTTTTATCATGGAGCCCCGCAGAGGCGCAGACCCCTGCCTTCCCCGGTGCTGAGGGCCACGGCCGCTATGTCACCGGCGGACGTGGCGGCAAGGTGGTGCATGTCACCAACCTCAACGACAGCGGTACCGGCTCGTTCCGCTCAGCGGTCAGCGGCTCGTCGAAGAAGATTGTCGTCTTCGACGTGGGCGGCGTCATCGCCCTGAAGAGCAACGTGAACATAGGTGCCAACACCACCATCATGGGACAGACGGCACCGGCGCCAGGCATCACCCTGCGTTACTTCACCGTCAATCCCAACGGCAACAACATCGTGATGCGGTTCATCCGCATACGCCGAGGACAGGAGAAGGACGTCAACGACGGCGCCGACGCCAGCACTGCACGCCATTACACCGGCATGATACTCGACCACTGCTCCCTCTCGTGGAGCATCGACGAGGTGGCTTCGTTCTACGACAACAACAACTTCACCATGCAGTGGTGCACCATCGGCGAGAGCCTCTGCGATGCCGGCCACGGCAAGGGCGCTCATGGCTATGGTGGCATCTGGGGCGGCAAGCTGGCATCCTTCCACCACAACCTCATCCTGCATGTGGCCAACCGCTCACCCCGATTCAACGGGGCCCGCTACGACTGGACAGGCTACACCAGCAACCAGCTCTACAGCCAGTACAACTGGGAGAACGCCGTGCAGGCCGAGAACGTGGACTTCCGCAACTGTGTCATCTACAATGCCAACGGTTGCTATGGCGGCCCTGGCGGTGGCAAGGTGAACATGGTGGGCAACTACTACAAGAGCGGTCCCGGCGCCACTGTCGACCGTCTGACCACCGTCACGGTGGGAGCCAAAGGCAACTCCAAGGGCTACCCCAAATACTGGGACATGACCAGCCGCTATTACGTTGAGGGCAACATGATTGACAACAAAAATGCTGGCTGGGAGACCTTCCGCTACGACGACGGCACCATTGAGCGCAACGGCAAGCGTTACTCGAAAGACCCCAACCACTACAACGGTGCCAATGAGGAGTATATCACCGTCGGCGGCACAGACTATATCTGCATGAAGCTCGACGAGGCCGGCCCTACCGGCGACGTCACCACGCACAGCGCTGCCAAGGCTTTCCAGCAGGTGACCGCCTATGCCGGCGCCTCCCTCTGCCGCGACGACGTAGACGAGCGCTATGCCTCAGAGACCCTGAACGGCACCTGCACCTACAAGGGCAGCATCTCGAATAAGTGGGGACGCATCGACAGGGTGAGCGATGTCAACGGCTACACCGAGGCCAACTTCGGAACGGGCAGCCGTCCGGCCGGCTTCGACACCGACAACGACGGTATGCCCGACGCATGGGAGACGGCCAACGGTCTCGACCCTGCGAAGAACGATGCCGCCCTCTTCACCGTCGACACTCATCAGGTGTACACCAACATCGAGGTCTACTGCAACAGTCTGGTGCAGGACATCATGCTCAAGGAGAACGGTGAGGCCCTGCAGGACCAGGCTGTCAACGACTATTTCCCCGCCTATCACAGTGAGGACAACACGCTGGTGGCTTCCATCAACGAGCCGGAAAACCAGGGCGGCAACCCGCAGGAGGACGAAGGTCAGGGAGTCAGCGTCATTCTCTCTGCCGACACCAACACGGGGGCTAACACCTCCAGCTTGTGGAATTTCGAGGATGGCTACACCGTCACCAATACACGCAGCAAGAGCTACGCCACGGGGCAGAACAGCGGCATCAAGTATTCAGCCGGCGTGCAGTACACCATCAACATTCCCTCGGATGTCAGCATCAACAAGGCCGTCTTTACCGGCTACGACAATTATACCGACCTCGATGCTTGGCTGGGCGAGGTGGCAGGCGTCACCTACGAGTCGACGCAGTTCGTTTTCCCTAAGTCGAAGGAGACGGTGACGCACACAGTCGACATCACGCCCGCCGTCTCCAATAAGCTCACCTTCACGCCGCAGGGCAAGCAGCTGGTGCTCAGCATCACGCTCGCCGGCAAGCACGCTACCTCGGCCATCAGCGAGGCTGTGGCTACCGTTCCCGCGCGTACATTATTTTATAATATACAGGGACAGCGGGTGCGCCCGGGCTTCCGTGGCCTTGTAATCAGCAATGGCCGCAAGTATGTCAACAAGTCTTTTTAGCCTGTTATCTCTCACATGATGGCACCAGCTTTTCATGGAGAGTCATTTGTCTTTAACTCCTTTAACTCCTTTAACTCCTTTAACTCCAAAACAACCTCCTTTAACTCCTTTAACTCCTTTAACTCCTTTGATTCTTGAATAATCACTTATAACCTTTTATTATTAACCAAAAAACCAAAACAGTATGAAGTACAGATTACTAAGATTCTCCCTGATGAGCATCTTCGCGATGCTTGGAGGACTTTGGGGCAACAGTGCTTGGGCCGCCGACAAGTGGGCCAAAGTCGATGCCTCTGAGTTGAAGTCGGGCGATGTGGTAGTGATAGTCGACCAGACTACGGCTACGGCCTTGCCTAATGACAAAGGCACATCCAGTGCTCCCAACGCCGAACCCGTGACGCTGAACGGCGACATGTCGGCCATCCTTGACGATGTTGCCGACAACCTGCAGTGGGAGGTCACCGTGAGCGATGCCGGCTATCAGTTTGGCGTCGCTGGCACCGACAGCTACCTCTATTGCACAAACACCAACAACGGTGTGCGTGTGGGAACCAACGAGAACAACGTGTTTAAGTGGGTGGCTGACGCAGAAAACGCCAACTCCACCGAGCCCTATCTCGTCAATGTGGCCACCAACCGTTATGTCGGTGTGTACAACAGTCAGGACTGGCGCTGCTACACCAGCATCAACAACAACATCAAGGCCACCGTCACCGCTTTTTACAAGAAGGTGAAGGACGAGAGCGACACCCGTGCGGCCACGGCCATCACCCTGGGCGAGCACTCGACGAAAGGTGAGGTGGGCAAGTCTCTGAGTCTGCCCTCAGCCACCGTTACCACCGCCACGGGCGCTCCGCTCAACGTGGCAGTGACATGGGAGAGCACCAACGCCGATGTTGCTTCCATCGACCTGAGCGCTAACGTCATACACTGCCTCGCTGCCGGCACCACCACCATCAAGGCCTCCTTTGCCGGCGACAACAGCAACCAGCCTTCCTCGGCCAGCTTCCAGCTGACAGTAGAGAACGCCAAGGTGGCCATCGCCTCGTTCCAGGAGCTGCAGGCCAAGTGCACCTCGGCCGATACGCCTGCCACCATCACCTTCAACGGCGAGCAGGTGGTCTTCGTCAATGGCTCCAATGTGTTCCTGGCAGATGCCAAGGGCTATGGCGCATTGATCTATCAGGGCAATCATGGCCTGGAGGTGGGACAGACGCTGACCGGCACCACCGATGTCATCGTCAAGCTCTATCAGGGCAATGCCGAGATCATCAATTTCTCCACCGAGGGTCTGACCATCGGTACCGCCGATGTGGTGCCTGTGGAGAAGGCCGTGAGCGACATCACCTCTGCCAGCCAGAGCACGCTCGTGATGCTGAAGAATGTCACCTACTCTCAGGAGACAGAGCAGTTTACCGACGCAACGGGTGCCTCCATCAGGTACTATGACAAGTTCAAGGTGAAGGCCGACATCGAAGAGGGCAAGGTGTACAACGTCACCGGTGTGGTGGTGATGTTCAACGACCTCATCGAGATCTGTCCCCGCACGCCCGCCGACGTGGCTGAGGCTGCCACCGGTTTCGTCGACATCAAGGCCGACTTCACCAACCAGAGCTTCTTCACCGAGAGTGACGCCAACGGTGCTACGGCCGGTCTGAAGATGAACGCCGACGGCACGTTCACACGCGTGGCTGCCGACGACGCTACGGCCAATGCCGTCATCAGCGGCAAGTACCACAGCAACGAGCATGGCATCTCCAACTTCTCAGCCACCGTGGCCGTTGAGGGAACCGTAAAGATCAGCTTCGGCACCTGCGCATGGGGCGGCGACGTCACCGTGAAGAACGCCGAGGGGGCCGTCGTAGCCTCGATGAACACCAATACCGGAGCCTGCTACCACAACGACAAGGCAAACAACATCGTCTTCTGCTACTACAAGCAGGATGTGGCCACCACGCTCACCATCAGTGGCGGCGCCTACGTGCCCTACTTCGCCGTGGAGAAGGTAGACCCGAAGGATCTGCCCAGCGACGTGAAGTTCATCTTCGACGTGGCCGGCAGCGGTGCTGAGGGCGTGGCTCCGGCCAACGAGACCGTAGGCATCGGCAAGCAGTACACCCTGCCCAGGAACTACACCCTCTACAAGGAGGGCTACACCCTGACGGGCTGGACGGCCGACGGCGTGACCTACGCTCCCGGTGAGACCATCACCGCTCCCGAGGCAGAGAGCGTGACCTTCGTCGCCGTGTTCACCAAGAACGAGGCAACGCTGGCCGACCGCACCGAGCCTGTGACGCTCAGGTACAACTTCCGCCGCGACCAGGGAGCACCCACCGTGGCCTATCAGAACCAGACAGGCATCTGGGTGGCTCAGGCCGTTGTCAATGGCAAGCCCATCGACGTGAAGGCTACCTTCGACACCAACAACGGCGGCAAGTTTGCCAACGGCAACTGGAACGACTGGGCGCAGCTCAACGGCGGCACCAAGTGGACCGTGCCTTCCTGCAAGGGCGCTACCGTCTCGATGGAGGCCTACAGTGAAATCACCACCACCACCATCGACGGCCAGAACGACTATACCGTTGGCAAGACCATCAGCTACACCATCGCCGGCAGCGCCGAGACCGTCGACGTCGTCATTGGCGACGGCTCCTACTATCGTTACATCCAGGTCGTGCTGCCCGTGGTGCAGAGCCAGGGCGGCGAGAGCTTCGACCATGTGGCCGGCACCATCCACTGGCCCGTGGGCAACGAGCAGCAGCCCGTCATCAGTGCCGAGCTGGCAGGAGCCATCAGCAGCGCATCGGTGAGCACAGGCAACGACCTGACCATCTCAACAGCCAAGTATTTCGACACCGAGATGGTGCACTACACCCCGAAGACCAGCAATGCCGGCAACGTAGAGGGTGTGATGATTGAGTATCGCGTGAAGCCTGCCGCAGGCCTCACCTTCCAGCCCACTCAGGTTGACTATGCTGCCGTGAAGGTGGGCACCGACAATGCCACCTACTCATGGAGCTACACCGTGGACGGCGAGGAGAGCACCATCAAGCAGATTGACCCGAAGCCCGACCTGCTGCGCAACAACGGGACCAACAGCGTTGAGAACGGCGGCACAGCCAAGCTCATGCACACCGAGACCTTCGACAATGTGGGCGAGTGCGGCGAGTTCTCCTTCCGATTCTACATCTCCGCTTGTGCCAACAACAAGAACATCTGCATCGGCAATGTCACCATCAGCGGCATCGTCAACGGACAGGTTGTCAACGTCAATATGTACAATCTTGCCACCGCCGTCGCTCCCGAGGAGGCTGGCAGCGTCAGCGTCTATCCCGTCAGCGACCAGTATGAAGAGGGCAGCGAGGTGACACTCACGGCCAACGAGAACTTCGGCTACGACTTCGTGAACTGGACCAACGCCGCCGGCGAGGAGGTGTCGACCGAGGCTAAGTTCAAGTACACCGTGAACAGCGATGAGACCCTCACCGCCAACTTCGTGGCCGTCGAGACCTACGAGCTGGCACTCACCGTCGATGGCACCAACGACTACATGGTGACCGTCGACCCCGCTCCCACAGTCGTCGATGGCAAGTGGATGTACGAGGCCGGGCAGACCGTGCAGCTCAACGCCAACCAGTACGAGGGTCTGGTGACCTTCAACAACTGGAGCGATGGCGACACCAACAGCGGCAAGCTCATACAGATCAACGAGGACATCCAGCTGACAGCCCTCTACTCCCAGGCAGACATCATTGCCGGATGGGACTTCTACAAGAAGGGCAGCGACGGCCGCAAGGCTGACTTCTATGCACAGGACAACGATGCCGACGCCCTGACCCTGGTGAACACCGAGACGGGCGAGACCAGCGGATGGCTCGACAAGAGCGCAGAGGCTGCAGGAGGCTATGAGAGCTTTGCCGGCGCTGCCGTCAACTGGCGCACAGGCACCGGCAATGGCGACGTGGGCCACTGGCACTGGCAGACCAAGGTCAATGCCGAGGCCTTCGAGAACATCAACGTGCAGTTCCAGATGCTCTATAACTACAATGCCTACCAGACCTACAATGTGGAGTATTCGCTCAACGGCGAAAGCTGGACCAAGTTTGGCAGCATCACCATGCAGGGAGCCAAGGCAGAGGCATCGTTCAGCGAGCAGGTGCCTGCCGAGGCCAACAACCAGAAGGAGCTCTACATCCGTATGCTGGCCGACAAGACCTCCCAGGTCGACGGCTCCGCTTCGGCCAACGACGGCAACACCCTGGCCATGTTCTTCATCACCGGCTCACCGAAGCTCGTTGACGACGGCAAGGCTCCAGTGCTCGTCGCCACTGTTCCTGCCGACGGCACCACTGGCGTGTCGGCCAGCGGCAGGATAGTGCTCACCTTCGACGAGCGTGTGAAGATGGCCGAGAACGCCAAGGGCATGATGTCCGTCAAGAACGGCATGAGCGGCACCTGGCTCGTCGAGCCCACCGTGTCGGGCAAGACCATCTCCTTCGAGTACAAGGGGCTGGAGTACGCCACGTCCTATCAGTTCTCACTCGCTGCCAAAGCTGTGGGCGACCTCACCGACAACTTCATGACAGACGACATCACCCTGACCTTCACCACCATGGCTCGTCCTTCCGTGCAGAAGGGCTTGTACGACGCCGTGGTTGAGAATGTGGACCAGCTGCTGGCTGCCATCGATGCAGCACAGAAGCGCGCCGACAAGAACGTACGCTTCCGCATCTTCGTCAAGAACGGCAAGTATGTCATTCCTGTCAACAAAAACAACATGGTGGCCAAGGCTGAAGGCTACGAGGTGCCTGAGTGCATCACCTACATCAACACCCAGAACCTCTCGCTCATCGGTGAGAGCCGCGACGGTGTCATCATCACCAACGGCATCGACCCCACCGACCTCTTCAACGGACAGTATGGCAAGACCAGCAAGTACGACGGCATTGGCAACAGCGATGTCTTCCAGCTCAGTGGCAGCGACTACTACTTCCAGGATCTGACCGTCGAGAGCGGCATGGACGATGCCACGGGACGCGACCTCGCCGTCCACGACAGGGCTACGCGCACCATCTACAAGAACACCGGTCTGCGCGGATACCAGGACACCTGGACGTCGAACAACGACAACGGACTCTTCTACTTCGAAGGTGGCTATGTGCGTGGACGCACCGACTACATGTGCGGCAAGGGCGACGCCTTCTTCAACGGCGTGGAGCTGCGACAGATAGCAGGCGGCTATGCTGCAGTGCCCTCAAGGAGCATCAAGTATGGCTTCACCTATAAGGACTGTGTCATCAACGGCGAACCTGCTGTGGTGAACAACGCTACAGGTCAGACGAGCACCGCAGCACAGGCCGACGGCAACTACACCCTCGGACGTCCGTGGGGCAGCGGCACACCGGTGGCACTTTTCATCGATACGCGCATGAACGTCGTGCCCTCAGCCATCGGATGGAACGAGATGAGCGGCGGATGGCCCAAGCGCTTTGCCGAGTACAACTCCATGACTGCTTCCGGCAGTGTCATCGACCTCAGCGGACGTAAGAAGGTGTTCGGCGAAGGCCATGAGAACAACCCGGTGCTCACCGCCGACGAGGCCTACGAGGCCGGCAACCTGCACAACATGTTTGGTGAGTGGGATCCCACGCTCGCTACCGAGCAGGCTCCTGTGCCCACCAACGTGGTGCTGGAGGGCAACAAGCTCTCGTGGAACGGCAGCGACTATTCCCGCTGCTGGGCTGTGTGCAAGGACGGGCAGGTCGTTGACTTCACCGTGGAGAACAGCTACGAGATTCCTGCTTCCGCTACTGCAGAGTGGACTGTTCGTGCTGCCAACGAGATGGGCGGCCTGAGCGAGATGTCGGCTGTGGCCACCGTCGTGACCGGCATCAGCGAGATGGCTGCTGACAGCGCTCCTGCCGACGGCACCGTCTACAACATGCAGGGCGTGCGGGTGCAGAAGGCTCAGAAGGGTCTTTACATCATCGATGGCCGCAAGGTGGTCGTGAAGTAATGAGGCAGCCCCGAGGGGGCGGCAGGCATACATCTGCTCTGCCGTCCTTTCGGGACCGTTCAACCGCATTTCTCTTTTCGGTTTGTCCGAAGAAAGTCCGAGGCCTTCGGATTTTCTTCGGACAAAACCGTAAAATGATGTAAACGTCAGTCCTTCTCACAATGCCTCTTCCCACCAAACTATCTCAGCTTGTCACGCCCACCGGTGCGTGGTGCACGTATTCGTGCACACCAACCAAATGAAAGAGCGGAAGCCCCCTCAAAAAGTCCGAAGGCTTCGGACTCGTCGTCCGAAGGCTTCGGACTGTTTGTCCGAAGGCTTCGGACTGTTTGTCCGAAGGCTTCGGACAAACATTGTGTGCCATGACACAGGGGCGATGCCCCTGCCTGTAATCCGTCGTCCCTTCGGGACTTTTGTTTGGTGGGGCCATGACACAGGGGCGATGCCCCTGCCTGTATTCCGTCGTCCCTTCGGGACTTTATGCTGCGCTTGAGGTAGCCCTATTCTCCCCCTTGCAAAGGGGGAGTTAGAGGGGGATTCATCTGCGTAGAAACAATCCCCCCCTGCCCCCCCCCTTTGCAAGGGGGGGAATAAGTTACCTCTGCGGCGGCTAAGTGATGGCGCAGCCCTTCCCCTCCTTTTCCAAAGGAGGGGAGTGCCTCACGGAGGCCCTGCGGCGGACAAGGCAGCAAACAGTCCCGAAGGGGCGACGGAACCAATGCGCAGGGTCCGCTGTCCCTTCGGGACTTATGTGTGGTGGGGGAGCCATGACACAGGGGCGATGCCCCTGCCTGTAATCCGTCGTCCCTTCGGGACTCTTGTGTGGTGGTGGGTGCCATGACACAGGGGCGATGCCCCTGCCTGTATTCCGTCGTCCCTTCGGGACTATTGCTGCGCCGACCATGATGTGCAGGGACACCGAACCCCCTCCCCCAGGGGAGGGTCGGGGTGGGGCCGTGGGACGGGGTGGGGCCGTGGGGCTTCCTATAGCCCTTCGCGGTAAAAATCTAACGTCTCTTCTATCTCCTCTCGTGTGGCGGTCTGGTTGAGGGCCAGGTCGCCCACGTCGTGCAGGAGGGTGAAGTTGATGGTGCTGCCGGTGTTTTTCTTGTCGTGCGTCATCAGCTGCAGCAGGGTGGGGTAGTCGTCGCAGGTGATGGCCATGCGGCCATAGTGCTCCAGGATGAAGCTGTTCACCTGGCGCATCGTGTCAACAGGGAAGCCTGTCTTCATCACGCTGAGGTAGAGCTCGCACATCAGCCCCCATGCCACCGCATAGCCGTGTAGCACAGGCTGACCCTTGGCCAGCGCCATCGCCTCAAAGGCATGGCCCACGGTGTGCCCCAGGTTCAGGGCCTTGCGCAGACCCTGCTCGTGCGGATCCTCAGCGACGATGCGCTGCTTCACCTTCACGCTGTCGGCCACCATGCGCCCCAGCACCAACAGGTCGGGTGACTCCACGTCGAAAGACAACAGCTCCTTTAAGAGTTTAGAGTTTAGAGTGTAGAGTTTAGAGTTTGCTACCGCTGTAGATTGCTGCGCTGCCGCTGTAGATTGCTGCGCTGCCGCTGTAGATTGCTGCGCTGCCGCTGTAGATTGCTGCGCTACCGCTGTAGATTGCTGCGCGGTAGCAAACTCTCCACTCTCCACTCTAAACTCTCCACTAAAAATCAGCCCGTGCTTCAGCATTTCGGCGTAGCCGGAGAGGATGTTTTCGCGGTCGAGGGTCTGCAGGAACACTGTGTCGAGGATGACGGCTTCGGCATTGCTGAACACCCCGATCTCGTTCTTCAGGCCGCCGTAGTTGAAGCCTGTCTTGCCGCCAACGCTGGCATCGACCATGGCCAGCAGCGTGGTGGGAACGTTGATGAACCTCATGCCCCGCTTAAACGTGCTCAGGGCGAAGCCTGCCAGGTCGGTCACCATGCCCCCGCCCAGGTTTACACACAGCGAGTGGCGCGTGGCACCACGCTGCTGCAGTTTGGTCCACACAAACTCCACATACTCCAGCGTCTTGTGCTCGTCGCCCGGGTCAAGGGTGATGATGCTGGCATCCTGCATGCAGGCAAATTCCCGCATCACAGGCAGGCAAAAGCCGCGCGTGTTACTGTCGCATACGACAAACAGCCGGTCGTGCGGCATGGTCTGGATGACCTCTGTGAGTGTCTGTTCCAGATGTTCTGATAAGATAACTTTCTGCTCTTCCATAGTCTTTGTGGCTGCAAAGGTACGAAATAGTTGGGAGTAAGCAGTCGGTGGCGAGGAGTTTTTTTCTTCTCTTCTTAAACTTTCCTTCCTGTCTTGCGTCAGAGATAACAGAAATGAATAAAAATACAATCCCCATGAAACGATTTCTACTCTTGACGGCCGTTGTGCTGCTGACGGCCCTCTCAGCTTCTGCGCAGCGCACCATTAGCGGCACCATCGTTGACAAGGACACCCAGGAAGGCATCATTCAGGCCACCGTGTCACTGCTCAAGACCGACAGCACCCTGGTACAGAACTTTGTCACCGACCTCGACGGCAACTTCAAGGCTACGGCACCCAGCGACGGCCGCTTCCTGCTGCGCATCACCAGCGTGGGCTACACCACCCACGTGCAGCCCGTCACCGTCAGCGGACAGCCGCAGAGCGTGGGCACCATACAGATCAGTGCCGACAGCAATATCCTGAAGGAAGTGGTGGTGGTGAAGAACCAGACACGCATGTATTCCAAGGGCGACACCATTATATATAATGCCGACGCCTTCAAGACCCCCGAGGGCTCTGTGGTGGAGGAACTGGTGAAGCGCCTGCCCGGTGCTGAGGTCGACGACGACGGCAACATCAAGATCAATGGCAAGTCGGTGTCGAAGATCAAGGTCGACGGCAAGGAGTTCGGCGACACGAAGACAGCCCTGAAGAACCTCCCCACCAACATTGTGGAGCGCATCCGTGCCTACGACGAGAAGAGCGACCTCAGCCGCATCACCGGCATTGACGACGGCAACGAGCAGACCGTCATCGACCTCGGACTGCGACAGGGCATGAACCGCGGCACCATGGCCAATGCCGACTTCGGCGTGGGCACCAAGGACCGCTACTCAGGCCGCATCTTCGGCATGTACATGCGCGGCGACCACCGACTCATGGGTATGCTCAACGCCAACAACACCAACGACATGGGCTTCGGCGGAGGCGGCGGACGTCGCTTCGGAGGCGGCGGCGGCATGGGCGGCAACGGACTCAACGCAGCCAAGTCGACATTCCTCAACTACAACTACGAGAAGACCGACAAGCTCATTGCCCAGGCCAGCGTGAACTGGAACCATCGCGACGGCGACACATGGTCGCGCCGCTACGTGCAGAACTATGTGGGCAGCAGCACCACGTCCTATCAGAACTCCATCAACCAGAACTTCTCGCGCTCGAACAGCTGGAGCGCACAGGGCCGGCTCGAGTGGACGCCCGACACGCTGTGGAACATCAGCTTCCGTCCTAACTTCAGCTATTCCACCAACGACGGCCTCGGATGGAACGCCTCGGCCATGTTCAACCAAGACCCCTACGAACACATCAACTACCAGATAAACAATGCCGTCATAGAGGAAATCATGAAGAACGGCGGCGACTTCAGCGACATCCTCGTCAATGCCAACAGCAGCAAGACCCTGAGCTACGGCGAGAACAAAAACCTGGGCGGCACGCTGATGGTCAACCGTCTGCTCAACGGCAAGGGCCGCAACATCACCGTGCAGCTCTCGGGCAATTACAGCAAGAACGAGAACCGTCAGCTGTCGAGCAACCAGACAAGGCTCTTCCAAAGCACCACCAAGTTCAACGGCGTGGAGGGCCTCTCGCAATATCAGAGCAACCGATTCAACCTCTCGCCCACCAAGTCGTGGGACTACAGTGCACGAGCCACCTACAGCGAGCCCATAGCCTACGCCACGTTCCTGCAGCTGAGCTACACCTATCAGTACCGTTACAACGAGAGCGACCGTGCCACCTACGACTACTCCAACCCGCTCCTCTCTGACCCCACCACCGGCTATGACTTCAACCAAGTGTCGCCTTCCTACCGCAGCTGGGAGAGATATTTCAACCTCATCAGCAACGGCTACAACCCCCAGCCCGACGACCGCTACTACAGCAAGGATCAGAGCCGCTACTCAGCCTACGAGAACTATATTCACACCGGTGAAGTGATGCTGCGCTTCATCCGCAACACCTACGACTTCAACTTCGGCGTGCAGGTGATTCCGCAGACATCGGAGTACACACAGCGCTATCTCGGAGTGGACACCATCGTCAACCGCAGCGTCATCAACTGGAGCCCCACGGCCAACTTCCGCTACCGCTTCTCACAGCAGGGACAGCTGCGCTTCGAATACCGCGGCAGCACCAGCCAGCCGTCCATGGACCAGCTGCTCGTCATCAACGACGACACCGACCCGCTGAACAAGACAACGGGTAACCCCGACCTGAAGCCATCGTTCACACAGCGCTTCAACCTGCGCTTCAACAACTACTATCAGAGCTATCAGCGATTCATCAATGCCAATGCCAACTTCTCGATGACGTCGAACAGCATTGCCAACAAGGTGAGCTACGACCCCACCACCGGCGGACGCACGTCAAGGCCTGAGAATATCAACGGCAACTGGAACGCTGGCGCCAACATCATGTGGAGCTCGGCCATCGACTCGCTCGGCATCTTCAGCTACAACATCTCGCTCAATGACAACTACAACCACCGTGTGAGCTATCTCGACCAGAACAAGCAGGCCGTGAAGAATGAGACCAACACCAACACCGTGGGCAGCCGCCTCGGTCTGACCTACCGCAACAGCTGGCTCGAGTTCGAGGTGAACGGCTCGATGAACTACAGCCACACACGCAACAAGCTGCAGCCCATGTCCAACCTCGACACCTGGACCTTCTCCTACGGCTTCAACACCACTCTCACCATGCCTTGGGGCACACAGCTCTCCACCGACATGGGCATGAACAGCCGCCGAGGCTACAGCGATGCTTCGATGAACACCAACGAGCTCATCTGGAACGCTCAGCTCTCGCAGGGATTCCTTCAGGGCAAGCCCCTCACCGTCTCGCTGCAGTTCTACGACCTGCTGCACCAGCAGTCCACCTTCTCAACGACCATCAGTGCCATGGCCCGCACCGACAACGAGTACAACGCCATCACCAGCTACGCCATGCTGCACGTCATCTATCGCATCAATCTCTTCGGCACACGTGAGGCCCGCCAGGGCATGCGCGGCATGGGCTTCGGAGGCTTCGGAGGCGGTGGCAACCGTGGCGGCGGCAATCGTGGCGGCGGTAATCGCGGCGGCGGATTCGGAGGCGGTGGCTTCGGTGGCCCCGGTCGCTTCTAACACTTCATCTTCACAAACACTCGGGCGGGCATTTTCATCACAGCGATGAAAATGCCCGCCCTATTAGCAGGGATGGGGCATCATCGACAGGGTGACATCGCTCGATGCCGTAGGCATCATTCTTCATCACCTGATGGCGGATCATTATATTCGTAATATTTTGTCAGCGAAAAAACTGCCCCTGCCTGTATTCCGTCGTCCCTTCGGGACTTTGTGTGTGGGGGGTGCCATGACGCAGGGGCGATGCCCCTGCCTGTAATCCGCCGTCCCTTCGGGACTTTATGCTGCGCTTGAGGTAGCCCTATTCTCCCCCTTGCAAAGGGGGAGTTAGAGGGGGATTCATCTGCGCAGAAACAATCCCCCCCTGCCCCCCCCCTTTGCAAGGGGGGGCAATAAGTTACCTCTGCGGCGGCTAAGTGA
>JAEEGF012396070.1_pt1 | contig 20277 bp, 12 predicted proteins | sample 9134171 | NCBI WGS metagenome assembly JAEEGF01 (sample SAMN16246542, study PRJNA631951) | gut metagenome | biome: gut microbiome; feature: rumen; material: AP-attached | host: Bos | place: Iran: Karaj | collected 2018-10
ACGGTGTTCTGGCTGGTTTTCGCGGTGTCGCTGGTGCTGTACGGGATACTGTTCCTGTGCGCGCCGCTGATCGCCGCGTTCTACAAGAATCCGGTGCTGACGCTGCTGACGAGAATTCAGGGGCTGACGCTCATTTTCGACGCGCTTTGCGTGGTGCAGACCGCGATTCTGACCCGGGAAATAAAATTCAGGACCATTTTTTTGAAGACCGCAGTGACGGCTTTTTGCTCGGGCGCGGTGGGGATTACCTGCGCGGTGCTGGGGCTGGGCGCGTGGGCGCTCGTGTTTCAGACGCTGACCGCCAGCGTCGCGGGGTGCGTGTTCCTGTGGTGCGCGGTGAAGTGGAAGCCGAAGGCGCGGTTTTCCGGCGCGAGCCTTAAGAGTATGTTCGGGTTCAGCTCCGCCATGTTTACCTCCAACGTGATCAACAACGTCTACAGCAGCGCGCTGCCGCTGGCGATGGAGAAGGTCTACGCGGAGGCGACCCTTGGGTACTACAACAAGTCGAAGACCATTCCCACGAAGCTGGGGGACGCCATCAACCAGACGGTGGGGAGCATCGCGTTCCCGTCGCTGTCGGCGTTTCAGGACGACCCAAAGCGCGCGAAGGAGATGCTGCGGCGGTTCATAACCACGGCCTGCTTCGTGATGTTCGCGGTGATGGCGGGCCTGGCGGCGGTGGCGAAGCCCATGATTCTGTTCGTGTACTCGGCCAAGTGGGCGGGAAGCATCATATTCATGCAGTTCGTGTGCGCGATGTTCCTGTTTTTGCCTATGGATAGCGCAAATCTCCAGGCCATCAAGGCGTTCGGGAAGGGCGGCACCTACCTGATTATCGAGATCATCAAGAGCGTGCTGGGAATCGCGGTGCTGGCGGCGTCAATGCTCCTCACGCGGGGAATGGCGAACGCGCTCTACATCGTTCTCGGCTGCCAGGTGGTCGTGAACCTCGTTTCGACGTGGATCAACGCGTTCCCGAACCGGAAGCTTCTTGGGTACGGCTTCGGTGAGCAACTGAAGGACGTGCTGCCGTCGCTGCTGCTGGCGCTCTTCATGGGCGGAGCGGTGTGGTCGGTAACGCTTCTCAAACTTCCGAACCTGGTGACGCTGCTGATTCAGGTGCCGCTGGGAATTTTGATCTACGCGGGCGGCGCGAAGCTTTTCAAGTTTGAGTGTTTTGAATATCTTATCCGGATTGTGAAGGAAAAACTCGGGAAATCGCGGAAAAACGCGCCGGAAAATATTTCCGGAGAAACCACCGAAATAGCGGAGAATATTTCCGGAGAAACCATCGAAATAGCGGAGAATATTTCCGGAGAAACCACCGAAATAGCGGAAAATATTTCCGGAGAAACCACCGGAATAACGGAAAATATAACCGGAAAATCCACCGGAAACGCCGGAGACGGCACGGAGGACGTGCAATGAAGAAACCGATTCAAGTGACGAGACCGAGCCTTCCGCCCTTTGAGGAGTACGCGGAGGAGATCAAAAAAATATGGGAGAACTACCGGCTGACGAACTTCGGGCCGCTTGAGGAAGAACTCAGGGCGGCGCTGGAGGAGTTCCTCGGCGTGGAGAATATCGTTCTTTTCACGAACGGCCACCAGGCGCTCGAGGCGGCGATCAAGCTCATTGCGGAGCGCCGCGAGGGAGAAGAGAACGAGATCATAACGACGCCTTTCACGTTCGCGTCCACGACCCACGCGATCGCCGGCAGCGGGTTCAGGCCCGTTTTCGCCGACATAGATCCGGTCACCTACACCCTCGACCCGCAGAAGGTTGAGGCGCTGATCGGGCCGAAGACTCGCGCGATCGTTCCCGTTCACGTGTACGGAATGCTCTGCGACACCGCGGCCTTCGAGAACATTTCCCGGAAATACAACATTCCCGTAATCTACGACGCCGCCCATGCGTTCGGGGTCAGGACCGCGGAAGGCAAAGGGGCGGGAACAGCCGGAGCCGCTTCGATGTTCAGCTTTCACGCGACAAAGGCCTTCAACACTGTGGAAGGCGGCGCGGTGGCGGTAAAAGACAAGGAAACTGCGGAAAAACTGAGAAAGTTCTGCAATTTCGGGCTGGGCGACGGCGGCGACGCTGAAATGACCGGCACGAACGCGAAAATGACCGAATTCGCGGCGGCGATGGGAATCTGCAACCTGCGTCACATCGGAGAAGTTATTAAAAAGCGCGAGAAGATCTGCAAAACGTACACGGAACTGCTTACGGAGGGCGACAACGGCTTCGACCCCGCGACAGGCATTTCCGGGAAATACGGAATAAAGCTTCTGCCGGAGCAAAAAGGAACGTTCCCGAACTACGCGTACTACCCGGTGGTATTTTCCGGAAATATCAAAGCCGAAGAAATTGCGGAGAAGCTTGCGGCGGAAAATATTTTCGTGCGCAGGTACTTTTTCCCGCTGACGTCAGACTTTTCGTGCTACAAAAACCTTCCGCACGGCGAGACCCCGGTGGCGGACAGGATTTCGGCAAACGTTCTTGCGCTGCCGCTCTACGCCGACATGGAGGAAGCGGACGTCAGGCGTGTTGCGAAGGCGCTTCTGAAGATCATCAAATAAGGTAATTATGAATTATATAGACACGCACGCGCATTATAACGATGAGGCGTTTTCGGAGGACCGCGAGGAGGTTCTAAAAGAAATACAGGAGGCGGGTTGCGCGGCGGTTGTGAACTGCGCGGAGGACTACCCGACCTCGCTTGAGTGTCTGAAGCTCGCGGAGGAGCATCCGTTCGTTTACGCGGCGGTGGGAATTCACCCGCACAAGGCGTTGACTTATTCTCCGGAAATAATGGAAAATATCGAGGCGCTGGCGAAGCACCCGAAGACGGTTGCGATCGGCGAGGCGGGGCTGGACTACCACTACGACTTCGCGCCGCGGGACGTCCAGAAAATATGCTTCGCGGAAAATATCAGGCTGGCGAAAAGGGCAGGGCTGCCGGTGGTGGTTCACGACCGCGAGGCGCACGAGGACACGCTGGAAATAATGAAGAACGAGCGGATTCCCGAGGGAGGGGCGGTGCTGCACTGCTTTTCGGGGAGCGCGGAGATGGCGAAGATCGTCGCGAAGCACGGGTGGTACTTCTCGATCGGCGGCGCGGTCACGTTCAAGAACGCAAGGCGGGTCATCGAGGCGCTGGCGGTGATTCCCGACGAGCTTTTGATGCTTGAGACGGACTGCCCGTACATGGCGCCGGTTCCGTTCCGGGGGACGCGCAATACGTCGGCGCTGATTCCCTACACTGCGGCCGCGATTGCGGAGGTGAAAGGCGTTCCGGCGGACAATATTTTCGAACTGACGACCGCCAACGCGAAAAGGTTTTTTGGTATAAGTGACTGAAAAACAGCGCGCAAATCCGCAAAATATAGCGTAAAATTTGTGCAACATCTACAAATTTTCATGCGCGGTGTTGACGGGAACGGCGCGGAAATAATACAATATCTGTGGAATGCGCGCCTGCGGACGAGCGAGCTGCTCCGTTCCGGAACGCGGTTACAAAAGATGAAACGCCTGCGCCTGGCAAAAGCGGCGAGGCGGAAAGCGCTGAGACCACAGAGAGACAAACCGGCCGGGTCTGAAAGAGACCTGTAGTGGCCGGAGCGGTTCATTTTTTGAGACTCGCAGGGAAGGAGGTTCGCCCGGCATGCTGAGAATAATTCGGGATATGATCAAAAAGCACAGTGTAGCCGTGAAGCTTTATTGCGTCGCGTTTACGCTTATTTTTACGTTGACTGTTGTGCTCGGCTTTGTCGCGAACGTAATTCCCGAGGGCAGAAAAGTTCAGATCGTCAGGAATTCGGTCACGGTGACCGTCGACGGCGACTGCGAGACGGTTGCGGACGCGCTTGAGCTCGCGGGCATCAAACTTTCCCGGAACGAGTACCTGAACTGCTCGCTTTCCGACAAAACGGACGAAGTGGGCGTCATAGTTATTTCCCGGAAATCCGCAAGCGACAACGGAAACGCTTCGCACACCGACGTCGACACGAAGACCGACATCAAAGACTGGAACGGAAACGGCAGCGTGAGCAATGAAGACTCCGAAGGCAGCGAGGGCGGAATTCCCGCCGAAGCCACGGACAGCGTTCCCGGCGAAAACGGAGACGACGTTCACGAACCTGAGGTGACTCCCGCAAACTACTCTTCGGGCGACGAACCGCACGAAGAAGAGCCGGTCACTTCCACGCCAACCGCGACTCCTACCGCGACGCCAACCGCAACTCCCACGTCAACGCCCGAGCTGACGCCTTACGTCACCGAGCGGCCGACAAACGTTCCCACCGAAGTTCCGACTGAAGTTCCCACCGAGGCGCCCACGAACACCCCCGAGCCCACCGAACCGCCCACGCCGACGCCCGAGCCGACCCCCACCCCCGAGCCCACGCCGGGCGTCACCATCGACTGGAAGGACATTCCCGAGGAAGTGGATTTCGACACGGTCTATATCGACGACGACACGATGGCCAAGGGCGACACGAGAGTCGTTTCAGAGGGCGAGAAGGGCATCATAACCAAGGTCTGGGAGATTACGTTCGTTGACGGGAAAGAGGAGTCCAGAAGGCTCGTGGCCGTCAAGAACACGAAGGACCCCGTGAGCCGCGTTGTAGCGTGCGGAACGATTGACACGTTCACGGACAGCGAAGGCAGAAGGGTGATGTTCAAGCGCCAGATCATCGGCGACGCGACCGCCTACAGCAATTCGGGCTGGGGCGACACGATCTACTATGGGGCGCAGCTGGGCGGTCTCACGGCAAGGTGGGGCGTCATCGCGGTCGACCCCGAGGTCATTCCTCTCGGATCTAAGGTCTACGTTCAGGGCCTCTACGGCATCAACGACTACGGCTACGCGATTGCGGCGGATACGGGCGGCAGCTACATCCAGAACACGCGTATCGACGTATACATGGACGACCTGACCCTCATTGACATCTGGGGCGTCAGAGACGTGGTAATTTACATTCTCGAAGACCAGACGGTCGACATTTTTGAACTGCGCGGCGGCGCGAAGTGGATCCCGCCCGAGAAGTACGGATATGTGCCCGCAGACTGACGGTTTTAACGGAAACAACGAAACAAGAAGAGACAGGCAGGCCGGCGGCGAGTTCATCCGGCCCAAGAAGAGTCTCGGCCAGAATTTCCTGAACGACATGCGCGTTGTTCAGGATATTCTTTGTGCGGCCGAACTGTCTGAAAACGACGCGGTCATTGAGGTGGGCCCGGGGCTGGGCGTGATGACCGAAAAGCTGGCGGAGCAGGCGGGACTTGTGGCGGCTGTGGAGATCGACGGCGCGCTCATTCCCACACTGAAAAAGCTGGAGGAACGCTTCGGCAACGTCGTGATCCTGAATCGCGACATTCTAAAAACCGACGTCCGCCGCGACATTCTCGACGAATTCGTAACGCCCCGCAGCCTTGAACGCGTGAAAGTCGTCGCGAACCTTCCCTATTACATCACCACGCCAATCGTCATGAAGTTCCTGGAGGAGAACGCCTCCGACGTCGACTCCCTTGTGATTATGGTCCAGAAGGAGGTCGCGGAGCGCATGATCGCACCGCCGGGAGGCAAGGACTACGGCGCAATGACGGTCACGGTGAATTACTTTTCGGAGCCGGAAATAATGTTCACGGTGCCGCCGCACTGCTTCTACCCGCGGCCCGGCGTGGACTCGGCGGTGGTCAGACTGAAGATCCGGAAGGAGCCGCCATTCGAGCTTATAAGCCGGGAACACTTCTTTTTAACCGTGAGGGCCGCGTTTTCGCAGCGCAGAAAGACCCTCACCAACGCCCTCTCGAACGCACCGTACATGAACGTGACGCGCGAAAAGGTTGCGGAAATTCTGGCGGGAATGGGGAAAGACGTGATGATCAGAGGCGAGCGGCTGAGCCCGGCGGAGTTCGGACAGTTATCGAATTTACTAATCAAATGACACTATAAATAACATAAAAATCGCGCCGCGGAACTGATAATTGCTCCGCGGCGCGTTCGTTATATTCCTGCGGAGATTCCTTTTAAAGCAGCGGAACGCCTTTTTCGGCGCAGACACTTACCGTCTCCTCGTCCCAGATGCTGGACTGGACTTCACCGATGTGGGCGCAGCCGAGCATCAGCATGCACAGCCGGGACTGGCCGATTCCGCCTCCGATCGTGAGCGGGAGCTCGCCGTTAAGGAGCATTTTGTGGAAGGGAAGCTCGCGCCTGTTGTCGCAGCCCGCGAGTGTTAGCTGCCTGTCGAGGGACTCGGGGTCGACGCGGATTCCCATCGAAGAGATCTCGACGGCGCGGTCCAACGTGTCGCTCCACAGGAAAATGTCGCAGTTGAGGTCCCAGTCGTCGTAGTCCGGGGCGCGGCCGTCGTGGGGCGTTCCCGAGCGGAGCTTGCCGCCGATCTGCATGATGCAGGAGGTGGGGTGTTCCTTCGTGAAGACGTCTTCGCGCTGGCGGGGCGTGAGCGCGGGGTAGCGGTCCTCGAGTTCCTGGGACGTGATGAAGGCGACGTCGCGCGAGAATGAAGTGCGGAGCTGCGGGTAGTGAACCTTCAGCGTGTCGGCAGTGTCGCAGACCGCGCCGACGCACGCGCGCACGATGAGCTTCAGGAAGTCGAGGTTGCGGTTTTCGCGGGTGATGATCTTTTCCCAGTCCCACTGGTCGACGTAGATCGAGTGGATGTTGTCCGGCTCCTCGTCGCGGCGGATCGCGTTCATGTCGGTGTAGAGACCGTTGCCGACGCTGAAATTGTAGCGCTTGAGGGCGAGGCGCTTCCACTTCGCGAGGGAGTGGACGACCTGGGCCTCGGTGCCGATGGCGGGAATGTCGAAAGAAACCGGCCGTTCGTAGCCGTTCAGGTTGTCGTTGAGACCGGAAGATTCGGTGACGAAAAGCGGCGCGGAGACGCGTTTTAAGTTGAGCGCGGCGGCAAAATTGTCCTGGAAGGTCCTTTTTATAAAGGCAATCGCGCGCTGGGTGTCGTAGGCGTCGAGAGACGGTTTGTAGTTTTCGGGAATGTAAGTCTTGCTCATTTTCGTGCTCCGGAATGATTAATTCGCGGCCTGACTGCTGCGGCAGGGCGTTTCAGCCCCGGTGCGCTTAAGGCGGGCCGTTTTCGACTTAACAAGTGTAGCAAACTTTGGTACTAAAATCAATTTGTTTTTGGGGAGCGGTGACCGGGAAGGAGATGCGCTGGGAGATGCGCTGAGGCGAAAAAACTTGACAAAGACGGGGGGATATTGTAAACTGAATATGATTTTCGATTTGATCCGCGGAGGAGCGCTTAAGCCCCGCGCGGGAAGTATATTTTTGAAAAGAGGAGTTAATATGAAGAGAGTATTGGCTTTAGTAATCACGCTGCTTATGGTCGCGTCATTAATGCCTTTCGCGGCGTCTGCCGAAGAAATCGCGGACGTTGACGGATATGAAGGAAAAGCGTATGTCATTTTCGACAACGTGTGCGCGAATGAAGAGGCGAATCTTTTGAGCCCGCTCGGCGGCGCAACCGCTTGGATAGTCGAACACGACGGCGTTATCGAGGACACCGAAAGCGCTTACCAGTCGATCTTCTTTACCGGCTGGGTCGCGTTTGACCAGGAGATCAAGGGCTTCGGATACAGAATCGACGACGGCGAGATCGTTTTTAACGACGAGTTCACGCGCAATGCGGAAGAGGCGGTCGTGGAGGCCGCGGCGACCGTTCCCTGCGACTATGCTTCAAGATATGTTATCGGAATTCCGACCGCGGGCCTTAAAGGAGCACACACATTGAACACCTTCGTGAAGCTCGCGGACGGCAGCGTGTATATGATCGTTCGTCAGGGACAGGAAGTCGGCGCAATTTATAAGGGACCCGAAGATCCCGACGCAACCGCCACCCCGGCTCCCGAAGCGACCCCCGAAACAGGCGAGTCCGAAAACGCACCGGGCGTCTGGCTGACGTTCGACGAAGAAGAGAAGTATCCCGACCTTTTCAACAACGGCCACGGAATGTCCGCGGACGAGTACGATGAGGAGAAGAAGTGCCAGCTGATTCTGGTCGACGCGGGCGGTGACCCGTACATTGCGCTCAACATCGGCGGCGCGATTCTGGATTATTTCGAGGACGGTGTGGACTGCGACGAGTACAAGGTGCTCCAGCTCGGCGTCAAGGTCAACCCCAAAGCGGGCAACAGCGGCCAGATCTACTACACCAACGAGAACGAGGGCGACTTCAACGAAGGCATGGCCGTGGCGTTCAACTACAAGCAGACCGAGGAATTCCAGGCGCTGACAATCAACTTCACCAGAACCAAGAAGTGGTCTGGTCTTCTCGGACAGATCAGATACGACGCTTTCGGCGAGGCCACCGACGAGTCGGATATAGAGCTCTACTACGTGGCGTTCTTCAAAACGAAGGATCAGGCGGACGCGTTCGCGAAAGAGTTTGCCGAGAAGGGTTACGACGCGTTCCCGGTGATTGCGACGCCTACCCCGAAGCCGACCAACACGCCTTCCCCCACGCCCACGTCCACTCCCGAAGAGACTGACGAGCCCGAAGCGACTACCGCTCCGACCGTTACCGAGGCGCCGAAGGACAATGACAAACCGAAGAAGGGCTGCGGAAGCTCCGTTGTTTGCGGCGGCGTTCTCGTTTGCCTGCTCGGTGCCGCAGTCGCGGTTTTCGGAAAGAAGCGTTACTGATAAAGGCGGTTCTTACTACGGCGGCTTTTGTAACGCCGGTTCTTGTAACCGCGTTGCATGTAACAGCGCTTTAATAACGGCAAGACCGTTTCCGGTCACGGCAAGACCGTTTCCGGCCGTTAACCACCACGGCAAATAAGGAGTTTTACTAAATGAAAATTAAATTGATCGCGATATTGACAGCCGCGCTGATGATCTGCTCCGTTTTCGCGGGCTGCGTCGGCCCGAACAACCCGGCAAAGCCGACCGAAGTGCCCGCAAACGCGAAGTATTCCGGAACGTTTTCCGATTTGAACGGATCGTTCGGCGGCGTGGATGCGCTCGGAAGGGAGCTTTCGCTTGACGGACAGGTCCCCGAGCCGCGCGACAGGAAAGTGGGCATTTTCTACTTCCTCTGGCACGGACAGCACGGAACGAACGGCCCGTACAACATTTACGAGATCGTGAAGAATACGCCTAACGCCACGAAATCCAGCAAAAACTGGAAAAAGGCGGGCGGCGGAAACGACGGCGATTTCCACTACTGGAGCGAGCCGATGTTCGGCTACTACCTGGCGACCGACCAGTGGGTGCAGCGCAAGCACCTGCAGATGCTTGTCGACGCGGGAATCGACTTCATGGTGTTCGACACTACGAACCAGTACACGTACGTGACGCCTCTCAAGAAGCTTCTGGCGGTCTGGGAGGAGTACTACGAGCAGGGCATCAAGGTGCCGAAACTCGCGTTTTACACGAACACAGAGTCCGGCAAAACGATGAACAACATCTACAAGGACATCTACAACAGCAAGTCGATGAAGAGCAAGTACCCGCACCTCGACGACATGTGGTTCTACTACGAGGGCAAGCCGCTCATTATCGGCGACCCGAACGACCCGGTGCTCTCAGCCGAGGCAAAGGACTTCTTCCGCATCAAGGCGAGCGTGTGGCCGAACGCGGGCAGAACCGACGATGGCTTCCCGTGGATGGAATTCGACAGGCTCCTGAGCGACGACGCGGTCTACGGACTTGACGGCCGCAAGGAGGTCGTAAACGTATCGATCGCGCAGCACAGCGACACCGTTATGATGAGCTTCACCGAATTCTACGGCGGAAACGACCGCACGAGAAGCTGGCACGACGGCGCGAACGACACGTCCGAAAACGCGATGGCTTACGGCTACAACGTCGGCGAACAGTGGGATTGGGCCATCGGAGTCGATCCGGAAATGGTCTTCTTCACGGGCTGGAACGAGTGGATCGCTCAGAAGCTCAGCACCGACAGCAAAGACCGCCCGATCATGTTCTGCGACTGCTGCGCTCCCAACACGAGCCGCGACGCGGAGCCTGTCAACGGTCTCTACGGCGACAACTACTACATGCAGCTCATCGACTGCATCCGCCGCTACAAGGGCACGGTCGCGAGAGTCAACGTCGGCGGCGACAACACGATCGACGTGAACGGCAGCTTCGACCAGTGGAACAACGCGGCAATCACCGCGAAGTACACGGATTACCTTGGCGACACAGCCGACAGAAGCTCCAAGGGCTACGGAAAACTCACGTACAAGGACGAGACGGGCCGCAACGACTTCGTATCCCTCAAGGCCGCAAAAGACGCTCAGAACCTCTATTTCTACGCTGAGACGGCAGAGGACATCACGCCTGCAACCGACGACAACTGGATGACGCTCTTCATCAGAAGCGGCCGCGATGACACCGCGCGCTGGGAGAACGGCTTCGACTTCGCGGTCAACCTCGAAAAGCCCAACGGCAGCGAGGCGGTCATCTCGAAGTACAACGCCGACGGCACCTGGACCAAGGCCGGCACCGCCGCGATAAAGGTCGAGGGCAAAAAGCTGATGCTCTCGGTTTCGCGCGAGGTTCTCGGCATTGCCGACGCAGAAATGCCTCTCAACGTGCAGTTCAAGTGGGCCGACAACTACCAGCGCAACGAGGACGGCTCGCTCGACGTCTACTCCTTCTACAAGAACGGAGACGCGGCGCCTATAGGCCGTGAGACGTACGTCTTCTCGGAGAAGATCTTTTCCGGGAAATAAAACAGTGGAGGATAAATTCACGCCGCCGTTCCTGCGGCAGTAAGTGAATAACGTCGCCGTGAATACCGGCGGAAGTGAAAAGAAAAAGAAGCCGTTCGCCCCGACAGGACGAACGGCTTTTCTTCTCGGTAAAGCCATATTGCGGAGGATGGACTATTCACGCCCCCGCCCTCAGAGTGTCTATTTCCCGGACTGCCCGGATACAACGCCGTTGATCAGCCCGGTCCACTTGTCGTTCACTCTCATTACAGTTTCATTGTTCGCGTCACCGTTTATAACGCACCACAGGGAGCCGTCTGACTCCGCAATAACGTAGACCTCGGCGTAGAGGCATTCCAGACCTGGACAATAAAAACGCAGAATATACCTTTTTTCCAGTGCCGGGAACGGTACGGTCTTATTCTTCTCCGAACCTTGAACCACAATGTCGGACAGTGACGCTTCCTCGTGAATGGTTCCCAGTTCCCCGGTTGTCATTTCAGCTACCCCGGTAAAAACCTGAAAAACCTCCGGCCTCGCCTCCCTTGGGGATACTAAGGATATGTCGGACCTTATCCAGGTGTGAGCGAGGCAGTACATGACTTCCGGTCCATCGTCGGCGCCGTTTTGCAGGACATACACTTTCTCGATGTTGTAGAATCCGAGCATGGGTTTGGCGATATTTGAACTCCAGATTTTCATCACGCCGGCCCTGGTCAATTTGCTCCTATCAATACTCCAGCAATCGAGAGAGAAATCGTCCGTCGGAATTTCAACATACGTGTAACCTTCATAGTCAAAGGACTCGCTCTCGAAGCGTTCGCCGGAGGGAAGGTACTCATAAGTGGGGTCGTTCCAGCTGACCTCGATCAAGTCGGGAAGGGGCTTTTCGTGGAGCCGGCAGGAACAGCACACGGGCAAACACAATAGTACTATAAGGGCGGTCAATAGTCTTTTAGTCATAAGCAGAATCTCCGAAGCAAATAGCCGGGCTAATTAAGCGCAGAAAACCGTAATATCCGTTAGTGCTTCCATTTTATCAATACCTGCCCCGGTATTCAAGGGGTTGCCGGTGAGATGACCGTTCACTGATCGATGTCGATCCACATGACCGGACGGACGCAGTAGCGCCCCCACTCAACGTATTGTCCGCCGTAGGACACCCAACCGCCGGTTTCGATGGCTGAAGCGTGTTGGAGGTTCGTGCCAGGAGTCCTCAGCCAGTAGTTTGCCCAGTAACCGGCGCCTTTTGACATGGTGTATGCTGTCGAAACACAGGCAAGCTCCGAGTCGCTACGGAAATATCTGAGGGCTTCTTCTATGCTGAGCAGGTAGACCCTGTCGTTTGTCGGATTTCCGGGAGAAGTGCTTTCACCCGGGTTTCTGTCGGCGCGGACGGCGGTCACATTGATTCTTTCCTGCTCCTCTTCGCTGAACGCACTGTCGATGAATTCACTGTTCAGCCAAGCCCGCAGGGAACAGGTCTCCCACGTGACGTTCCCGGACAGTTCGTTGTACGGCTTTGCGTCAAGGGCGTACAGACTCATGACCATGGCCTTCCCGTCGTGAACGTCGAGAACCACCCATTCGATGTCCTCTTTGCCGTTCGACTCGTCGTTATCCTGCTCGTATTTACCGAAGGTTATGCGGTCGCCGGGGTTGACGGGCGAAGGCTCGTCGGCCGGAACCGGTTCGGCAGTGATTTCGGGGTTGGAAGGGTCGAGGTAAACCCACACTACCGGCCTTACAGTGATTGTTGTCCAATTGACGTCGGATCCGGTGGTGTCCAGTTCGCCGCTGATGATGACAATTGCTGCGCTTCGGGAATCCATTCCGGGAGTCCGCAGCCACCACTGGGCGGAGGCAGACTTGTTCTCTCCGTAGCCCATAGCGTAGTGCGCTCCCTTTGCGATTGCGTATGCGGTAGGCGTACACACCTGCTTCGATTTCGAGCCGAAATACGTATTCACTTCGTTTATGCTGAGCAGGAATACTTTGTCTTTGGTGTCAAACCCTGTGTATGTGTCACGGTTGGGATTGGCTTCCGCGGTGACAATTGTCCTGCTGACAAGCTGCTGCTCGCTTTGATTAAACGCGGCAAGGAAGAATTCACTATTAAGCCAGCTGCGCAGGGTGCATTTTTCCCATGTGACGCGTCTGTATTCGGTGTTGTAGGGCTGTGTGTCGAGGGCGTATCTGCTTATGAGCAGCGCCTTTCCGTCCCTGACTTCAAGAACCAGCCATTCGATCTCTTCCGCGCCGTTGCCGGAATTGTTGTCCTGTTCATATCTGCCGAAGGAGACGATATCGCCGGCTTTGGTGTCGATGGACGGTGCGGGAACAGGCGTGGGCTCGGGGGTGGGGCCGGGAACCGGCGTTTCGGGAACCGGAGTCGGAGTTGCCGCAGGTCTTTCCGTGCTGACCCAGACGGCGGGACGTACGGATATTTCACTTCCCGGCGAACCGTAACCGAAATGATAGAGGGAGCCGTCCGCGTAAACGCAGGCCGCGGCTTTGGTACTCGTACCCGGCGAACGGAGCCACCACCAGCATGTAGGCGAGTAGTCGTCGCTGTAACCCCTGTTGTCAATACCGCCGTGGGCAAGCGCCAGTTCCGTCGGCGTGCACATTCTCTCTTTGTTTGAACCGAACAGAGTTTCCGCTTCGCTGTAGCTGAGAAGAAAAACGTTGTCGACCGTGGCGTTTCCGGGGCTGGCTTCCGAACGGGGATTCGCGCCGGCGGGAACCGTCGAGTGCAGGATCACGTCTTTTTCCGAAGAAGTGAACGCCCCGCTGTAGAATGAGCCGTTCAGCCATTCTCTCAAAGAGCAGCTTTCCCAGGTGACCGGAACATACTCGGTGTTGTAGGGCAGCGTGTCGAGCGCGTACAAGCTCACGAGCAGGGCTCTGCCGTCCTCAATGACAAGCACAATCCACTCTATTTCCTCGCTGCCGTTGGAAGTGACGTTGTCCTGCTCGTATTTCCCGAGAAGGACGTGATCGCCCTTTTTAAGGGTGAAACTGTCCGCGTAAAGGGCTGAAAGATAATGAGTGACGGTCACTTCGCCTGTCTGGCCGGAAGGCGTCGGTGAAGGCGAAGAGTACGGGGTAGGCGAGGGGGTAGACGCAGGCGTCGGGGAAGGAGTCCGTGTCGCGGTAGGTTCGCCTGCAGAAGAAGGTTCCGGCGTGGGGGTCGGCGTTTCGGCGGCAGGTTGAGTATTAAAAGCAGTGGGCTCCGGCGTCAGATGCTGGCCGGGAGTTTCTTCGTGAACCGGCGTCGTTGCGGGGCCGGACGTATTTTCTTCGCCGGGAGCAGGGGTGGTTTCCGGACCTTCCGTGGGTTCTGCACCGGTCCCTGCCGGGAGCCCCGAATCCGACGTGGGAGTGGGGACGGGCGAAGGGGTGCTTTCGCCGTTATCGGTATTGATAAGCAGCGGATTCTCGTTGCCGGACAGCCCGCCTCCTTTTTGACCGGAGAACAGCCCGCTCGCAATAAGTGCGACGGAAACCGCCAAAACCAGCAGAACGGAACAGGCAATGACCGCTGTTTTGATAACAGTCTTTTTCCTGTCGTGTTTTTTCATCGTATTCTCAAATTCCGGGTCGCCGCAGACCCTGGACATGGTCTCTAAGAATTCTTTGCCGTTCATTTCTCTGTTCCTCCGTCAATGAGTCTTTTAAGTTTTTTTCTCAGCCTTAAAAGTCTTACCCGTACCGCCGGCTCTTTCATGCCGGTTTCAGCCGCGATCGCCTTATACGTCTTGGCGTAATAATACCTGTCCGTGAAGATTGCCCTGTCCTTCGGATTAAGCCCGATCAGCAGTTTCTTGATTGCCTCCCGGGAATCCTCTTCGCGACCGGAGGAGGCTTCGTCCTGACCGAATTCTTCGGTCTCTTTCAAAAACTCAGCCAGTTCGCCGGAGGACCGGTATAAATAATCTTCACTGCCGATAATGTCGGACTCGCTTACGCCAAAAAACTTTGCCAGAAGAACCACGTTCGTATAGTCGGGAACTCTCTTTCCAAGTTCCCACAAAGACACAAGGGACCTCGAGACAAAGATACTGTCCGCCAGATCCTCCTGTGTCATACATTTTCCGGTTCTCAGGGCAACCAACTTCTCGCCGATTTCTGTCATGCTTTTTCCTCTCGATTGAAAAGCGGCTGGCGGAAAACCCGCCTAATACCTCTCTTTTGACATTATTATACCAGATCAGGAACGGTATTTTTGCTACAAAACGTTACACTCATTAAGGGGAACGGCGCGGAAAGCAACAATGAATTCTCCTGCCTGTGAGCGGAGAACCCGCCCCGCGTTTATATTATTATCGCCTCCGGATTGCATTTTACACAAGTAAGAGGCGATAAAAAAGGGTTTTATGAAATTGTCTGTTTCCACGGTGCGCCGGCATGTTTCCGCCGCGCTCTCTTTATATATTTAAAAATAAGAGGGGGTTGCCGGCGGAAGGGAATTTACCCTTACCGGCTCTTGAACAGGCGGATCTGTTCGCGCAGGAGGTCCAGGTAGAAGGTTCCGTAGAGCTGCGAGGGCTCGAGGTCCTTGCTGACTTCGACAGAGGGCTGCTCGCCGACGGTCCACTCGTTCCAGCTGACCACGAGGGCGAGCTTGACGCCGATCAGGCGCGCGCGTTCCCACTGCTTCTTAAAGGTCTCGCCGTTGTTGCGCGGGGCGGCGGGAATGTAGCCGTTCTGGCCCGGGTTGCTCTGCTTTCGGCTGGAGGCGACCACGGTCATGGCCTCCGGCTTCCCGTTGAAGACCGTGAACGGCTGCGCGCCGCGCTCCTCCCAGCTCCAGAACATTTTCGAGACGTACGTTTCCTTGTCGTAGAGGGAGCCCTGCTGGCCGACGTAGCCGGTTACCCAGCGCATCGTGAAGCGGTCGTCCTCGTAGGGGGAGACGTTGTTCTGGAAGAACGAGGGCGTTGCGGCGTAGCACATGAGCAGCGGCTTGCCGTCGTAGTAGAAGTACATGTTGCGGAAACGCTCGTTGGCGATGAACGTGTCGTAGATCTGCTGGTTTTTGGCGGCCATTCTGCCGTTCGTGAACGTGTTGAAATCCGGCTTCTGAACGTGGCCCGGACCTGTGAAAATGCAGATCTTCGGCGCGCCGGGAATGTCTGCCCAGACGTCGAAAAGCACCTCGGTCGCTTCCTCGATCATGCGGAAGTCGGCACGGCTGGCGCGCATCGTGGCGGGGTCGTAGTTGACGTCGTTGGACCAGTCGACGAAAACGAAGTCGACGCCTGCGTCGCGGAGCCAGATTCCGTGTTGGTAGATTACGTCGCGGTTGTCGGAGGCGTAGGGCCCGAGCAACGGCAGATCCCACGTGCGTCCTTCGCCCCATCGCCAGTCTGCCCGGAACCAGGTGGTGTAAGCGATGCCTACAAGCCTTTCGGAGGGGTCCGTTTTCGGGTAGAGCCCGCTCCCTATGGTGTCGCATCCGTACTCCCCGGCTTTCCCGTAAATGAGTTCGTCGTATTTGTCAAAATTCTCGCGCGCCGCTTCCTTTGTGACGGACGCGTCTTTCCCGTTCGGCTGCATATAAACAAATCCTCCTTCGCTGTCGTAATCGTAACCGTAGTCGAAAAGCTTTGCGACGTTCCTGAGGTCGACGTATTTGAAGCCCTCGACGTCCAAAAGCCGTCTGAATGTGTAGTTCGCGCCGCCGAAACTTACCTCGTCGCGGTCGGTGTAAAAGGTGAGGGAGGCGTCCCTCGTCGCGTAGCGGTAGACGTACGCGGTGTCCGTGCTCAGCGCAGCGTCGCGCTCAAGGTAGAACGCGCCGGCAATTCCGTCAACGGGAACGAAAACCTCGCCGCCGATGAGATACGGCTTAAGGCGCGAGTCGTTGTAATCAAACTCGAACGATGCGAGGCCGTTGAAGCCGAACCTTTTTCCGAGCTTTACCGCCACGGCGTCGAGTTGCGACTTGTACTGCTTCGCGACCTTTGTGCGGAGCGAACCGGTCAGGTAGTCGAGAAAACCGTACGTCTCCGGAAGCTCGAGCGTCTCCAGGGTGATCTCCGCGGGCGTGAGGTCCGGCGGCTCGGTGGGAACGGGCGTGGCGTCAGAACGACGGCCTCCGGAATTAACGCAGCCGGGAACCGCCGCAAGCAGCGACAGCACCAATATTAATACAAGCATCCGTGCCGGCGCGGAGCCGTGAACGGACAAAAACCTCTTGGTCATATTCGGTTCCTTTTTAAAACATGTTTATACTGATATAAAAAACAGACCGCCGCGGGGGAATTTTCTTCACGAAAACCCCTTGCAACGGTCACTTCTTCTTCTTTTCCGCGGTCACGACGATCACGCCGGACTTGATGAACGTAAACTCCGCCGACGTTCCCGCGACCTCCGCGATAACGTTCCCCTCGAGGTCCGTGTACGCGATCGAGACGACCTCGTAGCTGCCCCGGGCCTCCGTGTCCACCTTGAAGACCTTGCCGGCTTCCACGCTGGCGACCATCGCCTCTGTCGACTTCTCGCCGTTGATGAACACCGTGCAGCGGCCGGCCTGATACGAGACCGTCAGCCCGTTCCCCATGGAGAGCACGAACTGCGCGTAGTCGAGGCCGAACGCGTCGCACATGAACTTGATCGCTTTTTTCGACCTGTTTTGGGCAAAATTGCGCATCGACTCGACGCCGGTTTCGTAGTTGGAAACAGACGCGTTCCAGCGCTTCTTCTGGAGCTCGATAACGTTCTTGCGGCCCTCCACGATGATATCCAGGTCGGCGGTCAGATTTTCCGGCGTCAGGATCTCGGTGCAGACGCGGTAGAAGCGTTCCTGGAAGCGGGCGCGGAAGGCGTCGTTCTCGATAAGCGCGTGCATCATCGAACCGATTACGCAGTTGGTGGAGTGGAGCGTGTGCATAATGCTCGCTTCGTAGTCGGTGAAGTCGTAGTAGGCGCAGCCGAAGTCGAGGTCGAGAAGCGTGAAGTGCCACTTCGTGTCGAAATGTGACGGGTCGGCGTCGCCCGCGCGGTTGCGCCAGACCTTGATGTTGTTTTCGGGCCAGTCGAGCGAGTTGAAAAACTGCCGCGCGACGTACATGTCGATGAACGAGTCGAGATCGATGCGGGCCGCGACGTAGTTGAAATACTTTTCGACTTTGAGGTCGTGGGTGCGCATGTAGAGCACGAGGTCGTTGAAGGGCTGGGCGTCGCTTTCGGTGCCGGACATCACGATGTAGTCGGCGTTCTGGTTGGTGTGCACCTGCGAGTAGTCGCTCTCGATGACCGCCACGTTGTCCGCGTCGATACCGTAGTGGGATTCGACGTACTGGCCGGTGTAGCGTTCACGAAGGTTGTAGACGCCCCAGAATTCGCCGTTGAAGAAGACGAGAACCGGCGCGTAGGCCATCGTGTCGATGTTGAGGTTCCTGCAGGCGCGCTGCATGTACGAGTCGCGAATGTAGGTCATTCCGCAGTCGTTGCCGGAGTTTCTGATAAGGAGGCGCGAGAATTCGGTGATGCGCTGCCCCTTGGAGTTGACGGAGTAGCCGTCGAAGGCGTCGTAGTAGAGCTTGTTCTCGTAGCCGCCGGTCTGGTTGAGCTCCTTGCGGAAGAACAGTTTGAGCGACTTCATCGGGGCGCCGGAAGAGCCGTGGCCGCTGACCGACAGCTCGACGTTGGAGTAGCCGCGCCGCGTTCCTTCGGTGTCGAAAAACTCAAAGCAGGCCTGCCCGCGGGGGTTGGGAATGTTGTCCGAGGGGTAGTAGTGGTTGTAGAAGCCCTCCTCGCCGACCATGTCGTCCACCGGTAGCGAGAACGCGATCACGTTCACGCCGAACTCCTTCATCGCCGATGATATAAAGTAGGTGGAGGTGAACACCTCGGAATAGGTGCCGTCGGGGGCCTTCGAGCACGCCCTTAAAGAGTAGCCGCCGATGAGTCTGCTGACCGAAGGCGCGTAGTTGCCGCCCATTGTCAGGGCGACCGTTTTGACAGTTTCACGCCTGCGGAGCGAGGTGGAGTCCGCGAGCGCGATCGGGGCGTTATAGAGCTTTCTTGTTTCGGATTCCTTCGGGTCGGTGCCGTCCAGCGTGTAGAAGATCTCGTACCCTTCGCGGGCGGTGAGTTCGACGCTTTGCGGCTCGGAGTAGAAACCCGCGGGAACGCTGAAATCCACTTCGTTGATGGCGCACTGCTTGACCGTTCCCGCCGGCCCTTTTGACGACCGGGGAACGATCTGGCGGAGCTTTGCGGAGTTGGCCTTCGTGAGATTCACGAGCTGCCAGCCGCTGTCCTCAATGAGCATGGTCCGCACCGCGTATTTGGATTTGGACATGTCGTCGACGACGCCCGTGTCGAAATAGAAGCTCTCGGTGGCGCAGAAATACGACAGTTTTATCTTTATTTCCGCCGGATTAACCGCCGGATCGGGCTCCATGCCCGCGAGCGTGAGGAGCAGGGAAATTTCCTTGTTGTCGAGCTTGACGTTCCAGAACGCGTCAAACGCGTCGAGACTGATGACCTCGTACGACCTGTCGTACTTGTCGCTGCCCGCGCACTTTACAAGGAAGTAGCCGCCCGCCTTCACGGTCGCGCCGCTGTCGAAAGCAAACTGATAGTAGGAAGCGCTGCCGAGCGTCTTGTAGTAGAGCGCGAGACCGCCGAGACTTATGTCGGCGTTCGAGGAATTGTAGAGCTCGATGAACCCCGCCTCGGTGACGGCGTCCTTCTTGGCCGAGTTGCCGTAGACCTTGGAAATAATGAGGCCCTTGTAGGGCTCGAGAAGCGCTTGAGACTGGCTGCCGTCGGGAACCGCCGTCGGACTTTCAACAGGTGCTGTTGCGCCCGGCGTTGTGCCTCCGGGATTGTTGCCTGAGCCGCCGTCGCAGCCTGTGAGGGGCAGGGAGGCAAATAGCAGAAGGGCGGCCGCGGCGGCTGCCGCGGCCGCGCGCAGGAAGCGGCTGATACGCGAACGTGATAGGGATATTCGGTTGCGGGAGCCTTGCGCGTGTTCTGCCATAGTGAAAGCGTCCTTTAGTGAAAGCGCCTTTAACGGAAGCGTCCTTTTGGAAGGATGAAAGGCGCGCCCCCATTATAAAGCCCCGATAAAACCGGAAGGAAGGGGGGCGCGCCGCCTTTTTTTAAATAGACCTTACGAAACGGTCACGGTCGAGAAGCCGTTGACGGCAGAGGTGCCGCCGTTGCCGTGCTGGCCGCAGCTGTTGTCGCCCAGGATCTTGACCTTGCCGTCGGCCATCAGGAAGGCGGAGAAGCCGAAGCCCGCGGCGACGCCCTTCACGGTGCCGCCCAAGTCGAGGTCGGCGGTGATGCCGTTGATCGCAGTGCCGCCAATTGCGTCTGCAAAGTTGAAGCTCACACCTGCAGAATTGGCATAATTGCCAATGCCGCCATACACCTTCACGGTGCCGTTCTTCATCAGAATGACCACGTTGCTGAACAGGATCGAGGCGGAGACGACGTTCTTGCTCTCGAGGAGCGCCGCGCCGTGGCTGCCGCTGCCCTGGGTGAAGCTTGCGAGTTCACGCCAGCCGGCGTAGTAGAGCTTGCCGTCTTCGGTGACGAGGATCATTT
>JAEEGF010283187.1_pt1 | contig 20271 bp, 2 predicted proteins | sample 9134171 | NCBI WGS metagenome assembly JAEEGF01 (sample SAMN16246542, study PRJNA631951) | gut metagenome | biome: gut microbiome; feature: rumen; material: AP-attached | host: Bos | place: Iran: Karaj | collected 2018-10
ATTCCCGTTCCGTATCGGACATTGCTGCCGAGGTGGAGTCTGCCACGAAGAAGAAGAAGCCTCTTCCGGGTGTGACCGTAAGGAAAAAACTGCCGTGAAGATAAAAACAGCACTATCGTATTAAGCAAACAGAACTTGTTAATTATCAATTCATTCAAGAACTTACGAAAGTCGAGTTCTATTTTTAAACCAGATTTCTTATGCCAGGTCCGGACAACATATCGAAATTGTACAATGAGCTTCGCGGCTCGTATGACGTGGGCAGCGAGGATGATTTCAGAGAGTATCTTAGTGACAGTAATAACCGTGAGGCTCTCCGTAAGGAGCTTGAGTCTGACTATGATGTCGGCGACAGTGCGTCTTTCTCTTCTTATCTTGGGTTTGACGGAGGCCGCAACACTGTTGCGGCACACGGGACAACCTCGCCTTCTCAGACCGAGTCTGTGGCCGATGCGCGCGCCCGTCAGGCTGAGGCTTCGGCGGCTCACCGTGATGGGGGCTGGCTGAACCGGCAATCGAAGTTGATGCACGCCACAGTTGACGGGCTTGGACAGGCTGCTGACAGGAGCAATGGGAGTGACAGGACTGCCCGTTCAACGTCGGCTGATGAGGCTGTCCATGCCGCCGACAACGGCGGCTTACAGGAAAGGGGACGTGCTGACAACGGTACGGGCTCCTCGGGAAAAGGCGGCAACAGTGTTGCGGCACACGGGACAACTGCGCCGTCTGCTGCTGATGGCGGTGACAACGGCTCTGCGCGTCCGGCATCTGTTACTCCTGTGTCTGCCCGTCCGGGTGAGAGTGGGAGGAAAGGTTATAGTGTCAACGGCTTTGACTTGGGCAATGACGAGAGTCTGCGCAAGTATTTGAGCGAGCATCCGTTGGGTTCTGTCCGTTTCGTGATGGAGGAGGGTGGCAGACTTCAGGAGTTCCACTCGGCCGATGAACTGATCGCCGCCGCTGAGCGTCGTGACAAGGAGGCTCGTTACTCAAACATGCAGAAGTATGCCGACGACCTTCTTGTGCGTTATGACCCTGACAACGTGGCTGAGGCTGTTTGGCGTTCTGCTGACGAGCGTGCCCGGATGGATATGCAGAAGCGTCTGGGCGAGAGGTCTGAGTTCTCATTGTCCAATGTGATGCGTGGTTTGTCGTCTCAGAACGCGACCGGCGGTCTTGCTGCTGATAATTTTGAGACGGGTGTTGAGGCCATGGCGTCTCATTTGAAGTACCACGACCTGCAACGCATGGCTGATGATGCCTGGAACATGCTTGGCAAAGAAAAGCAACAGTCGGTGATTGACGGCATCATGTACGGTCTTCGTTGGAGTTACCCTGACGCAGGGGAGGAACAGTTGCGTGAGGAGGCTTCTGCGCTGGCGCGCCAGCGCAGCGACCAGCGTATCTTTGAATTGGCAGTAGCTAAAAATGCTCCACAGAACGCTACGGATTATTTTTTCCGCAAGGTTTTGTCGCAGAACGCATTGTTCTCTCTGATGCAAGCAGCTGCAAGATCGCAAGCAGGAACAACAGGCGACTGGGAGGCACGCGAAGATGCAGAACAACGCTTTGAGAAGCAAGGGCACAAGTTTGCAGGTATTGCAGGAACAGTTGCAGGCTTTGCCTTAGACCCTCTCACCTGGGCATCCGCTGGTGCAGGAGGTGCTGCCGTCAAAGGGACTACTTGGCTTGGTGGCAAGATGATAGGTGAAGCAGCCATGCGTAAGTTCGGTACCACGCTCGGAGGCCGTATGCTTGGCGGTTCCATCGGTGGTGCCGTGAACTTCGGCACTTACGAGGCAGGAGGTGAAGCACTTGACCAGATGAAATGGGGTGGTTACATCGACGATGAAACAGGCGAGCGTAAGGATGGTTTCTCGCTTGGTAGAGTGGCAGGACGTGCAGGACACGGCTTGATGATGGGTGCTGCAACTGGTGTGATTGCTCCATATCTTGGCAACGTGAGTGACAAGCTTGTCAGGGCGACCGAAAGCACCGTTGGCAAGATGGGTGTCCGTGTCGGCGAACTTGGTGTGAGCACCGTTGCCGAGGGCACAATCTTCTCTATCCCTGAATGGATAAATGGCGACCGCGACGCATTGGATGTATGGACTGACAACATGGCGATGATTGGTGGTTTCAAGGCACAACATCTGTTGAAGTCTGCACCTCGCGTTATCGGTGAACTGGCAGCGTCAAGGAAAGGCAAGGCAGGTTTTGAAACACGTCTGCGTTCTATCCTTGACGGACGCGGTGACCTTGCACTTACCGAAGACGAGAAGAAAGAACTGGAACGCAGAGGGTACGGCGACTTGAAAGACCTCACGGAGGAATACAACCGTTATGCCGAAGCCAAGGAAGAATATGACAAGGCTCGTCCTACCACCACCGATGCAAGCAGAATGATTGAGGGAGGTGACGGACAGGCAGAACTACCATATAACCGCTTTGTCGATTTAATGACAGACAACAGCGTCAGCGAGGCAGCGCGTGCCAAGATGTACTACTACCTCACAGGGCATGGTCTGCCAATGTCAACCGTCATGGGTTCAAGCGTGCTTGAAGACAAGGACGCAGACGGCAATGTGATTGGCTACACTGTGCAGTCGTTTGGCGCAAATGGAGTGATTACCAGCCGTTCTTTTGGTGACAAGAAACGTGCAGACGTTGAGGTGAACCGCATCAACCGACAAGCGGAGTTGAACGGCTTTGACGTTGGTGAGCGTTATTATGACTGGCAAGGCGACAACAAGCGCATGTATGAGGCTTGCGAGAGTGTTGCAGAGGAAACAGGCGCACCTGCCAACCTTTTGTTTGACCTCATGAAGCGCAAGACCGAAGCAATGAATGAAGTTGAATTGGAGTGGGCAGAGAAAATCCTTGATGCCTACAACGGTCTTGGCGACAAATACGGCACGTCAGAGGTACGCACTGCCATCAATGAAGAATTTGGTGTAGATGTTGACAAGGCTATCCGCAAGGAGCCTGGCCGCCGAAGCGAGCAGGAGCAGAAAGCCGCCCGCGAATATGCCAACCGCCTGTTTGCCGACGTGAAGCGCAAGCAGGAGGAAGCCGCAGAACGTGGCGAAGCACCTGCCAGCCCCGATGCACCAACAAGTAACAGTCAGATAGCCGCATTACTCGGTATTGACGATGGTGAGCAGGGCGACCCTGTTAATGCAGCTTTCAACAGAGGACACGAAGCCGACGCGCAGGAGCGTCAGGACATCGCCATAGAACTTGCCGACCCAAACAATGCGGAAGCACAGGAAGCATGGAACGGTGTTGTGCAGCGCATCAACGAGGATGCAGCCTACATGGTAGCCCAGCAACGAGAGCAGACCAGGCAGATGCAGCATACAGACGGCTCTTTGCGCCCTGCCATACTCAAAGAGAAAGACAGTGAGGGTAACGACCAGCAGGTGTATATCGTTGACGGCAATGTGCAGATGATGCCCGACGGCTCAATGGTTGACAAGGCATCGAGTGACAATATTGTCGTAGTATATAACCCTGTCACAGGAGAGCGTAAGCAGATAGACCCGTCCGCTGACACCGGCATATCTTCGCTTGGTGAGGTGACAACCGCAGAGCAGCGTGAAGCCGACATCGAGCGCAGCCGACAGGAGTACGTTCAAGCACAGATTGACGAGGCGCAGGGTACAGTTCGCTTTGTACCTGGTCAGCAGTTGGTATTGCCTACTGGTGAGGAAGCCGTTGTTGTCGCTACCGATGCAGACGGTGAGAACATCACCGTTGCACTTGGCGACGGCACACAAGCAACCGTTCAGCGTTCAGAGTTGCAGCGCATCAGAGACGAGAAAGCGATGGCGGACTACCGTCGGAGGCATGGTATCACCGAAGAACCAGCAGCGCAGCAGCCCGAAGCCTCAATGCCAGCACAGCCACAGGCAGACGGACGTGTGGCAGGTGCGCCAACCGATTATACCGCCGACATGGAGTTGACTATCCGCGACGAGGACGGCAGCGAGAAACCTGCAATGGTGATGGGACGTGTGCGTGCTGTCCATGAGAACGGGAGGATGGATTATGTTCCTGATGCAGAAGGAGATCTTATTGAGTATTGGATGGACGGCGAGGAGCACCATGAGAATGAAGCCAAGCTCGCCAGCAAGGTTGTGAGCCATATTGCACCACAGCAGCCCGAAACCTCAACACCAGTACAGGAAGCCGCTGCTGAAACACCTGCAACGGTAGAGACTACTCCCCAACCAGTTGAGCAGCAAGCCGAAGTCGCACCACAGCAAGTACAGGAGCCAGTGCAGACGGTTGAGCCTCAACCTGCACAACCAACTGAGCAGCCAACGGCAGAGCTTATGCCTGTTGGTGAGGATGGTGAAGAAGACTGGCAAGCCACCACGCCCGAACGCGCCCATGCCTACATTTTCAACGAGGCAGGACTATCACGCAGTGAGGGTAACGAATTTATTGCAGCGCAGACACAGGCAGCGCAGAGCGCACTTGTCAAGGCGAAGTCGGCACAGATGCCAAGAGTTGGCACCAGTATCAAGAAGTACAACGAGGCAAAGGCGAAACGTCAAGAGAAGATTGACGAGGCGCAGCGCGTATTGGACTACTGGCAGCAAGTGCGCAATATTCAGAACGATATACAGCGTGTGGAGAATGAGCGCAGAGCCGCAGAGAATGCCGTGCGCCATGATGAAGCCGTAGCAGAGGCACAAGCCGAATATGAGGCACGCAAGCAAGCCGAGGCAGAGCGTAAGGCTGTTGGCAACGAGAACCCGATGCCAGCCATTACCGAGAAGTGGAACAATGCCACAAAGGCCCGCGGACACCGCGACGAAATCATGCTACCCGACGGTACACCGCTGAAAGGTCATTACGTCCTGCATGAGAGTGGTGCATCATCCCCAAGTCACAACCCCGAAACATGGCAGAAGACTGACGGTTTCCCGATGGATGCCAACGACAACAGCGTGAACGACCGCGACTATGAGCGTGACCACGACGCGCAGGAACATACACAGAGCATTGCACGGCAGTATGACCAGCGAGCCTTGCAGAGTGTTCCAGTTGTCAGCAACGATGGTGTTGTGTTATCGGGTAACGGTCGTACCATGGCCGGTGAACTGGCAGCGCGTGACAATACCGATGGCGCATACGTGAACTATCTGAAAGAGTACGCGCCCAAGTTTGGCTTCACTGCTGAACAGGTGGGAGCGATGCAGCATCCGCGTGTGTCATTCGTTCCCGATGAGGCAATGCCATACACGGCAGAGACCTTTGCGAAGTTCAACCAGCAGGAAATGAAGTCGCAGAACAAGACCGAGAAAGCCGTAAAACTTGGCAAGACCGTGAGCGACGATAGTTTCAAGGGTATTGTCAGAACTATCAACGGCTATGACACGCTGGGCGACTTCTACAATGATGCAGAAGCGAGCCTTGGCGCAGTTTATGACCTGCACAATGCCGGTGTTGTTCCACAGGCACAGTTGGCAGAAATGGTTGACGGTGTTCGCGGACAGGAGAAACTGAGTGCCGTCGGTCGTGAGTTCTTGGAAAACATGCTCATCGGCAAAGCCTTTGAGAGCGACCCCGAAGTAGTGCGTATGCTCACGGCAGAGCCTGCCATGCGTCAGACCGTTATCACCGCACTTGGTGAGATTGTAGATAACATTGCCCTTGGTGGCGACTGGTCTTTGCCGGGAGAGTTGGCAGATGCCGTGAAGTTGTGCTTTGATGCACGACAAGGCGGTGCCAAGTACGGCGAGATAGTCAGCACCTACGCACGTCAAGGTGTGTTGTTCGCTGACCCCGACGAGTTGCAGACCGTAGCAGACTTCAATAATGCTACCATGCTGATGCTTGCTGACGTGCTGAATGACAAGCGCGTTACCTTGCTGAAGACTACACTCCAATTATACAATAACAACGCAAGGCAAAGCGTATCTGGACAGACTGACCTGTTCGCAGGTGGCATTCAGAGCCGCGAGGACATCTTGCGAGACGTAATCACATTTATCAACGAGAATTATGGCAAACGAAAAGAAATCGAAGCAGCCCGGGCAGAAGCCGTGGAGCGCAGAAAAGCAGAGAGCGTTCAACAAGATGGCACTCCTCCAGCAGTCAGCACAGATGGCGAAGCAACAGCAGAACCCAGTGCCGAACCTGCACCAGTAGAGGCAGAACCTGTTGAGGCTACCGAACCAGTAGAAGCAGAGCCTAATGCCGTGCAAGCGGCATTAGCAGCAGCCGAGCAGGAAACCAATACCGAGCCTACCGAAGCACAGAAAGAATCTGGTAACTACAAGAAAGGACACGTCAAGATTGATGGCTACGACGTTACCATCGAGAACCCGAAAGGTTCTGTTCGTCGTGGTACTGATGCCAGTGGCAAGCAGTGGGAGCAGGAAATGCAGAACACCTACGGCTACATTCGCGGCACTGAGGGCGTTGACGGCGACCACATCGACGTGTTCTTCTCTGACGACCCCTCGCAGGGTGATGTGTTTGTCGTTGACCAAGTGAACAAGGACGGCAGCTTTGACGAGCACAAGGTGATGTATGGTTTCCCCGACATCGAGAGCGCACGAAAGGCATACCTCTCTAACTATGAAGATGGTTGGCAGGGACTTGGTGCCATTACTCCTGTGAGCAAAGAGGAGTTCAAGAAGTGGATTGACAGCAGCCACCGCAAGACGAAGCCGTTTGCGGAGTACAGCAGCGTGAAGCCTCTTGGCGACACCCAACTTGGCGAGCAGCCGAATAAGCCTACCGTCAAGGCTGGTGAGGACTACGTGTCGGCAGCAGAGCGTATAGCCAAAGAGCATGAGGTGAAGCGCACGGCGGCTCATTTTGCGGAGGAAACACAAGAGGAAGCAACGGCATTTGACAAGCGTGTGGCGGAGATGGATGATGCTGAGTTGCTGGCGTACATGCAGGAGGATGGCAATGGCGATGTGAACAAGTCTCACCATCCGAGCGTGTATGATGAGTATGACTACCGGCATGGTGACGAGCAGATGCAGTCGTATGACGATACGCTTGTGCGCCTGAATGAGAGCGGCACTACGTTGGAACAGGCTGAGGAGATGCTTGCGAACATACAGAAGGACGTGTCAAGACTTGCCACTGAAGACAGGGCGATGTTGCTTGGTCAGGAGGAGGCGTTGCAGGAGTATGTTGCAGGGTTGGAGAAGGAATACGTTTTGTCCGACCCACGAACGATGTCTGATGAAGAAAAGGAACGTCGTGGGAATTTGTTGCGCGATACTTATGCCCTGCCTGTTAAAAAAGGTCTGATTATTTCCAAGGAAGGTGTCACGGCACGAAAAGCCGCAGAAAACTGGTGGGTCAGGAATGTTGGCGCACCACGTCTGTATGAGACGGAAGCTGGTGTTGTTGTAATCAACCTTGCTTCTGTGGATGACTCATTGGCTCATGGTTATAGCCAGGCTAAACTTGATGCCATTACATCTTTGCCAGATGGATTCAGCAATGCAGTCTATTTGGGTTCAATGGAAGATGCGGACAGGCGAGCCACGATGGATCATTATTTTGCATACCCTATTGATTATGACGGAAAGCGTCGTTATGTATTCTGCCGTGCATTGCATGACAATAATACTAACCGTCTTTATGTCCATGAGGTATTTGTAGCAGACGGCATAAAGAAGGGCAACACCCTTCAAACCGCAGCGTCTAAGCCTCACGGAGGTATTGCCCTATATCGAGACATTTTGGCAAATGTCTTGAGACAAGCCGAGCGTGAGGGCGGCCACATCCTCATACTGCCTTCAGATAACTCCAAAGAGGCTGGTGGCCTTTCCAGCCGTACACTCGATTTGTCTTCCATCGGCAAAGGTAGTGATTTATTTGGAAATGTGCAAGGGAAGGTGAAAAAATCTTCTTCGGAAGGGAAGATTGACGATGTTGGCGAGGTGTTGGCTGGTGCGCGAAAGGACATGCGCAAGGAGATTGCTAAGTCTCTTTCGAATGTGACTGAGTCGGCTTTGGTGGAGAAGCCTTTCGGCAAGGTTTATAAGAAGCCCGACTTGAAGAAAGCCGTTGAGAGCGGAGCGTTGAGGGAGAAAGATGCCATTTTCTATGAGGCATTGTTCTCGATGGTGAACCAGCAGAAGCCGAAGGTGACGCAGAGCGAGATGCGCAGTAAGCGTTATATCCCCGACCATAAGACGAAGGCCGAGCGTTGGGCTGCTGACACTTTCAAGCAGATGGAAGTGCTGAGACAGTTCATGGAACTTGACGAGCCGGGACGTGACGCGATGATGGAGCGTATGCTTGCTGACCGCTATCCTACGCGTGAGCAGGAGTTGGCTGAGATTGAGAAGCGCAAGGGCTGGAACCCGGACTATGAGGGACATAAGTATGAGTGGGGCGAGATGACCACTCCTAACCCGTTGTGGGTGACGCATGAGGTGATGAACCGTCTGGGCTATAGTGTGGGTGACAAGTTGGATGTTCCGTATGGTGTGGTGAAAGCTAACATGAGCGGTACGGGCTACTCGATTGAGAACCTGAAAGGCGAGCGCGCGAGTCTTTTTGGCAGCGGCATGACGCTTGACGAGGCGATAGACAGGATTGTGTATCTTGCCAAGTTGAAGCGTGGCGACGCAGACGTGAGCCATCCGACACAGTTGTTTGGTTTCCCTGCCACGAAGAGCGAGAGCGGCGAGAGCGGACGCTACAGGGTGATGTGGGGACGAGACTACAAGACGCGTGAGTTTGACAGCAAAGATGAAGCTGATGCCTTTGCTCAGACGAAGAACGGTGCTTACGTGTCGCCCATCATGGAGACCAAGCGCATGTTTGGCTACAAGGTGCGTTTCACTCATCCGTTGACTGGCGAGAAGATGTTTGTTGATGATGCCGAGTTTGACACCAAGGAAGAGGCACAGGCATACTTTGACGGCAACTTTGAGAAGTTGAATGAGGCAACCAACGCGAAGTTGCAGGATGAACGTGAGATGAAAGGCGAGAAGAAGACGCTGACAGCCGACGACGTGGTACATGTGACGATGGTACCTTCAGGCAAGGGCGGTTGGACTCATGCCGTTGTTATCGACAAGAAGTATGCGAACAATGACGGTCAGGTGCGCATCATTAAAGAGGGCTTTGCAAGCAGGAAGGATGCCAAGGCGTTTGCTGACAGTGTGAAGGATGATGTGCTGAAGACCGTGCTGAAGCACAAGGAAGACGCGAAGAAGATTGTTTATTTCGACACGGGCGAGAACAGCCGTATCGGCGAGGACTACCGCAACGGCAAGAACGTGGATGCGGAGGACTTCATGAACACGTTCGGTTTCAGAGGTGTTCAGTTTGGCAACTGGACGAACCAGGCAGACCGCCAGATGGCAGTGAACCAGGCCTACGATGCGTTTATGGATATGGCTCGTCTGATCGGTGTGTCGCCCAAGGCTATGTCTTTGAACGGTGAGTTGGGTATAGCCTTCGGTGCAAGAGGTGTGGGTGGTTCTGCCGCACACTATGAACGCGGTGAGGTGGTCATCAACCTGACGAAGACGCAGGGTGCAGGGTCGTTGGCACATGAGTGGTGGCACGCTCTTGACAACTACTTCGCACGCCGTGCTGGCAGTGCCGGTGACATGGTGACTGACAACAGACGGATTGAGATGCGTGATGCGTTGCGCAAGGCTTTCAATGACATGCTTGACTTGGTGAATGGTAGCGACTACGCCCAGCGTAGTGCCGCCAAGGGTGAGTACTGGGGCAGGACGCATGAGGTGACAGCCCGTCTGCTTGCCGAGTGGGTTGACAGGGAGTTGAAGAAGCGTGGTGAGTTGAATACATTCTTGTCTCGCGGTGCGGTTGTGGAGCGCGGCCAGCAGCATAACTACGATGTGTATGAGGTGCTGGAGCGTTTGGCGGGCCGTGAGCCGATGCCGTTTGAGGATTACATGGAGCTGCCTGAGTCGCTGAAAGGTATTCCTTATCCGTCGGCAAAGGAGGTGGAGCTGTTTGGTGGGTCTTTGCGCCATATCTTCGACACTCTGGAAGAGCAGGTGGATGAAGAGACGGGTAACGTGATGTTGTATGAGCCGGCTGCGACTTACGAGACGAGAGACGGAAAGAAGGTTGTTTGGCGGAGTCTGTTTGATGAGATGGGTGTGCGTTCGAGCGACGAGGTTGCGATGGTATCGCAACATACTCAACAAGGACAAGGTCAAAACCAAGTGATTGCTCCTTCTGAGATACGTTTGCGGAAGTTGAAGAATGGTGAGACTTGCCATGTGGAGCGTGTTTATGAGGAGACGAAGCAGTTTGACTTCACTGGCAAGGAGAAGGTGGAGAGTGCGGAAGACGTGGCTTACATCTTCAGACAGTTGGAGAATGCTGCTGTTGAGAACTCGTTTCTTGTGCTGGTGAAAGACGGTCGTCCTACGGTGATACACTTGGGCGTGGGTAGTTATGTGAATGTGATGGCACCTTACGAGCAGGCTTTTGTTGCTTACAAGGAATTGAATCCGGATCAGGTGTATTTTGTTCATAATCACCCGAGCGGCACGCTGAAAGCGTCTCGTCAGGACCAAGAGTTATTGAACCGCATCAAGCGAGCGTTTGGCGAGGACGTGGTGCAGCAGGGTATCATCATAGACACGACGAGCGGCAACTATGGTGAGTTTGAGAGTATCGAGACTGCGTACGAGACTTATAGCGTAGAGGAGGCTATGCCTCAGTCGGAGGGTGCAGATGTGCCGGTAAAGGTTTATCAGTTCAGCCGTCAGGTGTTTGCTCCCGACTGGAACCCCGAGAGTGCCTTTAAGATTGTTTCCTCTCAGAGTGTGGCTGAGTTTGTGAGCAGCCACCGCTTGGGTGAGCACAAGAAGATGAGTTTTCTTGTGGTGAATAACAGCGGCAATGTGGTTGCTAATGTGTTCCTGCCTTGGACGAAGTTGAGCGACATCAAGCGCAGCAAGGATGCCGGTGACTTGTTGGCTGGGTATGTTCATCAGTGCGGTGGTGTTCGTGGTGTGCTTTACGGCAACTACGACTATGAGGCAGACGACAGGGCTGTGCTTGCTGCCGTGGGTGACAGGATGCGTCAGTTGTATGCTCCTTTGCTGGATGCTCTGCATGTGGAGCACAGTGCTTACGAGCATGGCTGGGCTGGTGTTGGGGAACCGGGTGAGGGTTATGGTGTGGATGTGCGTCAAGTTGCCCAACAGATGGACGAGCGTAATGGTACGGAGGTAGTCCGCTATCCTAACAGTCGCGCAGAACTAGAAACGGCCATTGAGGAATTTTCCTCTCGCCACAATCGCGAGATATATCCTCAACAGCCGTTAGTCGACTTCCCCGAACAGGAGGCACTTCTGCACGGTCACAATTACCGTGAATATCCTTCCATCCAGGAGTTATCTGCTGCAAAGGTAGAGAATAATACTGAGACATCCAAGGAAAACGGTGAAAAAGTTCTGGACGATGCAAATTATCGAGAAGATGAAGAGGACGAAAGCAACAGTCATACTGACGAAGACATGCTTTCGATGCGCAGAGCCGCCTGGCAGATGGGTGAGAAACTGAACACTCCTATCAACATCATTGAGGACGTGGAGAGCATCACGCACCCCAATGCAGCGATACAGGAACAACGACGCAGGTCGAAAGGCTGGTTTGAGCCGACGACAGGTCTGGTGAATATCGTACTTGCCAACAACAGAGACGTTGATGATGTGAAAGCCAGTGTCGGACATGAGATCATTGCCCACAAGGGTTTGCGTGAACTTGTCGGTGAAGAGAACTATGACGAGTTCCTTGACGAGACCTATCAGCATTTGCGCGACGACTTGAAGAAAAGTGTTGACGCAGCCGCTGGACGTGCCTTTGTTGATGATGCCACCAAGAACGGAAAGCGTGCCAAGAGTTACGAGCAGCACAGACGTACCGCTACTGATGAGTTGTTTGGACGCATGGCAGAGAAGCCGTTTGAGGAGTTCAGCGAGGGAGAGCGCAGCTTGTGGCAGAAAATCAAAGCCACCGTCCGCAGATTGCTTGACAAGTTCCTTGGCTCATTGAAGTTGCCGAAGTGGTTTGAACTTGGCGACAACGAACTGCGTTACATCTTGTGGCGCAGTAAGGAGCGTTTGGAGCGTGGCAAGGAACACCCAATAGACCTTGCGCGTGATATCGTGAAGCGTGAGGAACTTGGGTTAACCGATGAAGCACGTTACAACATGGGTGATGCTCCCGAGACTTTCAAGGCGCGTCAGAAACGAGCCGTAGAGAATAAGGGAACGGTTATGCCTGGTCTTAATGATGCACAGGTGAAAGTGGTTGATGTGCCACGTCACCAGTATAAAGGTCGCAACATTCTTGACCAAGCACGTGATGCAGCAATAGAACGTTACAACAAACAAGTTGGAACAAATGAAGACGGAACACCAAAGTGGGAAGCAATACCGCAATACTACAATAACTATGGCATTTCTTTCTTCTACGAAATTACTCCAAAGGCTTTGAAAAGTTTAGTGCAGCATCATACAAAGAGCGACAATGTTGGTGTTCATGCTGCTGTATTGGACAAATTACATGAAGTTATTAACGGAAGTATCGAGTATGAAGAAGACCCAGATGTTCCAAAAATAAACGGAGTGCGTGACATAAGCAAAGGTGTAAACGACAATGTCCTGATACACCGTTTCATCGGTGCAGTTCGTATCGATGGAAAAACTTATCGTGTAATTTCGAAGATTAAGGAGTATCGTGAGACACATCTTAGCGCACGTCCATCAACATACCAAGTAACAGAAATCGAGGTGTTTGACGAAGAAACGCCAAACACCCCGAATGGTAGCAAACGCGCCAATGGCTACGTTCACGTTGCAAAGTTACTAAAAGATTTTGAAAAAAAGCATGATGGTGGCAAAAAAATACTTGATGAGAGCAAAATTGCCGACGAAAGTACCGATTTGTACCGTGACCCGGACGAGACTGAGGACATTTGGACGGACGGCAGTTTGGGACTTGACGAGATGATGACCCGTGCAGCTGTGCGTCTGTCGGACAAACACCGAGATGACAAGACGATGAAGCAGGATGCCTACCGTGCTATCGGTGGCAACTTGACAAAGTTGCGTCAGGCGATGGCGTTGCAGAAGCGTTTTGACCAAACCACGGTGAAACGTGTGAGCGACTTGGCGCGTGTGCTTATCAGCAGCGGTTACTTGAACAACCTGACAGCCGGCGAGGTGAAGCGTCTTCTGAGTGCCGTAAAGAACAGCGTAGGACACAATGACATCGAGGGTGATGTGCAAAAGGTGATGGACATCATGGTGGATAACCAGTTGAAGCACGCCGAAGACACCCTGCACGAACTTGAAGCCATCAGAGGCAGCAAGGTTGACGCAAGAGGTGTTGAGGTTCAAGGTCAACTCGACCCAGCCGGCCAGACTATGCTAAAGGCGATGAAAGCAGCCCAAAAGATTGTTATTCCATGCGGTGGTAAGACGCATGATGAGAATGGAGTTCCAACTGCATGGGGCAATGCGCTTGAGTCAGTGCAAATGCGAATGAGCAGTGAAGACCAAGCGTTAGCGGAAGCCGCTTCACAGGAATATGCTGGCATGCAATTGGCTCAGCAGTGGTTTGACACCATTCAGGTTAGCGAGTTGGAGGAACACGAATTGCGTGAGGAACTGAAGACGGGTTATGTAGATGACAATGGTGTTCCCATCAACAATCCCCAAGGGAAGCGTGAATGGCGTGCTGGAATAGAAGATGCTATCCGTCAGAACAAGATTGAGAGGGTGCAGAGTTACTTCAACCTTGTAGGCAGATTGACGGACAGCCTCCGCGAGAGCATTGCCAATGCCAAGGACTTCAAGGAAGCCGAAAAACAGCGCATCCGTGAGATACAGCACAATGCCAACAGCGACATGGAGGGCAGACCGAGCGACGAACATCAGATGCCTGCAAATACTCGCAAGAAGATGAACAATTTTCTTGGCAACTCGCTGTTTGCTCCGTTGGCGACGTATATGGAGATGCTTCGTCTGTTCGGGCGCAAGAGCGCGAACGGCGAGGGTTATCTGTTCAACCGTTTCGGCAGGGGGTGGATAGATGCCCGTCAGAAAGAGATACGTGGTGTGCGCGACAAGTACGCCATGCTTGACAGGAAAGCCGCAGAGTTGTTTGGTGGCAAGGTGAAGACTTGGGGCGACCTTATCCGTAGTGTCGGCAAGTTGCCAAAGGGAACCGTCTCTTTTTGGAACGGTGGTGAGATGCAGGAGCGTGAACTGACACAGGGCAACCTCATGTATATCTACATGGTGAACAAGATGCTTGACGGACGTATGAAGTTGCGCAAGATGGGTATCACCGAGGAGAATGTTGCAGACATCGAAGAAGTGCTTGACCCACGATTGAAAGCACTTGCCGACTGGCTGCAAGACGAGTTCCTTGTGCAGACGCGAAACGAGTACAACGAGACGCACAAGCGTATGTTCGGTGCTTCCATGGCTGCTATTGAGCATTACTTCCCATTGCGTGTGCTGAAGAATGCCCTTGACGTGAAAGCCGAGGATTTGGACAAGCCCGAGGTGACGGACGGTATCAGCACGATAACGGGCAGCATCATCAAACGCAGACGCAACTCGAAGCCCCTTGACATACTGAATGCCGATGCGCTTCATGTGATACTGAGCCATGTCGCAGAGATGGAACATTGGAACGCATACGCAGAGTTTAACCGTGACTTGAACACACTTCGCTCTTATCGTCGTTTCCGTAACCAAGTGCAGAACATGAATACAATCTACGGCAATGGCAAGAATTTGTGGGATAAGTTTAACGATGTGTGTCAGATGGCAACTGGAGCATATAAGCCGAAAGGTGACGGCATAGAAAAAGCCATTCTTTCGACGGCTCAGGGTGTAACGGCTGCCAAGGTGTCGTTCAGGATTTTTACGGCTTTGAAGCAGTTTGCCTCTTTCCCTGCCTACATCCCCTACGTTCGTGCGGACTATTTGGCAAGGGCGCTGGTTCGTCCTGATGTGTCGTGGAGTTGGTGCATGGAGCATCTTCCGATATTTGAGGAGCGTTGGAAGAGCCGCGTGAGTGGTGACCCTCGCTTGGCAAAGAGTATTCTCACAGCTGCTGACTGGCGGCAGAACTTAGTGGTGAAGATAGCGCGTGCCGGTATGGTACCGAATGCCTTTGTGGATGCTCTCACGGTGAGCATGGGTGCCTATGCAGCGTATAAGACTCGCAAGGGTCAGTACCTGCGTGACGGCTATAGTGAAGAACAGGCTGAGCGCAGGGCGATACAAGATGCTGAGATTGTGTATAACGAGACTCAGCAGTCGGGCGAGAGTGCATTTACGAGTACTATGCAGACGGACAGAACTTGGTGGAAGGTGATGTTTAGTGTGTTCCGCAATTCTTCTATGGCATACCAGCGACAGTTGCACGGTGCTTTGCGTGACCTTGGCAACGTGATGAAGAAAGGTGGTGTGAGTGAGCGTTTGGCTTTCATGAAGAAGCAGTATGTTCGTGACGGTATCGACGAGGCACAGGCAGAGCAGAACGCAAAGCGCAAGTTGTACAGGCAGTTTGTGAAAGACGTTTTGTCTGTTGCCACCTTCGGCTACATCATGCAGCTTGCATGGAACATAACGGGCTACCTGCCTTATCTGCTATTTGGCGACGATGACGAGACGAAGGATGAGTTTTGGTCTGACATCTGGACGCACACGATGGGCGGCTGGCTTGAAGGTCTGACTGGTGGCGACGTGATGAGCCTTGGCATAGGCATGTGGCTTAATGGTGAGGTTGACGAATGGAAGTTGAAGAAGGAAATGCCACTGACTACTGACTTATTTACGACAGGAGTAGATTTTATTAAAGGTGAATTTGGTGCTTTCGTGACGGATGCCGTGAACCTCATTGTTCAAGCAGGTCTCGGTGTGAACCCACAAAGTATTACCGATGTTGCCCTTTCCATCATGGACGCTTGTGGTGACGACCCAGCACTGGCACATGAGGCAACTATCTGTATTTCTCGTATTCTTCAAGTTCCGCAGAGCCAAATCGACAAGATGTATTTCGACGAGGTGGGTCTGAGCGGTGACGAAGTGAGCAAGTACACCCCTGCACAACTTGCAGAGCGTTATGCCGAGTTCAATGTTAAGCGTGGACGCTTCTTCTCTCCTTGGACGTGGAACGATGAGGAGCGCATCAAGAAGTTTACCGACAAGGCAAACAAGACCATCAAAGAGCGCACCGAGCAGATGGGCGACGACAAAGTGAATGAAGCCTACGATCGTCATGCTGAGACGTTCAAGGAGATCGATGCCCGCATCAAAGACATGAAGATGTCTGCGAAGTCGTCCGTGGGTGATGACGATCGGCAGATGCTTTTCGAGGACCTGAGTCGTTACATGTCAGGTGAAGATGGCAGTTTCTATAAAACGTTCAAGGCTTGCGACAAGGTTCTTGGCAATCTTGCCAAGAAGTATCTTGGTGCGGATTCATCTGATAAGGCTGCTTTGTGCCGCCGTACGATGGTGGAGTACAAGCGGAACATGGTTGAGGCTCTTGATGCGGCTGACGATGATGCGCGTGAAAAGGCGATGGAAAGGCTCCGGGAACTGATTGATGAGTTTGCAGATGAGTTTATTGATGATTGACGTGGCCGCCGACAACGGCGGCTTACATGAAAGCGGATGGTCCTGATTGAAGACTATTCCTGACATTCACAAATAATAATGAACGTTTAATTGTTTTTTAAAGATAAAAGATTATTATGGATGCAGTAGTGTTACACAGGTTAAGCAAGGTGCTTGTACCGAATGACGGATTGGAGGCTGACAGCGTGAAGCGTAGCCGGCTCGTGTGTCATGGTGACCGCGCAAGAGCACAGCAGATACTGATGGAGGCGCAGAACTATTATAATGCGATGTATCGCTTTCGTAAGGACAGAGAGCGCAACAAGCGTTATAACTATGGCGACCAGTGGGGCGACGTTGTATGTGTGAACGGCAAGAAGATGACGGAGGAGCAGTATATCCTCTCGCAGGGGAATATACCATTGAAGACCAACCTCATCCGTAGGCTTGTGCGTAACGTGATTGGTGTCTATCGTAGCCAAGCGACAGAGCCGACCTGTACGGCACGTGACCGTGACGAGCAGCAGCAAGCGGAAACGATGAGTACGGTGCTTCAGTACGTGATGCAGCTGAACCGCATGACGGAACTCTATGCCCGAAGTATGGAGGAGTATCTTATCAGCGGCATGGTGGTACATCGTAAGTGGTACGGCTGGCGCAATGACAAGATGGAGTGCTGGACTGACTATGTGCAGCCCAACAATTTCTTCATCGACAATAACATGCGTGACTTCCGCGCATGGGACTGTTCTTTTGTCGGCGAGATACACGACATCAGTTTTGACAGCCTTTGCGAGCAGTTTGCCAAGTCGCCCGACGATTATGCGCGTTTGGCAGAAATCTACCGACAGGCGCGAGGCAAAGGCGCGAGCATACACGCATGGGAGGAGTTTGGCTATAGCCGTGACTGGATAAACACCGACTTCCTCACACCGCGAGACGAAAGCCGTTGCCGTGTCATTGAGGTGTGGCGCAAGGAGAGCAAACCGAGATACCGCTGCCATGACTACAACAATGGTGACATCTTCAAGATAGACATTGATGACTATGGTACGATGGTTGAAGCCGAGAACAAGAAGCGTTTGGCCCAGGCGCAGCGCAACGGCATCCCCTACGAGGAAATACCGTTTATCAAAGCCGAGTGGTTCATGGATAGTTACTGGTACTACTACTTCCTCAGTCCGCTCGGTGACATCTTGGCAGAGGGTGAGACGCCATACGAACACAAGAGCCATCCATACGTATTCAAGGCATATCCGTTCATTGACGGCGAGATCCATTCGTTTGTGAGTGACGTGATAGACCAGCAGCGTTATACTAACCGCCTCATCACACTGAACGACTGGGTTATCAGAGCCAGTGCAAAGGGAGTGTTGCTTATTCCTGACGAGTGCATACCTAAAGGCATGTCGCCCGAAGAATTTGCCGACACATGGGCAAGGTTCAACGGTGTTGTTGTCTATACTCCAAGCAAGACAGGCGCAGTACCGACGCAGGTATCTAACAACTCTACAAACATCGGCATCCACGAAATGCTGAACTTGATGCTGAAATTCTTTGAGGACATCAGCGGTGTGAACGGTGCCTTGCAAGGTAAGCCCGGTTACGCTGGCATGAGTGCAGCACTCTACAGCCAGCAGACACAGAACGCCACCACGTCGCTGCTTGACTTGCTTGACAGCTTCCAAGAGTTTGTGCGTGATGCAGCGTATAAGGACGTGAAGAACATCCAGCAGTTCTATGACCAAAAGCGTACGTTCAACATAGCAGGTCGTGTCGGTACTCAGGTTATCTACGACCCGATGAAGATACGCGATGTAGAAATGGACATCAGCGTAGTACCGAGCCAAGCAACACCTGCATATCGCGCAATGGCAAATGACTTCCTCATGCAGTTGTTTGAGAAACAGGCTATCAGCCTTGAACAGATGCTTCAAGCCGGTAACTTCCCGTTTGCGGACGCTCTGTTGCAGAACATCAAGAGCCAAAGAGAGCAGTTGGAGCAGGGACAGGTGCCGGAAGGCTTGTCGCCCGAACTGATGCAACAGGTACAGCAGAATGTGAACCCCGAAACCATGAAGTTGTTAGGAAGGACAATGGGTATGGCGAGTTGAGAGTTGGCCGCCGACAACGGCGGCGTACAGGAAAGCGGACGGCTTGGATGCTTTGAAGTTTGATGTTTACCATGCGGACTTCTTTTTTGTTGGGCGTTTTTATATTTATTTGTAGTTGACAACAGAAAAGATCATACAGGAGGATGAGCGACGGTGTACAGCCGTTCCTTTCAATCCTATAACAGGTGAGGGCAGCATCGGTCAGCGTGTTGCCTTTACCGTTTCTGATTATCCTATATCCACGCAGTACCTGCCAGTGGAAATGATGGATGAGCCATTTGTCAAGTCGTTGTCAAAGGCTGGTAGTGTTGATGCTTTCATTCGCGATGCTCTGATGTTGCCTGTCACCGATGAGGCACGCGACAAGGTTGTAGAGGAGTTCATAAGGATAAGGCAAAAGCATGACTACCCATTTTGGGCAGCAATGTTTGCCTACATCAAGCGCAAGGGTGGAGGAACAGATGTTCTTTTCAGATTGAACAGACCGCAGCGCAAGTTGATAAAGCGGTTAGAGAAGATGCGTAAGGCTGGCAAGCCCATCCGACTGATACTTCTGAAAGCACGTCAGTGGGGAGGCTCAACCGCCATTCAGATATACATGGCATGGTTGCAGCTTGTGCATGATGTTGGTCTTAACTCGCTTATCATTGCCCATCAAGTTTCTGGTTCCGACGAAATCAAGGACATGTTCGACCGCATGATCAAGTCGTACCCAGCCCAGATGCTGCATGAACTTGGCGAAGCATACGCCCCCAACGAGCCGAAGATGGTTGGTGTCGGCAAGTCGGGTAACATATTCAGAGTGCCACAACGAAACTGCAAAATCAAAATCGGTACTGCCGAACGCCCGAACTCCTGCCGTGGTGGTGACTATAACCTTGTTCACCTTTCGGAGGTTGCCTTGTGGAAAGAGACCGAGGGCAAGAAGCCGGAGGACATTGTGCGAAGTGCTTGCTCTGGTATTCTTCTACGTCCATACACCATGATAGTGTATGAGTCCACACCAAACGGCGTTGGCAACTTCTTCCACAAAGAATACTTGGCAGCGAAGAAAGGACTATCGCAATTTGAGGCGATGTTTGTTGCATGGTTTGAGATTGAACAGTATGAACTGCCATTTGAGAATGAAGCAGAAAAGTACGAGTTTGCCAAGAAACTGTTTGCCAACAGACGTAATGACGAGGTTAAGTCAGACCGTGAGGAGCCAGGTACATACCTTTGGCGGTTGTGGGAGAAAGGTGCAACGCTTGAAGCCATCCACTGGTACGTCAGTGAGCGCAGCAAGTACACCAATCATGGCGACATGGCATCGGAGTACCCAAGCGACGACATTGAGGCTTTCACCTATTCGGGTCGCAAGGTATTCAGCAGTGAGGACGTGGAGCAGTTCAGACCTGCTTGTCGCGCCCCTCGCTGGATAGGTGAGATATACGGAAGTGCTGACGAGGGCGAGAAAGCGATTGAGGGATTGCGTTTCAAGAAAGAGGCAGACGGTAGGCTATATATGTGGCATGATGTCGAGAGAAGCG
>JAEEGF010152259.1_pt1 | contig 20269 bp, 13 predicted proteins | sample 9134171 | NCBI WGS metagenome assembly JAEEGF01 (sample SAMN16246542, study PRJNA631951) | gut metagenome | biome: gut microbiome; feature: rumen; material: AP-attached | host: Bos | place: Iran: Karaj | collected 2018-10
TGGATGAAAGCGGAGTCCATCGCTTATGTGGACAAGCCTTTCTACAGGTATCTGATAAGACCCGGCTCGGTGACCACGACAAAGGACAGCTCGAAGTACCAGAAACGTCTTTCCACTTTCCGCAAACTGATGCAATACATCAAAGAAAACCGTCTTTACGAAGAATTCAAGGACGAAGTGGATTTCATCTATCTGAAAAAAGGGTATATGGCATCGGTTTTCAACTATGTGTCCAACTCGTTGGAACCGAAAACGGCCACACTCCGCGAGATTTACAACGAGTTGCTGAATCAGGTTCCGGATTATGACAAAAATCCCTTCTACAAGAAAAAAACATCCTTGCGGGTATTGATTTGGATGTTGCGACACACGCCGTGTACTGCAAAAAAAGTTATTGCGGTTTATGCACGCAAGAAAAACGTAGTGGTTTGATTTGTAATGTAAATATATAAGACTATGGATTTGATTATTGGAGCGGGAATTTCCGGTTTGAGCTATGCGGCCAAAACCCCCAACGATTATCTTATTGTTGAAAAGGACAATGAGATAGGTGGTTACTGCAAAACCATCTATTCCGGCGACTATGTATGGGATTATTCGGGGCATTTTTTTCATTTCCAACGACCTGAAATCAAGGATTATGTGATGAGCAGGTTGGACGAAAAGGATATTTTGAAAGTCCGCAAGTACACACAGATATACTACAAAGGCATTTATGTGGATTATCCTTTCCAGATGAACATCCACCAGCTGAACAAGGACGAGTTTATCGACTGCCTTTACGACATTTTCACCATCGACGACAGCACCGAGGTTACATCTTTCAAGAAGATGCTCTTTGCGAAATTCGGCAAATCCATTGCCGAGAAATTCCTTATCCCGTACAACGAGAAACTCTACGCCACCGATTTGGACAAACTGGATGTCGATGCCATGGGGCGTTTCTTCCCCTACGCCGACAAAGAACAGATTGTGAGGAACTTCAAAAATTCGACAAACCAGTCGTACAACTCGTTTTTCCTCTATCCGCGAAAAGGCGTTATCAAAATAGTGGAGTCCGTGGCGTCACACGTCGACAAATCCAAAATCCTTCTTGGCGAGAAACTTTTGTCGGTGGATATGAAAAACAAAAAGGCCGTTACCGACAAACGTACTATCGAATACGACAACCTTATTTCGACAATGCCGTTCCCCGTTTTGATGGACAAATGCGGTGTGGAGTACGACAAGGAGGTGTATTCGTGGAACAAAGTGCTGGTGTTCAACCTCGGTTTCGACAAAAAAGGACCGGAAAAACAGAATAACTGGATTTATTTCCCCGACAGGGAGCTCGTTTTTTACAGAGTCGGCTTTTATGACAATATCATCGGGCAGGACAAGACCTCGCTTTATGTGGAGATTGGTTTCGACCACGAAGCCCGCGACATCGACATCGACCAATTGCTCGACCGCACTTTGTCCGACTTGCGTAAAGTGGGCATAATAACGGACCAGAAACTGGTTGCCTCGCATCCAATAATGATGGACCCCGCATACGTGCATATCACTCAACGTTCGGAAGAGGACAAGGCAAGGAAAAAAGAGTTGCTCAAGCAGTCGGATGTATATTCCATAGGCCGTTACGGCTCGTGGACCTACTGCTCTCTGGAGGACAATATCCACGAGGCTTTCTCGTTGGCAAAAGCTGTTGCGGAGAAACAGTAATCCGGCTTCGGCTTTTGGAAGCAAAAAGAAAGGCGGCTCAACGGAGTCGCCTTTTATTTTGGTGTGACGTGCTTTAGAATACCACGTTGATGATTTTCTTCGGCACGAAGATGATTTTCTTGGGGGCTTTTCCGGCGAGCCATTTCTGCACGTCGGCGTTCTCGGCTATGATTTTCTCCACATCGGCGGCCGTGGTGGTAAGCGGCAGGTCGAGGGTGAAACGCATCTTACCGTTGAACGACACAGGGTATTTGCAGGTGTCCTCCACCAGATAGCTCTCGTCGCAGAGCGGGAAAGCGGCGGTGGTTACGCTGGTGGTGTTGCCCAGCAGGTGCCACAGCTCCTCGGCGATGTGCGGAGCGAAGGGGGCTATCAGCACGGTGAGCGGCTCCAGAACCTGACGTTTGTTGCATTTGAGGGTGGAGAGCTCGTTGGCGCAGATCATAAATGTGCTTACCGAGGTGTTGAACGAGAAACGCTCGATGTCGTCGGTAACTTTCTTGATGGTCTGGTGCAGCACTTTCAGCTCATCTTTGGTGGGTGCTTCGTCGCTTACGCAGAAATCGTTTTTCTCGGTGTGGAACAGTTTCCACAGCTTGCGCATAAAGCGGAACACGCCTTCGATGCCGTTGGTGTCCCACGGTTTGGCCTGCTCTATGGGGCCGAGGAACATCTCGTACAGACGCAAGGTGTCGGCGCCGTAGCGTTCCACAAGGTCGTCGGGGTTCTGCACGTTGAACATCGATTTCGACATCTTTTCTATCTCCCAACCGCACACGTACTTGCCGTCCTCGAGCTGGAACTGGGCGTCGGCAAATTCGGGACGCCAGGCCCTGAACTTCTCTATGTCGAGTATGTCGTTGTTTACTATGTTGATATCCACGTGGATAGGCATCGTAAACTCCTTACGTCCGGGGATGTTTTTGGAGATGAAGAGGGGGTAGGAGACGAAAGTGTCTTCCTCCTGCTCCAGCGCGGGTGTGAATTCGCCGTCGATGCAGGCTTTGATACGTTTTTCGATGTTGTCGGTGCCGTTCATCACGTCGCTTACGGAGATGAGCAGTATCTTGAATCCGCGTACAAGGGCGTATTCCTGATACACTTCGGCCAGTTTTTCGAGCGACTCTTTGCGTTTTATCTCGATGATGATTTTCTTGTGGTCGCTGTAGAAATCGAAACGACGTTTGCCGTCTTTGTAGTTGCGTTTGAAATCGGCACCGAGGCGACCGTCCTTGATCAGTTGCCATACAAGGTATTCGGCCATTTTCTCGAAGCTGCTCACGCGGTACACGAAATTGGAGCGGCCTTGTATCATGCCTTGGTTGATGAGTTTCTGGAAAGGCTCTTCCTTGACGCTCATGCCCATGTCGAACAGGAATTTGTTCCAAAAACGGCTGTAGATGAGGTGTCCGCTGGCGTGCTCGGCGCCTCCAACGTAGAGGTCCACGTTTTGCCAGTACTGCACGGCCTGTTGGCTGAAATACTCGTCGTTGTTGCGGGGGTCCATATAGCGGAGGTAGTATCCGCTGGAGCCTGCAAAACCGGGCATGGTGCTGAGTTCGAGCGGGAAAACGGTTGTGTTGTCTATCAATGTGTTGTCCACCACCTGCTGTCTTTCGGTGTCCCAAGCCCATGTGGTGGCGTGTCCGAGGGGCGGCTCGCCGGTTTCGGTGGGCAGTAATTTGTCGATTTTCGGCAGCTGCAACGGCAGTTTGTCGGTGGGTAGGGGGTAGGGCATGCCGTTTTTGTAATAAACGGGGAAGGGCTCACCCCAGTAACGCTGGCGGCTGAAGATGGCGTCGCGCAAGCGGTAGTTCACCGTGCGAGTACCGATGCCTTTCTCGTCGAGCCAGTCGATGACGGCTTTCATGGCGTCCTTCACTTTCATTCCGGTAACGAAACCGCTGTTTACCGAATAGCCTGTCTTGGCATCCATGCTCTCCGTCCATGTGGCGGGGTCGCTGGTAACGTCCTTTTCGAGGCTTACCACCTGACGGATGGGCAGGTTGAAATGGCGTGCGAAGGCGAAGTCGCGGCTGTCGTGGGCGGGCACAGCCATGATGGCTCCCGTGCCGTAGCCTGCCAGCACGTAGTCCGAAACCCAGATTGGGATGCGCTCCTCGGTGAGCGGGTTGACGGCGTAGGCGCCTGTGAACACGCCCGACACTTTCTTCACTTCGGCCTGACGCTCGCGTTCGCTGCGGTTCTTGGCCCAGTTGAGGTATTCCTCCACCTCTTTGCGCTGCTCGTCGGTGGTGATGTCCATAATCATCTCGTGTTCAGGACACAACACCATAAACGTGACGCCGAAAATGGTGTCGGGACGGGTGGTGAAAATCTCGAAACTGCCTTTGCCGTTCTCTATCTCGAAAAACACCGAAGCGCCTTCGCTGCGGCCTATCCAGTTGCGTTGTATTTCCTTGAGGCTGTCGGTCCAATCGACAAGTTCCAAGCCGTCGAGCAGACGCTGCGAGTAGGCGGTGATACGCAACGACCACTGACGCATCAGCTTGCGTTCCACAGGGTAGCCGCCGCGCACGGAGAGTCCGCCCACCACCTCGTCGTTGGCCAGCACGGTGCCGAGTTTCGGACACCAGTTAACGGGAATGTCGGCCAGATAGGCAAGACGGTAGTTCATCAAAGTCTGCTGACGCTCCTTTTCCGTAAAGGCGTTCCACTGCTCGGCGGTGATGTCGAGGGGTTCGCTGCAGGCGGCGTCGAGGCCCTGGGTGCCGTGTTTCGAAAGGCGTTTCTCCAATTCGCTGATAGGCAGGGCTTTGTTGGCTTTGTTGCAATAATAATGGTTGAACAGCTGGATGAAAGTCCACTGGGTCCATTTGTAGTAATCGGGGTCGCAGGTGCGCACTTCGCGGCTCCAGTCGAAGGAGAAGCCGATTTTGTCGAGCTGTTCGCGGTAGCGTGCGATGTTCTGTTCGGTGGTGATGGCAGGGTGCTGGCCGGTCTGGATGGCGTACTGCTCGGCGGGAAGGCCGTAGGCGTCGTAGCCCATGGGGTGCAGCACGTTGAAACCTTTCAGACGTTTGTAGCGGGCAAAGATGTCGCTGGCTATGTATCCCAGCGGGTGTCCCACATGCAGTCCCGCTCCCGAAGGGTAGGGGAACATGTCGAGGACGTAGTATTTTGGTTTGTCGGAGGAGTTTTCGCAGCGGTAGGTGTTATTTTCTCTCCAGTAGTTCTGCCATTTGCGTTCGATCTCTTTGAAATTGTAATCCATTGTGTTTTATGTCATTAAAAAAACAAGCGAGGATTGTTGCCGAATCCTCACTTGCTGTTATAGTTCGTTTAATCTTATCTGAAAGCTATTTCGCGTTCGATGATCTGGTATTTCTCGCCGTTGCGCAGTATGGTCTGACGCAGCCAGTTGCCGTCGTCGTCGTACTCGTAGATGTAGGTGTGTTTCCAGTTCACATGCTCGTCGTAGTTGAACGAGTGGATCTCGGTTACGTTGTCGTGTTCGTCGTAGTAGTAGGTGGTGAGTTTTATAAGGTTCTCGTCGTCGTCGTAGAAACGCCATTCGATACGGTTGCCGTTGCCGTCGTACTTGTAGTAGTAGGTCTGCTTGAGGTCGCCGTTGGCGTCGTAGAACTCAATCTGCGAGCAATTGCCGCTGCCGTCGTATTTGTAGAGACGTTTTTCGGACACGTTGCCGTTTTCAGCGTAATGCAGCTCTTCCACAAGGTTGTTGCCTTCGTATTTGTAGGTCTCGCGTTTGCTCATTTTGCCGGCAAAGAAAATGGTGCGCTCGGTGCGGTTGCCTTTGCGGTCGTTTAGGTAGGCTGTACGAGCCAGCAATCTGTCGGCTCGGTCGTATTCGTTCCAGCCTAGGGCGTAGCTGTTGCCGTCGAAATAAAATGAATACCAAGTATATACGTTGTTGCGGATATACACACGGTCGTCGAGGTTGCCGCGCTTGTCGAAATTGATGGAGTCGGTGCTATAGAGCTTCTTGGCATCGCCTTCCATATAGTAGGTGCGCTCCATTACATACACTATGTCGCCATGCAAGTTCATGCGTGTGAGGGAGTTGCGGAATTGTTTGCCGAATTCCACATTGCCCACGCCGATAATCTCGCACATGGTGCCTCCGCGCCATCCTGCGAAAGCGCTTACCGAAAGTATTGTACACAGTATGGCTGTGATAAAAGCTGTTTTTTTCATATCGTTGAGGTTTATTTTTTACTATCTTTCCGTTTTGTTTTATCCGAACAATACTTAAAATTAGCTACGAAGTAGCTGATATTGTGTGTGTTGTTGCGGTTTAATGTCATTTTTTGATTGGTAATATACCAACTTGCAAAAATACGAAAAATAATTGTATTTTTGAAAAAATATTTTTCGCAGGCAGTGTTTTTTCACGAAATTGGAGTGTGCGGAGTATGGAGTCTGGATTGTACTTGGTTATTTGCAATTCACTTAAATATTGTCATAAATCTCTTGTATTATCTTGTTGATACCCAAAAATTCGGCACAAGTTATTATTCCTCCAATGGTTACGCCGAGTATGCCGTGCGAGTTGATATTCTGTCCGGTCATAAAAAGGTTGGGAATTTTGGTGCGTTGCGAAACGTAGGTCTGGCTGGGGAAGTTTTTGTCGCGTATTATGCCGTACATCGAGCCTTCGTGGGTGGCGGTGTAGTCGCTGTAGGTGAGCGGCGACGATGTGTAGTACGACTCTATGCAGCTGCGGATGCCGGGGAACGACTGTTCGAGGCTTTCAAGAAGTTTATCGGCTTTTTGCTCCTTGAAATCAAGATACTCCTGTCCGCGGTGTCCCACACGGGTGCCTTCCCAACGTCGCACCTCGTCGAAATGCATATAGCCGATTAGCTCGGCACTCTGGGCATAGACGGGGTCTTTCTGGTGGCACTGGTGCATGAATAGGTAGCTCTGTGGCCATTTGCCGATGTCGTAATCATTTGATTTCCAGACATCGGGTAATTCGTAGAAATAGTAGTTGTAGTTGAGGTACGGTGTGGCGTTTTCCTTGAATTTGATATATACGGTGAAGTTGGAGATGGTGTTTTCGAGGTTCGACACACGTTCGCGGTATGCCTTGCGGATGATGTGAGAGTCTATCTTGCTGAGGGTGGCGTGCGGATGGACGTTGGAGACGAAGTAGTCGGCTTCTACTACCTCGCCTGTGGTCAGGCGAACACCGGTGGCGTGGGTTTCGTCGCAGAGGAATTTTTCAACTTCGGCGTTGGTACGCACCTTGCCACCGAATTTCTCAATGGATTTTGCCAAGGAATGGGCTATTGTGTCGCTGCCGCCGATAATACGGAACGCACTTTGTATGTAGAAGTTATGAATCAGAGCATGGACGTAGGTGGGTGTCTTGTCTTTTACTCCGGCATAGAGTGGCAGGTTGCCCGCTAAAACGTTCTGTAGCTTGGTGTTGGAGGTGGATGAGGCTATGAAGTCGTTGATGCTGGTTTTGATGTAGTCGGCTTCGATGAAGATGTTGTTGTTTATCTTGCGGAGGTTGTAGAGCGGCGAGGCGTCGGCAATTTCGCGCACCCGCGTGAGGTAGGTCTCTATGTCGGAACGGTTGTTTGGAAACTGTTGTGAGAGGGTGTCGGCAAAACGCTCGTAGCCGTTGGCGAACTTAAACGTCTCGCCTGCGAGGGAGATGACGTCGTAGCCCTCGGTGTCGAGCTGCTGCAGGGGGACAGTGTCGAGCAGACCGAGGTAGTTCCAAAAACGGTGCAGTATCTGGTTTTCGAGCATACTGCCAATGTAGTGCATGCCTGTGTCGAATTTCACGCCGCCGCGGCGGAAAGTCTGCAGGCACCCTCCTATCTGGGCGTTCTTTTCGAGGATGGTGACGTCGTATCCGTTCTTGGAAAGCACGTAACCGCACACCAGCCCTCCGAGGCCGCTGCCCACTATCACTATTTTGTTCTTATTCATCGGCATTGGGGTGTTCGTATTTCAAATTTTCCGGCACGCTGACGCAGTTGGCGGCGATGTCCACCAAATCGGCGTCGCTGTCGGTGGCCGTGATTTGCAGATTTTTCTTCACCAAGGCGGCAAGCAGCGCAAACTCGCCCTGACCGCAGTTGTCGATACGGTATTCGCCGTTGTCGGGCAGTGCGGCGATAGCCTCGCGGTAGTTGCCGTTCTGTCGCAGGTTCTTACGTGCCCGGCGTTCTATGTCGCGACCTTTATATATATAGTTGTGCAGCACGAGGTCGGCAAAATAGTCGGCGGTCTCGGTCTGCCTGCAAATCTCACTATATTGCTCTGTGTGATAGCGTCTCATTGTTTTGGCAATCTCGGCTGAATCCTTCTGCATCAGCTCGCTGTCGGCTGCGATGCGCGGCATCACGTACAAATCCACCTTGCCTTTGCGGAGCAGGAAATCCCTCTTGGGGAAAGCGTGGCCGATGCCGTGGATAATCAGCGGAAGCACGTCGACGCCGAGGGTCTTGGCCAGCTGGAAAGCTCCTTTGTGGAAACGCAGAATGTCGCAGGTCTCGGAACGTGTGCCTTCGGGGAACACCAGCACAGAATATCCGTTGCCTATCGCCTTGGCCACATGCTCCTCGCAGTTGTCGAAACCGTCGGACACGGGATAGAAATCGGCGTAGCGCAGTATCCAGCCGTAGAACGGACTGTTCCACATCTTCTTGTTAGTCAGGCAGATAATCTTGGGATGCAGGGCAAGGGTGTAAAGCAGGTCGAGGTGCGACTGGTGGTTGCAGATAATCACCGAAGGTTTGGAGAAATCCTCGCCGCCGTCGTTGTGGAGCTTGAAACTCACGCCCGGAAGCAATTTCACGCAAGTGGCGAGCAAAGCCCGTAAACATTTGTGATAGAATAACTTGTTCGCCGGCCGTTTGCCTCCGATAGTGATTACGAAAAATCCCCAGAAAAGCAGGAATATCGAAAACACCGAGAATACCATGAAAGCGAACACCGTTTTCAGCAGGTTGAACAGCGTTATGGGCATCTTGCGGTCCACGCCTTTGCGTTTGGTGAGCCAGCGGTAGATGAGCGGCGGGAAAATGTAGGCCATCAGCACCACGCAGAACATACCGATTATCGTTACTTCGGCCAGAGAGTGCATGGCGGGGTGTTTGGCAATAATCAGCGAGCCGATGCCGATAAACATAATGGTGGCCGACAGCAGCACCGAGTTTTTGTACGAGGCGAGCATCTTGCGACGGTAGGTGTATTCGTACATCATCCCTTCGGTGACGAAAATGGTGTAGTCGTCGCCCTGCCCGAAAATAAAGGTGGCAAGGATGATGTTGATGATGTTGAACCTTATGTCGAAGATGTTCATTATGCCCAGAATCCAAATCCAGCCCACAGCCAGCGGCAGAAACGACAACAGGCTGAGTTCCAGCCGTCCGAACGAGATGGTGAGGAACAGGAAAACTATGAAACCGCAGATGTAAAGCACGTAGTCAAAATCGTCGGAGAGGGCGTCGACCATTTTGTCCACAATGCTGGTGTTGTCCATAGTGAAGACCGCATCGTCCACATTGCCAAGACGTTGCGCCACAGCCTCGCGGTCGTTGCTCTCCATCAGGGTGTAAACCATGCAACGGTCGGGGTTGCTGCAGAGGTAATTACTTGCAAACGAGTTGATTATCGGTTCAAAATAGGTATATTCGTGAGTTTCGTGGCTTTTGCCGATGATGTCGAAGAAAGGTTGCAAGGCTCCTTTGCTGTAGCCGAGTTTCGCGGCCTCAGCCTCCACGTTTCGCACAAGGTCGTCGCGGCGGGTGCTCCAGAAAGTCTCCCACTGCTCCACACGTTGTTTCTGCAACTGTTGCGAAGGCACAAAACCGCCAATTCCCGACACCTTGACCACGGTGCTGTCGGCGGCCATACTTTCGATGACGGGCATCGCCGCCTCGTAGCCGCGCAGGGCCTCCTCCATATCCTTGCCCTCGGCCACACAGTACACCGACGGCACGCCGCTCTCGGTCTGGGCTATCAACTTGTCGAGCTTCACCCGCTGGTCGGGAGTCATGTAGTTGATTTTACTCATGTCCGACTCGAAAGCCGTCTGTCGGCTGAAATAATACAACGGTATGGTTATCAGCACTATGGCAAGGACGATGAATTTATTTTGTTCGAAACGGAAACCGGCCACCTTGCCGAAAACGAGCCTTGTAGAGGAGCGGTCCTGCCTATGGAACAGCGTTTTTCGGAACAGATGTGGCAAAAAGACAAGGACAAACAATATCGTTCCCACCAAAAGCAAGGCGGCGAAGAGTCCGAGGTCTTTCATGGCGTCGGAGCTGATGAACACGAGGCTCAGGAAGGCGCCCACGGTGGTGAGGTTGCCCGTAACGAGGGGCTCTATTATGTCCTTGATAGTCTGTTCCTTGCTGTATCCCTGCTGGTAATGGGCAAGGAAATGCAATGGGTAATTCACTGCTATTCCGACAATTATGGACCCCACCCCTATCGCTATCACCGACACGGTGCCTTTGAACAGGGCGAGGAAGGCCAATCCGAAAAGCCCACCGAAAATCAGCGAGAACACAATGATTATCAACGCTCTGGCATCGCGGAAGAAATACATCAGCAGGGCAAGGATGAGCACCAGCGCAAGGATGGTGGAGATGATGCTGTCGGTTTTGATGCGGTCGGCGTTCTCCACCGAAATCACGGCGGCACCGATATAATCCACTTTCACAGTGCCACCGAACTCTTCCTCCACCTCGTGGGCAATCTTATCTATCTGTTGCACAAGCTTTTTGTTGCCCGAAGTCTCGCTTACGGGGTATTTGGAGGTGACGGCCATTATCGCCTCCGTTCCCTCTTTGTTGAAAACGTACCCGTCGATGATTTCGTAGCTGTCGCCCATGGGGTTTCCGCCCCCAAGTTGCTGAAGCTTAGGCGATACGAAACCCAGCGGGTCGTTCACTATTATCTTTTTTGCCACACCGCCGGCGGGCGACAGTAGCACCTGCTTGTCGGCGGCAAGTGCCTGTGCTATCTTCTGCGGAGCGAGAAGGCTGTCGATACGGGCATAGTCGGCGCTGTCGAGGTAGTACGGCATGTTGGCCTGAACGAACCCCGTCAGCTCGAACACTTTCTCCTCGTCCACCTGATAGAAAACATCGGTGGTATGTTCCGCCACGTCGGCACTTTCGAAACGCTCGGCCAAACGGTCCACGGCTTCCATCAGCACTTCTTGGTCGGGCTCGCCCTGCGTGGCATACACGTTTATCATTATCTTGTTTGCCGCCCCAATGTTCTGATATGCATAGTTTTGGCGGTTGTCGTGTCCCTCCTGCGGTAGAAAACGGCTGATGTCCTCTACAAAATCCAGCCGCAGCAGACACAAGGCCATCAAAGCGAGCAATACCGTCAGCGCAACGACCATCAGCGGATGACGTTTGTCAAAAAAGGCGTATAGTCGTAGCAGTATATTTCTCACTTTTTCAGCAATTTAATCAGTTTTCGGATTCCCATCGACGGATAGCCGTAAACCACGGCCAGCAGGCACAGCACGGTGTTCAGCACGCTGATACGTGCGAAGTCGGCGGTGGGCCGGAAATGGCTCACGCGCTCCTCCTGCGGAGGGTAGTAAACGTTTATGGGACAGGATTTTATATCCACATTGCGCCAAGCGCAACGCACAAGTATCTCAAGCTCAGCCTCGTAGCGGTTGTTCAGCGGGTTGTGGCGACCGATCTTTTTCAGAGGATACACACGGAAACCCGTCTGTGTGTCGGGCAGGCGACGGGCGGTCTGCACCGTGAACCAGAAATTGGAGAAACGGTTGGCAAAGCTGTTTTTCGACGGCATATTGGGGTTGTCGAACTTGCGGCTGCCCACAACAAGACTCCCTTCGTCGGCGGCGTAGCAGTCGAGCATCGTGGGTATGTCCGAAGCGAGGTGCTGGCCGTCGGAGTCGAGGGTTACGGCAGTGTCGAAACCCTTTTGCAGAGCGGCTTTAAAGCCATGGCGCAGGGCATAGCCTTTGCCACGGTTTTTAGGATAGGAAACCACGGTAACTTTGTCGGACACCGTAGTAAGGTATTCGGAAGTGTCGTCGGTGGAGCCGTCGTTTACCACGATTATGTCGGGGATTATCGCCGCCACATCACCTATAACCGACGGAAGGGTTGCCAGATTATTGTAGGTAGGTATAATGGCGCAGGCTCTCATCGTCGGGGCATTTGGTGAATATCTCAATGTTTCTCGCAAAGCAGGCTTGCTTTAACAACTGTCGATTCGGGGTCGGAAATTGTAGCCTTGGCGGAATACAGCGTTTCGGTTTGTGCAACCAACTGTATGTCAAAGGTAAACGCCTTGCCTTCGGCCGGAGTCATAAGGTTCAGGAATTTCATATTTTTCACCGTCGGGATGCGGATTTCGCCGCCAACGACCTCGGTAACCAGCTGACGGACAATCTCTAAAGTGCAAACGCCCGGGACAATGGGTTTGTCGGGGAAATGCGCCTTAAAAATGACGTGGTCCATACGGAACACTATCTCGCGACGTATGTGCAGCGGGTCAGTATCGTAGGTGCCGACAATGGTGTAAAAACTCCCGTCTATCATAGCAATTATTTGAGGTTAAACATTTTATCATCGATGGAGGCATTCACTTTGTGGTTGCTGAAAGTGATGGTGGTGCTGTCGCCCTCCTTTTCGTTCATAAACATCTTCACGGCAACCATCTTTTGTTTGTCCAAAGTCAGTTCCAGATGGTTGAAAAAGACTTTCAGACGGCGGTTGGCGGGTGTCAGCTTAATCCAATAGGCATTGGCGCCGACATAGAACTCGCTCTTGAAATTCTTGCCGTCGTCGAGTTCCCTGCCGCTCACCACGCCGGTAATCAGTGCGGCCATCTGACGGTACATACGTCCGCCCTTGCCCTGTTCCTTGCCGTCGGCATCGGTAACTTTTACTTTGGTGCCATTCATAACTACCACCGACACAGTGGGTTTAGTGTATTCCCATCGCAGCGACGACGGTTTTTTGAAATACATAACGCCTTCACTGACAGACACTTCGTTAAAAAGTGCCGATTTTTTCTCCTGTCGGAAATCACACTGCATCGTCTGGAAATTGTCGTTCATCGCCGAAAGCAGAGCCGTTTTTTCGGCATCGGAAAGACGGGTGAAACCGGCAGGCTGAGCCACCGCGAACGACATCGCCATAAGCGTTGCGAGAAACGGCAGACAATATCTCAAAACCTTTTTCATAACGCGCTTCTTGAAATAAAATACATACCTCCAATGATAAGAGCCACGCCCAAAATGCGGATGAGGGGGATATTCTCGCCAAAGAAAATCCACGCCAGAACCATGCTGAAAATAAAACTGGCTCCCGATAGCGGATGCACTACCGAAAGGTCATGATTTTTCAACAGATACATCCAAAGGATTGTAGCTGCCGCCATAGCACCGCCTGCGGCCAAAAGCCACCAATTGGTGAAAATGCGCCACGACCATTCGAATCGGCCTTCCCACTGGGTGGCAAATTTCATAAAGACCTGTCCTAGCGCAAGCAACAGCGACTGTAGAAGACTCAACAATATCAATCGTATCATTTAGAGAGCAATGTTAATGAATATTCAGCGTTTTTAAAACAATTTACAATTAGTATAATTTGCGGATTGTCAATTTCTTGACCCTTGTTTTCAATCAAAAATGAAGGAATTTTGCCGTTTTTCAGACAAACGGCCGCAGCGTAGATTCCCATGGCCGGCATGGTGAAGCCTTCGCCGAAAAGATGTTTGTAACGTAGCACAGCAGCCTGTGGCAACAGACGGCAGAAATCGTCGTACGGACGGTTGTTTTCGGCATTTTCGTCCTTGCCCGTCATCACAGCGGCGATGTCGGAACGTTGCAGTCCGTGCCTCTGCAGCATTGCGTCGATGGCATTATGCAAATCGCCTTCGCTTGGGCGGAAAAACAGTTGAGTGTCAAGCAGTTCGCACCAAGTGTCGGATTTGCGACCGTTTTCCAGATAGAGCCAGGCGGCTGTTTCGCCGGCAAAGGTGCCGTCCCAGAAACGCACCTTGTCCAGAAGGTCGTAGTAGTCGGGCGTCATCTCGTCGTGCCCGCCGACAAGCGCGTTGCCGAGTTTTCCAAGTTTGAACTGCAGAAAAGCGTCCTGCAGGGCACTTTCGAACGACACCCCGCGTTGCGAGTAGGTGCAGTTGTAGCCGTGGCAGTGCAGGTTGAGCGCCACCTGCGAGCTTATGGTGTTGTGGGTGGACTGCATGAAATAGGTCGGAGTGAGCAGCTGTTCGCCGTCCACAACCATGGCGCGGAGGAATTTCTCGGTGTTTTCGATACATCCCAAGCCCGTGCCTGTGATGATGGCGTCGATGGCCGAGCCGTCGGCGGTGGGCAGAGCCGAGAGCGCCGTAGTGAGGGCACGTTTCAGCACAGCGCCCATGCGACGGGCCGCTTTCGGGTCGATAAACTGCTTATAATCAGGCGACAAAGCCCGAACATATTTTTCGTTGTAGAAAATCGGATTTTCAAACCATTCCTCGCTAAGAGGCTGTTGCACACTTATTTGCGAAGCCCCGCCGATGAACACCCTGTGTTTTTCGTCGTAAACACTGGATGTATGTATCTGTTTTTCAGACTGGTACTTCCCAAAAATCAGCGACGAGTCGTTGCCTCCGAAACCGAAGGAGTTGGTCATCACATGGGTTAGCGAAACGCCAGTTTTCAAGATCTTTTGCGGCACCACAGGCACATCGGCCATAGGCGTCTCGAAACCGAGGCTCGGCGGGATAAAGCCGTGTTGCATGGCGAGTATGGAGATTACCGCCTCCACGCTGCCCGCGGCACTTGTGCAGTGTCCCGTAAAGGCTTTGGTGGAGGAGATTGGCGGGTAGTCGTTGCCGAACACCCGCAGTATGGCGTTGCCCTCGCTAGAGTCGTTGTTTTGCGTGCCAGTGCCGTGCGCATTGATGTAGTCGATGTCGGAGGGCTGCAGTCCGCTGTCAGCAAGAGCCTGTGTCATAGCCAGATACGCCCCCTCCCCTTCCGGCGAGGTAGCCGTCTGGTGGAAAGCGTCGCAGCTGTTGGCGTAGCCTTCGAGGGTGCAGAGAATCTCCGCCCCACGGGCAATGGCATCGCTCTCGCGCTCTATCACAAGGAAAGCGGCGCCTTCGCCGAGGTTGAGACCGTTGCGGCCATCGTCGAAGGGACGGCAGCGCTCGCGGTCGAGAATCATCAGGGTGTTGAAACCGTTGAGGTGGAACTTGCTCAGGCACTCGGTGCCGCCCACCACGGCTTTGTCGGCCCTGCCGCTCTTGATGAGGTTGGCGCCAAGGATAATGGCGTTGGAGGCCGAGGAACAGGCGGTGGATATGGTGGTGGTCTGCGAGAAACGGCCGAAGAAATCGGCGGCGTAGGCAGTGCCAGCACCACAGTCGTGGGCCGCGATGTAGGCCACATCCTTGTCATCGAAGAAACCGAGATACAGCTGTTCACTTTTCTCCATCCCGCCCACGGTGGTGCCGTTTATCAGCGCCACACGGCCGCTGTCGGGTTGCAAATGCGACTGCTGCAAGGCCTCGCGCATGGCCATAAGGGAGAGGAGAGGCGTGCGGGTGGTCACCACGTCGGCAGGGATGTCCATCCGTTGGCGCATCTCGGCTTCGGTCATCGGCACCTCGCACACGGGAATGTCGGTATGAGCGGTGCTGAGGTACCTTACGGCACCCACACCGGAACGGCAGTGCATCAGTGCGTCGAGCGTGGACTCAACGCCCACACCGATGCCTGTAACGATGCCCATCCCCGTTACTACAATCGCGTCTCCCATCAAAAGAAAAGGCTTATTTTGTACGGTGAGCCTGAATGTATTCGGCCATCACTCTTACCGATTTGAATACGTCCTTGCCTTCGGCGGCGGAGTTCAGCTTGATGCCGTAGTTCTTCTCCATCAGCACTATGAGTTCCAGCGCGTCGATGGAGTCGAGACCCAGACCTTCGCCAAAAAGAGGAGCGTTTTCGTCGATGTCCTCAGGTTTCATGTCTTCGAGGTTGAGCACCTCAATTATCTGTTTCTTAAGCTCTAATATCAGTTCTTCCATTGTGTTTTTATTATCTTTTTTTCAAAAATTAAAAGTGCAAATATACGATTTTTTTTGTAAAGTGACAAATGATTTGTGATTTGTGATTAGAAAAATTTACAAAAGAGACTGATTTTGAGCAAAATAGCACTCCACTTCTCACAATTCTGTTTGTGGCTTTTTTGAAAGAGATGAAAAAGTGTCTTTTGCAAAATACACATTTTGGATGTTTTTGCTTTCTGCGGAAAACAAATTTGTGAACTTTTTGTATTTTGCGGGAAACAAATTTTTACGATTGGTTTGTAAAAAAACAACCGAAATTGCAAATCGCAATCTCATTAAAAAACAGAGCTGAGTTTTTTCCAAAATTGATAAAAATTTACAACTTTGGAAAAAACTCAAATTAAACAACGATGGCATTGCAAGTGTTATAAAAACAAGTCGTCCATAGTTAAGATTGTTACAAAAGTGGACGAATAAACGCCGGCGGACAATCCATAGGTGGTTATAAGTGTCAGCCAAAGAGACTCCTTTACTGCGGTTTCTTTGCGAAACACTTCGATTCTATTACGCAACTTGCCAAGTTCTTCTTTGTCCAAAGAATATTCCGATTCGCTATATTTTATTTCGAAAAGGTTGATTATTCTGTCGGCACGTTCCAAAATCATATCTATCTGGGCATTGTTTTTTGATTTTTTGCTTCGCCAAGAATAGAACTTGGTTGCAATACGGTCGATGCGCATAGCCTGCTTGATTTGTGCTACATGGGCCATGCAAAGACGCTCGAAACTGAGTCCCAACCATGTGTTCACCTCGGGCCTGCCGATATGGTTGCTCCAGTAGTTCGTTTCGGTTTCTGCCCTTGGCACAAATGTCAGATAGAAAAGGGAATAGAAATCCGTCAATTGATAGATGGCCGAATTTTTCTTGACGCCCCTCTCTCGCACCACATATTTTCGTATTATATCGCAACTGACCAGGTCATCAAGTCGCTTGCTTAACGAACCGCTGGAGTCTTTTCCGAGTACTTTCCTCAACTCGTCGCGAGTAAGTCCGGAACGCACTTTTGAAAGTGCCGACACTATGGCAGTATATGAATCGGGAGATTTGAAAAGAGTACTGTAGAGACGTTTGTACTCACGTCTCAATTCCTCTTCCTCGCTGAAAAAGAGTCGGTCGATATTCATTGCGAAACTCTCGTTTCTGTTGAGCAGACTCAAATAATAAGGTATACCACCGAGTGCCATATATGTGTGCATTACCGACAGCCGGTCCCACTTAAAGCCTCTGCTGTTCAGGTAGAGTTCCGTCTCGCGCAAGGTGAAAGGTCGCAGATGCATCTCGTGGGTAATACGGTCGTGCAGGCCACCTTTGTCATCCACAATGTTGCGTATCATCCACGAGGTAGCCGAGCCGCAGACTATCAGCGTGAGGTTGTCCTGAAGCGATGCCCAGCTGTTCCAAAAATAGCCGAGTGCGCGTATGAATCCTGAACGCTGGGTGTCCATTGACGGCAATTCGTCGAGGAACACAATGCAACGTCGCTTTAGTACGACTTTCTTTTTCAGAAATGACTTTAAAATGCGGAAGGCTTCCATCCATGTGTCCGGTTTCTTGAACAATTTGCCACTATATTCCTGCATGGCGTCCACAAAAGCCTCCATCTGCTCCTCTTTGGAGCCATTCAGGACACCCGTCATCGAGAATGCCATTTTACCACCAAACACTTGATTGACAAGAAAGGTTTTTCCCACACGTCTTCTGCCATATATGGCCACAAACTCAGGTCTGTCGGAAGATGCGTAGTCCGTTAAAAGCCTGATTTCCTGCTCCCTGCCTATTAATTTATCCATAGCTAAAAGTATATATTACGATTGCAAAGATATACTTTTTTTTCGAAAAAACAGCCGAGTTTTTTCCAAAATTGATAAAAATTCGCAACTTTGGAAAAAACTCAAATTAAGCAAACATGTGATTATTCATTGATTATTAAATATTTAATACAAATTATCCACGCCGATTTTTTGATATTTTTGTTTTGGTAAATTTGCAATCTGTAATAAATTTTACAGAAAAACGACTTTTTCTCGTTTATCTGGACAAAATATTGAAACATATAATAATAAAACAGGGTGCTGACTTATTTGTTGGACAGCCTGTTTTATGCATAAAAGCCTTATGTTCCCGCTATAGAGACGCACTACAGCACGTCTCTACTTGACGAGGCGCACGGATTGCCCGAGGGAGCAAATAATGCAGTTCATGTACACATCAGCCGAGGTGAAGCCGAGGCGCCATGCGTACTCAGAATCAATGGGCGTGGACGACCAATAGATGCCGTCGGAGCCAGCGTGGCTCACAAAGCCATTGCGATAGCGGTAGCCCGCCGCAGGCAGAAATGTGCTGTTGCCATTTCTACCCCTAACGTCATATCCTTTTTTGGCGGTATTCCAAGTCCATGTGCATTCATCTTTTAATTCTTTCAGCTGCTTTTTCGTGGGGAGTTTGTTCCCGAATTTACTTATGGCTTCGTCATAGGTGTAAAAACCATTTTCGTTGGTTGATTTCCAACGTGTGCCACTGGGGAGGCCGAGGTCAACATAATAGCCTTCAACAACCTCATTCTTAGGAGCTGCTTTTTCAACAGGAGCTACTTCTTCAACAACTTTCGAAGATTCTTGTGTGACATTGGAGTTGTGATTTATAGTCGCTATTATTGCTGCTATAACACTCACAATTAGCAACAACCAAACACACCAACTAGGTACAAGTTGTAGAGTGGCTGTGGACTGTTGGCCTGTTGCAAGCGATTTCTGAATATTGCTAGTTGCTGTTGTAAGTTGTGCTTTCATCAAGTGCCCGCAATGTGGGCAGGCCAAAGTGTTACGGCTCAGCTTTCCGCCACATTCGGGGCAGGCTATAAGTTCGGTATCATTTTGCCGTTGAGCCAGCTTTTCTTCTAATTTAGCAATTGTGTCGTTAGCTTGCTTGAGCTGTTCTTGTAATTTTTGCCCTCTGTTGTCGGCGGTTATCTTTTTGATATCTTCGTAAAGAACTTTGGCATTAGGATAGCGATTTGCAGGATTCTTTTCGAGGCATCGGAGTATTATGGATTCCAACTCGTCTGGGTAGTCTTTCACGTAGGTTTGTCCGGGAAAAGCTTTTTCGAAAGCCTCGCGGCGCAGTATGGAGATATCGGGTGGTATGGCCTCCTTGTGGGCCTTCATAATTATATAAGAGGCTTCGGTGGGGTTGCTCTCAAAGGCTTTTTGGTCGAGTACAAAAGGCACCCTTCCGGCAAGCACCTCGTAAAGCAAGACTCCTAAACTATAAACATCGGATTGGGTTGTTATGGTGCTGTTGTCGCTAAATTTCTCGGGCGACATATATTCCAAAGCGCCTCCCCTTCGGGAGCTGCTTTTTACGGCTTTGCCATCCTGAATGGCAAGACCGAAATCGAGCAACATATAATTGCCGTCGTAGTGGCGGCGCATTATGTTTCTGGAGTGCAGGTCGTTGTGAGTTACGGCGTATTTTTCCACCAGCCGTTGTTCCGTGGCTTGGTCGATAATGAAATTATGTCCGTTGTTGGGGTCGGTCTTAAGGTCGTCCACGTTGGGGTTCATCAGATAGCGGTAGATATCGTGGTGGCAATACGCCAAAGCTCCTACAATGTCGTTGATGAACTTATACACTTCGCTGATAGGCAAGAAACTTTCACGTTGCAGGTATTGGTCGAGTGTTTCGCCATCCACATAGTCCATCTCCACAACGGCACGGTTGTCGATAAGGCTCGGCTTGTAAATGTGTACTATGTTGGGGTGCGAGCCATTGCCGAGTTGCAAAAGCATCTTGCACTCATTGAGGAACGACTTGTATGCAGGGTCGTTTTCGTTCTCCACCTGCTCGTTCGACATTTTCAATGCACGCACATAGCCCAACTCTTTGTGGCGGGCTTTCCAAATCGTGGCATAACTACCTTTGCCAATGATATATAGCTTTTCGTATTCGTCTTTAAGCGAGGGCATTTATGTAGGTTGTATATGATTTTTTGTGGTTGCAAAAATACGATTATTTTTTCAAAACTGCGACAGAAAAGTGTGGAATTTTACAAACAGTGCGACTAAAAAGTGTAAGTGATAGTGAACAGTGATCTGTGAGACGTTCAACTCCAAACTCTAAATTGGCTAACGTCGAGCAAAAACTTCCAAACTCCGCATTCCGAACTCCAACTAAACAAAGCTTTCCGCGGCTATGGCGTCGGCCATAAGGAGGCCTTTTTGTGTGGGACGAAAGGCTGTGCCGTCGTCGGTGAGGAGTCCGCGAAGTACGAACTGCCGGGCTTTTTCGACAAACTGCGGGGCGAAAGTGGGGAAACGCCTTTCCAACACACTCATTTCTACGCCTTTGGCTGTGCGCAGGGCTGTCATCACGTACTCGTTGAAAAGGTCGGCGGCGGTGAGCTCCTCGCTCTCGCTGAAGGGAGTTCCGTCTTTCACACCTTTAATATATGTAGCCACATCGGCAA
>JAEEGF011690742.1_pt1 | contig 20269 bp, 22 predicted proteins | sample 9134171 | NCBI WGS metagenome assembly JAEEGF01 (sample SAMN16246542, study PRJNA631951) | gut metagenome | biome: gut microbiome; feature: rumen; material: AP-attached | host: Bos | place: Iran: Karaj | collected 2018-10
AGGAATCGCAAAATCTATATCAAACGTGTTGTATGTTACCTTTCCCAGAAGGAAAATGGATTCATCAATTCTTGCCATTTGTTTATTCTTAGGAAATATCTCTATTTCCGCTTTCCTTTGTTAATTTTTCATTCATGAACGCCTTGAGCTTTGGATTCTGCATGATCTTTATAGCCTCAATAGCGCACTGATAGATCATGGCCATCTGCCTAGATGCCGGTTCATTCATGTCACACTTTTTCTGCACTGTCTCAAAATGCTTGATGGCCTGCTCGGCAACAGAAGCTGATATGACCATTCCGTTACAATATAGGGTCCCGGTTTCTGGATCGAACCTTGATTCCTCATACGTGGTCTGTGCGAACTGGCCTGCTCCCATTGAAGCTGCAAGCTGATTGATAAGATCGGATCTATCTGCCATAATATATCCTCCAAAAAAGAAACATAATCATCATAATTCTATGATTATGGCACGACAAATTCTACAATTCTCCAAACATTTAATAGAATTAAAAATGTTTTTATAGAACAATTCTGTTTTCGCAGCTCTTAATATCAGTATTCATTTAGCTCATCCCACGCAATTGCTCCCAAGCCAGATTCTACTTAGCAAATCAATAGCAAACAACCCTGCAGCTAATATATCACATGTTCTGCGAAGGTTGTTCTCTCGTGTTTTTTCTTGAAATCTCACAACCACGGGTTGTATAAGACATATGGCAATGCAGATCATCACTCCGAACATCATAGAAGGCTCTAGTGCAATTCTGCCATCAAAATTCATGAAATACCCTTTGTAATCCCACATAGGGGTACCCACTACCATGTCTATTATGTAGCTTGCAGAGAGTTCCGCAATTGTTGCAACCAGAGTTCCAATTATAAATACGCCTAAGGGCTTTTTTACCTTGAGAAATTTGAAAATACCCAGAATAATAAAAAAGCCTATTCCATAGATTGGCAGCCAAGGTCCAAATAGAAATCCGCGATTGATGAATCCTCTTTTATGGTAAATCATGCAGCACCATATTGATTCGTAAATCCAACCTAACACAGCATAAACCAGGAAGTTTTCAAAGTAGTTCCTGAGAGTATCCAGATAGTTTGGTTGTATTACAACTCTTAGATTATAATCATTCACTTTTGTTCGCATAACTGTGTTCATTGTTCGTTCTTAAGAGTTCCTGACCAAGTTCAAATGAAACCACATCCACTCCCGGTGCCGCAATCTCATTCTACTTATCTGCTCTTTTCCCCTTACGCCTGATCTATTTTGATCCGGTGCAACCTCCTTCTACCAGCTTTGTACTGCTGATATTGTAATTATAAGAATCCCGGATAGAAATATATATATTTTCCGCTGCGTAATATATGCTTCCAATTATCCTCTGAGGAAAAATATTTCTAAAAAAAAGAGCCGGGCACTGTCGGAAATAAACAGTGTCCGGCTCTTATTATCACTTAAAGCTCTGGCTTAAATCCTTTGATGGTTCCTGAATCCCTGGAAGATGTCTCTTTAAAATCTGTTGTTTCATAAGTATTTTCCGGATTCTCTTCCATGATAAGTGCTGCGACGATATAAGCAATAAGTCCAGCTCCGGTGAACAGGAATGTGCATGCCCATATTAGTCTTACTACAGTAGGATCAACACCTAGATATTCAGCAACGCCTCCGCATACACCTGATACTTTTTTATCTGCACTTTTGTATAATCTCTTTCCATTCATAGCATTCATCCTTTCTACAAGATATACTATCCTTTATGTTTTCAAACATGATTATAGAGCCATTCTTAACAGTAATACATACTTCAATGGTGGAATTATAGATTACTATTTTCCATTTTGCGCAATTTAAATACAAAAAATGCATCTATAAGGACACAAAATGTTCAAATCTCATTTAGTTACGATTTAGTTTGCAGACTTAATATAATCTCATCAAGCAGAGCAAAGCTACTTGATCCCCACACAAATATAGTTTTTTCCACTCATTACACACACGGCTATTCCACCCCCACACCAGGAATAGCCCTCTCCAAAAAAACAGCTCAGAGGAGCTTTCTAAATAAAACAAGGGCCATGTTTCTCATATAGAAACATGGCCCTTGGCATTAGGATCACATTTTAGCCCAACATCTTCTTGTGTTTGGGATAATTCTACGTAATTTCCGCCGCGCAATATCCGATGCCAATTATCCCCGGGGGAAAAATATGAAAAGGGGTAATATGACCTTGTATCTCGCAAAAAAGAAGGTATCTCTGCCCAAGGCTTTGATGTATAGTTATTTTTATCTAAAAATGTTTGGAAATTGAAGGAGCAGAGAGATTGTATGAAAAAGAAAACCCTTAGAGTTCTTACATCAGCTATGACAGCAGCCATGTTATTAAACGGCTGTGGATCAATGGGGAAGGCTGATGCCGATGATAATTCAAGATTCGAAAATATAGAAGAAATTCAATTCAAGCAAGACACAACGGACCAGGAAGAAACTAAGAAAGAGCCGGAAGAGATAAAAGAAACCAAGGAAGAGCCTAAGAATGAAACTTCTGCTGAAACTTCTGATCAGGCCGGTTCTGAGAATTTAGAAATCGACTCTTTGGCAGAAGGCACTGACAGAGAACTTCCGGACGAAGGAACAGAGGTTTCTTTCCGCGGATGGAAATCTAATCAGGGCGAGGATGGATTTTTTATCTTCTTTTCCTTTGAGGATTCCGATTATGATCTGGATTTTGATCCCATGATTTCTCTTGATATTACCAGTGAACAAAGAGATTATCTTAATGCCAATCAATATGAAGAATTTGAGATTTCTTTTATCTATACAGAGGATATGAAGAAATATTCCATTCATAACGTTGAACCGGTAAGTATCAAGGTGGTGCCGGAAGATACATCAGCTGCAGCATCTTATTCACCAGATACAGACCCTTTAAGAGGCCTTGTGGCAGATGATGTTTTGGATAAATACAGGGCTACAAATCCTGTAAAGGATCCTGACTCAATCTTTTCCGAGGGAAGAAGACTTGGTCATTGGGTTCAGAAGACCATTGCCAAAGATGGTTTTTCCGAAGAACTTATGGAAATGGGTCATAACATCGGAAGTGCCAATGAGTACTGCTTTGGCACGGATATAGGCAATAATTTTGACAACAATTTTGCATATTATTACGCAGTATATTTTTCACTTAAAGACTACTACACCTCTGATGGCACAAGAAGTACAGACGCCTATGAGGATCTTGTTGAGGACAATGAATACTTAGGCAATGGCGATCCGGCAAGAATAGATGAACTCTATGAAGAGCTTAAGGGATTCATTACAATCTGCAACAATATCATCAGAGAAAAGTAATAAGAAAACTTCAGAGAAAACAAATACATTATAACTGTAGTAAAAAATATATCTTTGAGCATCCTCACTCCAGCGCCGCCAGCATCCGGGCAAGTTCAAGATAGAAGCTCTTCACCTTTACTCTTTTAAACATTCCGCCCTGCAGCGCCATGTGGTCTCCCCGTCTCGTGGGCATCACATTCCAGACCCCCGGCGCAAAGTCCGCACCACCGGCAAGCTCCTCTTCAGTATACTCCACCGAAGGCGCGCCAATGGGTGCTTTAGCGGAAATCGTATTCACCAATCCGTCATTGTGCTGCCAGGATTCGTCTATGCGAAATCCGCCTGCAGTCGTTCCAGTGTACTTGCAGGCATAGATGGAGCTCTTCATGAACATATTCTCGGTGATCGCCGGATCCGGCATCAGCTCACCATTCTTATCAATCATCGTCGAATCACAGGGATAAGCGAAATAGTACACGTCCTCAAACGTAGTGATCCTCTCGTTCATCGCCAGCGCATTATCAATATGCATATCGTAAGAAGCATAGTCCCAGTCTGCCCTTCCGTCGTTGGCCTTGGCGCCGGTGCCGCGCTTCATACGCTCATTGCTTTTCTCATACTTTTCAGGAATCTCAATCTTAGACAGGTCAAAAGAGCTATCTTCATGCAGGTCATACGAGGTAGTGCCGTTGGTAGGCGCAGCCAGTGTCACCACCGCAAGAAGATTCTCCCCCTCGCCACCTTTGAAAAAAGGTGACAGCTCGGCGGGATCGGTGCTTTCAATCTCTTCAGCCGCACCGTTCCTTATTATCTCGGAGAAGAGTCTTACAGTAGCCCCGCCAAACGAATGCCCTATCAGAACATAGTGGGAATCCGATAGATCTTGTACCAGAGGTTCAGAAGAATAATCTCTTCCAAATCTCTCATGACCGGCGCTCTCGCTGTGGGCCTTTCCATAGTCCACCCTGGTTCCTGTCAGCTGCGCGTAAAGCTCACAGGCCCTGTCCCAGGCGCTTCCCGAAGGATCCACCGAAGCCGCATAGCTCTCATAGCCCTGCTCATTCATATAGCGGACCACGTCACCGCCGAACATGCCCCAATAGGGAAAATATTCATACTGCGCATCATAGCTTCCCCAACCGGAAAGTCCGTGCACGTAAATGTACTTGATATCTGTCTTAAGGGGCTTGTGATATCCCACCAGTGCAGAGAAAACCGTGATCGCAGCAAACAGCGCCACCATCCACAGAACCGTGGCTTTGATCCCCTGCTGCTTGATCTTGAAGAAGGGATACGGCCCGTCCACCACGTCAATGTAATTGAAATACAGCATGACAAGCCCGTAGATCAGAGTTATCAAGCCTGGCAGCCAGATCCATTGGAACGGCGCTCTTTTCTCAAAGAGCATATATGTCAAAGTAGATAGAATCGGGATTATTGTATGATGATACAAACCGCTGCCTGAAAACAACAGCTCTTTTACCATGCGCGCCCAGGGCGCCAGAATGCATGCAGTAACAAAAAAAGTCATCACCATCATGCTCACGCTAAGAAACCGCAGGACTTCAACCCAGTACTTCTGGCCAAAGATCACGAAAAGCAGCGACGCGAAAAATGTCATCATATTCGAAAGCTGAGTGTAGAACACAAAGTTCTTCTTAAAGCCTCGGCCTTTGAAAGTCCCGGACAAGCTTACGACTTCAAGAATAACGATCAACAGATTCAGTATTCGCGCCATTTTATCTTCCTCTCTGCATTTTACTATTCAATGCATATACACTTTTTACCTCTTGATCATTCAATCAAAGCACCATTCAAAATTCCCATGGTATGTATGCTGAAATCACAGCAAATATAACTGCGGGAAGCATATTTGCAACACGGACTTTTTTCCCCCACACAAGGTTAACTCCCACACAGAAAATCAGTACTGCCCCTATTAGCGAAAGATACGCTACTGCTTTTTGCGTCATTATGGGAGAGATTGCCCTGGCAAGAAGCGTTATTGCTCCTTCAAAGAAGAATACCGGAATTGCGGAGAATGCGCTTCCTTTTCCCAAAGATGATGTCATTACGGCAATGATAATAAAATCGAGAACCGCTTTTACCGCAAGTGTGGAATAATCGCCGGAAATCCCATCCTGTATTGCACCGACGATTGCCATTGCTCCTATGCATACTGTAAGCGAAGCAGTGACAAAGGCATTTACAAACTGCTTGTCACCGCTGTTTCCGGTCTTATTTTTCAACCATTCACCAAAGCTTTCGAATCCCTTTTCAATCCCAAGCAATTCGCCGATAAGTGTTCCAAATGCAAGGCAAAGCACCACCAGCATAGATTTGCCACTCAGGATTTCCCCTCCGTCTATCTGAAGCATTCCCTGCATTACGCCTGCTATTGCGATAAATATCACACTGATACCACATGCTTTTTCCAATGCATCCTGCTGTTCCTGATGAAACAGCCTCCCCACGATATGTCCGATCAGTCCGCCCACGACTATTGCAGCGGTATTTATAATAGTTCCAAGTCCAAACATAAAAGCATTACCTCAACCAAACATTATAGATGTCATCCCTGCTATTCTCTCATATTGAATTCCTTATAAGCAATTAATTTTTTTACCAGAGCCTGCATCCCTGATTTGTTTTACTAAAATTTAAGAGAAAAATCAGTCGGTTACAGATAAAATATACTCAATATGAGAAAGAATGCACCGATTACTTACAACATAACAGACGAAGAAATACAGTACGTCCAGAGCCATACGCTGAATTTTCTGTATGACAATACAATTTACTGGGTGTTTTCTGAGAATATGGCCATGTACTATCCATTTCTTCTGGAAAAGAAAAAGGCTCACATTTCACTTGATGAGCTTCTTTCCTACTGCCATAATCAAAGAATAGGCATTTATCCCATGACACTAAGAAAGAACAAGCCTCTGACAAAGATAGCCATGAGAATTGCAGTCTTTAAGATGAACAGCTTAGGTCTCATGATAGGCAGCGCAAAAATGATAAGGCTCATAAATGAATATGCCAAGTATTGCCTTGTAAAATACCCGATACATATAGAAATGCACTGAGGCTAACCATGTTCATCCAGCGTAATCCCGATAGTTTCAGGCTTATGCCTAAGGATCAGGGCTATGAATTTGCTTATTTCATTAAGTCCCACTTTTATCTCATTCCCCTTTTTTCGTAAATGTAATTGTCCCGTCCTCCGACATGCTGTCAATGATAGCCAGGGATTTCACATCATATCCCATCTTGCGTAGATCCGCGCCTCCAGACTGGAAGCCTTTTTCTATACATATGCCAATACCGGCAATGGAGGCATTGGCCTGAGAGCATATCTCAATGAGGCCCTTCATTGCATTTCCAATTGCCAAAAAGTCATCTATAAGAAGAACAGTGTCTGAGCTTCCCAGATATCTCCTGGACACGGTTACATCGTAATCTGTTCCATAGGTATAGGAGCTTATCCGTGAAACATAAACGTCATCACCGATGTTGAGACTCTTGGATTTTTTGGCAAAAAGAACCGGAACCTCAAAGTACCTCGCTACGGAGCATGCCACAGCTATGCCGGAAGCCTCTATAGTAAGAATCTTTGTAATACCCTCATCTTTGAAGTACTGGTAAAACTCATTCCCCATCCTGTCCATAAGATCCACATCGATCTGATGATTAAGGAAGCTATCTACTTTTAGGATATTTCCGGGATAGACTCTGCCTTCGTTTGCTATGATCTCTTCTAACAGTTTCATACTCATACCTCTAGCTAGACCTTCGCAGTCTCAAAATTCACTACGGGTTAGTGGATATTTCAACGTAATAATGATACCATTAATTCACCTTCATGTGAGAATCGTGGGATGTCTCACATATCATAAGAAAACTTCCTGCACTGGCCCATTCAAGGCTCCCTCGTGCAGGAGGCTTTTTCGTTTTATTACTATATTTTATTTATCTTTTCAGATAATCCTACAATCTTCTTTCAGCGATAATTCTATGGTTACATATAAAAAAACGATTTCTCGCATACCGTCCCTCTCATTGAATATATTTCACCGTACAATACTTTGGTGCGCTCCGCTCCAATAACCTCTTCAAAAATTCAGCATCTTCCGGCAATCTGCGCTCTAGCACTTCTATATTCTTCACTTCCAAAACAATTGGAAAATCCCCTTCGCCCAGAATGTCATTCATGGCATCCCATCCGTTACCACACCATGAAGGAAGAAAAATACACTGTTTGATCAGCTTTATGATGTCTTCCTTTGCAGTTATATCAGCCAGATCCATCTCTGCTCTATCACGTCTTTCATAAAGCTTCCTCAGGCACTTGGCAGTATAATCATTTCGATCTGACTCTATAACTCCATCAACATATACATCATTGTTTATATTGCTGATTTCCGGAGCATAGTTTTTCTCTGCAAACTCCCGTAATCTATTGGTAAAGTTAACAACCGACTGATTATCTGCAAAGCTCATAGAGAGAAGACTAAGATAAGTATCTTCGTCCAATAGCTGTTCATACTCATCAATATTGGAATACGCAAAATGGATAAAGTCTTCAGCCTTGATATAACCATACTCGCTGATAAATAGTATTAGTATCTCTACATATTTGTTCATAGATTGTCCTGCCATCACTTAACCTGAACTCTCTCAGTCCCCTTCGCCCAATCAAGAATTGGTCTCGCGTCAGGTCCAAAAAGATCCGCAGGAACATCCTCTTTTTTGAAAAATCTATGCTCTAGGACCTCGGAATCCTCATCAGAAATCTCACCTTCATACTTGTTTGTCTTGAAGATAACTGAAAGAGAATAAACAATGTCGCCATTTGGATAATGTATCATTCTGTCGTCGCCGGAATAAAGGCCAAAGAGCTCCAGCTCTGATACTTTTATGCCAACTTCCTCAAAGACTTCTCTGGTTGCTGCTTCTATATATGTCTCGCCCGGTTCAAGTGCTCCTCCAGGGACGCACCACTCTCCGGTATCGCTCCTTTTCTGAAGAAGTACTTCGCCTTTTTCATTCTCAACAAGTACGCCGCAACCTACTGTCATGATAAGTTCTTTTCCAACTTTTTTCCTAAGCTCTGCTATGTAATTCATACATTTCTCCCTAAATCTAAATATGCTTCTATCTGATTTTTTTCAGTGATCGGTTCCATATTTCTTGGCTATTTCCAATAACAACCTGTCATTTCCAAGGATTCATCTTTTGTCATAGTTCTATCTCTTTTATCTCTGAAAGGATCTCATAATCATCCGTTACAGTCACTACTGCATAGGTACTTTTGTTCCCACTCATTTTTGGATTTCCAATGCAGCCGGGGTTTACACAAACTATTTCGGTTGCTTCGTCTTTAAATACCTCGGCATAATGACTATGTCCGAAGAAAACAAGATCGGCACATCTTGATTTTGCTGCGGCTATCAAAGTATTAAGCTTATTCTCATACTTTACATTGTACTTATTGCCGTGGTTTACCCATACCTTGAAAAAGCCAGCCTTAAACTCTTCATCAATAGGAAGGCTATTTCCATTATCGCAGTTTCCTCTGACCACCTTTACATCATAAGTCGGTCCTTCACCTGTTATAGAAGAAATGGTACCTTCCAGATCTCCGCAGTGGATAAGCATATCAAAAGGCTTTTCTTTTTCTATTGCTTTACGTGCAAGCTCTGAATAACCGTGTGAATCAGATATTACCAGCATCTTATACTTTTCCATAGGATTCCTCTATCATCATCTCATCAAATAAAAAAGCTTAATATTATTCTTAACCATTCTCTCATAAATAAATTAATACTAACAATATTTTTTGCCACAACATCGTTTTCATTCGTATAAATAATCAGATAAGAAAAACAACCATTTCACTTTACGTGGCTTTCGCTTCACGGTCGGCAGAAATGGTTGCTGGCGATAAAAATGATAACGGCGGCTTAAGCTTCACCGAAGTCATTACATTTTCTTATGAGATGCCTGGTTCAGATGGCTTAAGCTTCATCAAAGATCAGGACATGAGGGCGATGAGCATCCACAGCTAAGGTGACGACGTTTCACCGGCGCCAAGGGATGCTATTTTTATGTTTATTTTTCACACTGCGCTGTGGAACCAGAAGACCTTCACGGGTGTGGAGTCAGGGTCTCTTTTGATGGCGTGTTTGGTGCCTGCGGGGGCGATCATGGTAAGCCCGGGGTAGACATCAAATTCAAGGTCGTCGAAAAGGGCTTTGCCGTGGCCTTCCAGGACAAGGAAGCCCTCCTGGTCGGAGTGGACGCCGCCCTTGCCGTATTCTGTCTCTTCATAGAAGGTGAAACCCGCCTTACAGCCTGCAACACAGCCATTATCTGCGGTTAGAACATCGCAGCTGTGGCCGCCGTCTTTTTTCATCTGTTCAATTGCAATATTGGAATCAGCATAAAGTGTCATACTCGCATCTCTCCTGCTATGTTGATGGAATAGTAATCCCTGATCTCGGTAGGATTCCAGTAAACTCCTGTGAATTCCCGGAACAGTTTTATAAGCCATAAGCTTCGTTCAAATTCCTCTTTTTGCGTCCAGACGCATTTTCTAGGAATAGAAACTTCTTTTAGTATCTCTCGTCAATATTATAATTTCACATCTCCCCAGTACTTCTCAGCAATATTGTAGCGACAATTCCCCCATCCGTACTCATCGCCATTCTTACGCTTGCTGTATTCGAAATTTACTGGCACAACATAGGTCTGCATCTGAAGACGTGTAATAACTGTCTCAAAACCTTTATTGCCGTCTTTTTTATAATTGAGACTATCCTTGATATCCCTTGTCAGCATAGCACCGGCACCGGTGATGTAATCCACAACACCTTTATCCTTGTATGGAGCAAGACCGTCATGCGAGATTGTTTTCTTCTATCGCTGTAAAGAGGCTATTATTTTCAAGAATCATCGATTTTTCTTCATCTCATATAGTTTTTCATCCGCCCTGTCTATAAGCTGCGGAATAGTTACCGGATTATCAAAATCATATCTGGCATACCCGATGCATGCCTCCAGTTTGAAGGCGGCACCGGATTCTTCATTGAGCTTAGTAATATTATCACGGATTATTGTAGCTGTTTTTTCCACCTGCTGCTCGTTTTCAGCCTCCATGACAACTATAAATTCATCTCCTCCATATCTTGATAAAAATGCTCTGTTTTTTGTATCCGAGCAAGATATTTCTAAAGCCCTCGCAACTGTTACTAAAGCTCTGTCGCCTTCTACATGGCCATATTTATCGTTTATTCCTTTAAAATCGTCTACATCCATGATTAGCAGATATAGATTCATCTTTTGTGTACGGGATTTCATTTTTTGAGAAAGATATCTATTCATTTCCTGACGGTTATTAATCTTAGTCAACGGGTCCTTAGAAACTCTGTTTTCTGTAGCTGTTATATATAGCAATAATACAGCTGCCGTTGCGCCATAGCACATAATCGGAACAGTTAAGAAAAAGGCCTGCAACACACCACACACCATTGGTGTTATAGGAAACAACCCCATAGCTATGTACGGGCTGTGGTCAGAGTACCGATTGCTGGTAAAGGCTCTAAAGAAGGCTTTTACTGAAGAAAACAATAGATATCCAAATGGAATGCTTAATAAAACAGCGTACAAAAAGCCATACTCCAGATATCCGCTATCATCAAAAATAAATAGATAGTCTGTGAAAACTCCTATTACTAATATGATGATTGCGGCGAGAAATGGGATTGCATAAATAAAAAACCGTGATATTGTTAGAATCTTTGTGTTTCCCTGAACAATCTCACAGTAGATAAACCAGAGCCAAGCTGTGATCAACAGGCAGACATAAGGAATTATTGTAATTATGTACATTATCGTCTTGCTACATGGAAAGACTCCGCATTCAAATAATACCCATATTGCGTCTGACGCAAAATAGCCCATCAATGCTAACATTATTCGCTCAAGAAATAAAGTAGATACCTGTTTATCTACGCCTCTTTCAAGTGTGAATAAGACTATGCCCAGAAAAATGATACATGCTATATTTGCTAACAAATAGCCCATAAAATCTGCCATAACCACCTCTATTTCATTCCCCATATTTTATTCTATACAAACGCAAAACAGTTAACAAATAAAAGCTTTATAAATGAGGATTTAAAATCACTTATCCTCTCATCTCTCCTGCAATATTTATGGAATAGTAATCCCGAATCTCTGTAGGGTTCTCTGTCATTCCCAGGATCCACATGAGCTTGGTGAGGGCTGCCTCGCCGGTCATGTCATGGGCCTGCAAAACGCCTATTTCCAGGGCTCTTCTGCCGGTTTCATAGACATCCATCTTGGAGCCTTCGTAGGGGCACTGAGTCCCCACAACTATGGTTATTCCCTGATCAATGAGCTTCTCCACGGTTCCGATGAAATCATGCTTAAGAAAAGGCATTCCGCCGATTCCGTAGGCTTCGATATAGATTCCCTTGTAGCCCTGATCCGCCAGGGACTCCAGTAAACTCCTGTGAATTCCCGGAAACATTTTTATCATGCAGACCTTGGTGGAATAGGAATCAGCCAGGTGAAAAACGCCGTTTCGGGCGGGAACCACCTTTTCATCAATGCTCATGCCCAGGGAGCTTATCTTGGCCACATAGGGGTAATTTATGCTCTCGAAGGCATCAAAACTCATGGATCTGACCTTGGATGCCCTGCAGCCCAGCATGACTTTTCTGTTAAAAGCCACAAAGACACCGGGGATTCCGCTGGCTGCCATATGAATGGCACACCGGCAGTTCTCCATGGCATCGGCTATTGGGTCCTTTATTGAGAGCTGTGACCCGGTTATAACCACAGGAATATTTATGTTCTGGAGCATAAAAGACAGCATGGATGAGGTATAGGCCAGGGTGTCCGTACCGTGTATCACTACGATACCGTCATAGGAATTCCTGACCTCACTGATCCTGCGGGCCAAAAGGCTCCAGTCCTCGGGAAATATGTTAGCACTGTCAAGGGCGCAGAAATCCTCAATTTCCAGAGAGGTGTCCCCGGAGACGATATGAAGCTCTTTTTCCATGTCGTGGGTATTAAGCCCCGGCGCAAGGCCGTTTTCCTTCATGACCGAAGACAAGGTTCCTCCGGTGTTTATGATAAGTATCTTTCTCTTCATGTTCCTTTACGCTTTCCTACTTTTGAAAATGTAAAAACAGAATAATGCCGCAGCTGCAGCAATTCCTATGGGATATGCTATTGTTCCTGATATGCCAAAGCCCTCGCCTCCCAAAATCTGCATTTGTTCTGGGTTTCTCGCACTTCTATCCATATTAAGTTTACCATATTTCGCATATTTCTTTTGTTAAAAATAAATATTTTTGTTAAAATTAAAGCGGAGGGTTTACTATGAGCAGCGATAGTAATTTAGGAATCATTTCACTGGAATCATATATAGAAAAAGCGAAGAAAATAAATCAGATATTATGCGGCTGGCGCCATTACGACAATTTTCTTATAGACGTTCAATGTCCAAGATTTGCAAGCGGCGAGGCAAAGGGCGTAATCAAGCAGTCTGTCCGCAACAAGGATATCTACATTATTGTGGATGTCTGCAACAATTCCCTGAAATACAAGATGGACGGCGAGCATAACAGAATGTCCCCGGATGATCACTATCAGGACCTAAAGCGCGTCATCGCGGCCTGCAACGGTAAAGCAAAGCGGATTACCGTGATAATGCCTTTTTTATATGAAAGCAGGCAGCATCGCAAAACTGCCCGTGAATCCTTGGACTGCGCAGTAATGCTGAAAGAGCTTCAATTTCTCGGTGTGGACAACATCGTTACTTTTGATGCCCATGACCCAAGAATGCAGAACGTGCTTCCCTTAAACGGCATTGAAAACATCTCTCCCGCCCTTCAGTTTACTCAGGCTCTTTTGACGGAATATGAAGATATAAAGATAGATCCTGAACACCTTATGTTCATTGCCCCGGACGAAGGCGCCACTGAGCGAGTAGTATTTTTTGCCTCGGTATTCGGGGTAAATATCGGGATGTTCTATAAAAGAAGAGATTATGCGAACATTGTTGACGGCACCAATCCCATCATAGCCCATGATTTCTGCGGCGGTGACCTTCAGGGCCTTGATGCCATAGTTGTAGACGATATGATAGCTTCCGGCGGAAGCATTATTGATGTGTGCAAACAAATAAAAGACCGCGGCGCAAAGAGAGTCTTCATCTTTGCCACCTTCGGTCTTTTCTCCAGTGGGTTCGACAAGCTGGATAAAGCCTACGAAGAAGGGCTCTTCGACAGGATTTTTACCACCAACCTGATATATCAGAAGCCTGAGCTTCTTGAAAAGAAGTACTACTGTGGCGTCAACATGAATCAATATATGGCCGCCATAATAGATACCCTCAATCACCATGGCTCCATGCACGCTCTCACCAAGCCAGCGGCGCGCATCCGTGAAACTATACGAAATTATAAGCGCACTGAATGATCAGGACAGCGCTACGGAAAAAACATTTAATTCATCAGCTCTGTGATAATCCAGGGTTCCGCCGTGTTTCTCCATGATCTTACGGGATATGGCAAGGCCAAGGCCTGTGCCGCCGTCGGTTTTCCTGGTCTTGTCGCCCCTTGCAAAGGCCTCAAAGAGCCTTGGGATAAACTCCTCTGCTATGGGCTCTCCGTCATCGGAGACCTCTACCAGAATACGGTCTTCATCCCGGGAGACCTTAACTGCTATGTTCTGGCCTGTGACATTGTATTTTCCTGCATTGGCCAGCAGGTTATGGATGACCCTGACAAAAAGCTGGGGATCAACCTCTGTAAATATGGGCTCATCGGGAATATCTATGTCGAAATCCCTGCCACTTTCAGTGAGATCCTCATAAAATTCCACGCAGATCCTGCGGACAAGCTCGCAAACATCAGTATTCTCAGGATTGAGCTTGTAATCATCGCTCTCCATCTTAAGACTGGTATTCATGTCATCGATAAGAGTACAGATCCTCTCTGACTTCATGCGGATCGTCCTGTAGTATTCAGGTCTTTTCTCCTCCCCCACAAGGCCCTCCTCAAGGGCACAGATGCTTCCCTTAATAGAAGCTATAGGGTTCTTGATATCATGGGCAAGCTCCAGCAGCATCTGATTTCTGCTCTGCTCCACCCTGTGCTTTTCCTCTTCGCTCTCCTTGAGCTTTTTTGCCATAAGATTAAAGCGGTCCCGGATGTTCTCAAACTCCCTGTCGGTGCTGTAATCGATCACCACATCCCTTTTTCCCTCACTCACCTCGTCCATGCCCGCCATAAGGAGCTTAAGGGGCTTGTCGATATGCTTTTTCAGGTAAAAGCTGATGGCCACAACCTCCGCGATGAAGACTACAAGAAACATGATAAAAATGCCGTTGGCACCGCCGTTTGTGCCATTGGTCAGCATGTAGGTAGCCTTGTAGGTCACCATGTCAGAGGGGTAAAAAACAAGAAAAGTGTGCCTGGGATCTCCTGCAAATCTGGCGCAGGCCGAGTAATAGCGCTTGTCCCCGGGGTCCCTGCGGGTGACAACAACTCCGTTACTGTTGTAGTCCACGTAGCCGATGTCCACCAGCTCAGCCATCTCAGCAACGCTGTAGCTGTCCTTGTCAGTCTTTTTCTCACCGATGACATTTATAACGTTGCCGCTTTCGTCCAGCTCCTCCACCCAGCCGCCGACCCGGTTCAGAACCTCCAGATCGTTGATGGTTCCGTCATTTCTGACCAGGGTCTGGGGGGATGCGTTGTCTATGCTGCCGTTACCCAGATAAATAAGATAAGCCACAACTATTGCCAGATATATGAGCAGCGTTCCTGCAAGGAACACCACAAAGCTGGTCACCAGTCTGGAGAAGATACTTCTCTTGCGTTTTCTTTTTTCCCTCGTCATCTATTCTTGTCCTTTTCGAATTTATAGCCAAGGCCCTTGACGGTCCTGATCATCACTGTGTCGTCGTCACTTTTTATCTTATTTCTGAGGTTGCTGATATGGACCATGATTGTGCTGTCATCGGCCATATCCTCGCCTTCCCACACGTATTCACATATCTGCTGTTTGGTAAAAATGTGCCCCGGATGGGACATAAGAAGTTCAAGAATCCTGTATTCGGTACCGGTTAAGGACAGGGCTTCGCCATCCTTGGATACGGATCTTGCCTCCATATCCAGTTCGATGCCAAAGGCCCTGCAGACCTTGGATTTTTCTTCATGATAATCATAGCTTCTTCTAAGCTGGGCCTTTACTCTGGCCACAACCTCCAGGGGATTAAAGGGCTTTAAAATATAGTCATCCGCTCCCAACTCCAGACCAAGGATCTTGTCGTAGTCCTGGGTCTTGGCGGTGAGCATTATTGCCGGAACATGGCTGAACTCACGAACCTTCCGAAGGACAGAGAATCCGTCGATTCCGGGCATCATCACATCAAGAAGCATCATGTGCGGGTGCTCGGCCTTAAAGAGCTCCAGGGCTGATATTCCGTTATCAGCCTTAAGGAGCTTAATTCCCTCTTTGTTCAAAAAAAGTTCCAGTGAATCCAGTATCTCTTTTTCATCATCCGCGGCAAGAATCCTATATTCCATTTTTTCCCCAATCTGCAAGCTTTAGTTATTTACATATTCTGCAATAACCTCCTCCAAAGCTCTGTCGAAGCTGTAGGAAGTCTTCCAGTCGGGATCGAGCTTGTCCAGCAGCATGCACTCCAGCATTCCAAGGCGATAATACTTGGCATTGCCATCAGCGTAGGTTCCGGCGGTCTCAAGATACTCTTTTTCATAGGCTTCACGGCCATTCTCACAGAGAGCAACTCCCGCTTCCACATAATAAGCGGATCCTTCGACCATCTCATAGAAAACCTCAGATTTTTTCTGGCTTTCGCTGAGCATGGCATCTCTTTCCCTGACTATATCAATATATTCTATAGCAATTCTCCTGATATCGCCAGTATTCTCTGCATTTATTGCCTCATATAGTTTTTCAAGTTTCCTTGTAAAAGACCTTTTGAGCTCCGGATCGGTATCTATCTGGGCCGCCAGCTCTGTTTCAGAAAGGCCACCTCCTGCGTTCTCCAGCACGTTAAAATAGGTATTCTGGTAAGCGTGGAAGCTCTCATGCCATATTACATAGGAAAGCTGCTGCCCGCTTACTGCTGAGATTGAGGTCCAGGTGTCGTATTCAGGAACCACAACTTCGAATTCATCGCCGTTTTGATAAATGCTTCCAACAAGGCCTCCGTACACCGCTTCTCTCTCGCTGGTTTTGTAGTCGCCGTCGTTATAATCAACAACTATCTCTTTCTCCCCATCGGAAAAAGCTATCTTATAGTCCAGAGGACAATAGCCCTCAAAGCCCATATTTCCAAGCTCTTCATAGTCCTTGGCCACTTTTTCCAGCTGCATCTTATTATTACTCTTAAGCCCTCTCTCCGCGGTGGCAAATCCTGACACCACCAGGGCTGCTCCTGCCATTAAATAAATCACAAGTCCAAGCTTTTTCATTATTATGCTTCCTCTCTTCTGAATAAAAGTATGCCAAGGCCTGCGATCCAAACTACCAAAAGGCCGATGATTATGTCATGTACGTTTAAGAGCTTTCCCTGAACAAGATTTCCTGCCTGGGTGCTGATGCCGGCGAGATTGGGAATAAGAAGGATCACTCTTTTAAGGATCATGCCGCCAAATCCGGTGGCAGCTGATGTGAGCAGTACAAAAATGCTTCTGAAAGCCCCTCCGATAAGAAGAACTATCATTACAGCTCCGGTAAATACCGGCGGAAGCTTGATGGAAAGCGCTGTTGTCAGCATGCACACGATGGTTGTGTAGAGCATCATGAAAAGTACTGCCACTGCCAGGGTTCCGAGGATATTGGTATAGCCGTTTACTACTGCGAATACTCCCAGGGTGAAATAAAGGATGATGCCTGAGATCCAGGAAACAAGCACGTTTCCGGCAGCAAGGCTCATATGATATCTGCTCTGTCCGATGCCCCTTGACCAGATCAGGTGGCTGGTGCGTCTCTCATATTCATCAGGAATGGTTGTGACGGACAGTGCCAAAGCAATGGCACCTGCCAGGAAATTTACGACATTTATCAGAATGGGAACAAGCACGTAGTAGTCCTTGATATCTTTTCCCTCAATGGTAAGACTTCCCATATCGGTGGAAAAAACAGCTACCACCAGAATCCCCAGAACTGTTGTGATATACAGCATTTTCTTTCTAATTTTTTCTCTAACTACGTTAAGTGTGATCTCCATGACTTACTCTTCCTCCCCGACGAGCCTGATGAATTTTGCTTCAAGGCTCTCATCGCTCTCATTTTTAGTCCAGGTATCAAGAACTGTGCCCTTCTTCATTATCACGCCTCTGTCACATACTTCCTCGATATCGTGAAGGATGTGGGAGTTGATGATGATGGTTTTTCCTTTTTCCTTAAGGCTCTTAAGAAGCTCAAGATTGTGCTTTCTTCCCAGAGCATCAAGGCCCGCTGTGGGCTCGTCCAGGATCAAAATGTCCGGATCCTGTATAAGAGCCTGGGCAAGGGCAAGTCTCTGAACCATACCCTTTGAGTAGTTTTTTACCCTTGTCCTGGTATCCTCAAGGCCTGCAACTTCAAGAAGACTCTTAAGATAAGCTTTATCCTTTCTCTTCTTGTCGCCTTCAAGCCCTGCGTAATACTTCATGACCTCCATGGCTGTGAGATAGGGCGGAAAATATGGGGTTTCCGGGGAGTATCCGATTTTTGCTCCGTCTTCTATTTCGATTGTTCCGGAGCTTATCTTTGTAAGACCAAGGATCATCTTTATAGTAGTGGTCTTACCTGCTCCGTTTGCCCCGAGAAGTGCGAAAACTTCGCCTTTCTTTATGTCCAGTGACAGGCCGTCCACCACGGTGTTGTCCTTATATTTTTTTGTTACGTTTTCGATGTTGAGTACTGAATTCATGTGCTGCCTCCTCCTTACAGAGTTCATGATAAAGGAGGAAGCATAAGCATATTTAAAGGGAACCTAAAGATAACCTAAAGATTTGAGACTTTATATATTTCTATTTTGCATCTTCTTCACATACTCAATCACATCAAAATCAAAGGTTTCCTTCAAATTATCAGCGGTGAGCATCTCTTTTCTATCCCCATGGAGCGTGAGTCTGCCGTCCTTAAGGTATGCGATCTCGTCAGCCATCTGGGCGGCAAGAAACAGATCATGGAATACGCAGATCATTGTGGGCATGAAGCTCTTGCCATCGGGCATGACCACAGGCTTTTTGCGCCAATCCTCCAGATAATCCATAAGTTCTGACTGAACCTTCATATCCAGGTGGTTCATGGGCTCATCAAGAATAAGGATGGGGCTTTGCTGTGCCATGCATCTCGCGAGCATAACGCGCTGGAGCTGGCCTCCGGAGAGCTTGTTAATGCTCTTCCCCGCGATATCCGTAAGCCCCAGGGACTGCAGAGTCTCTTCCACTATTTCCTTGTCCCTGTTTCGGCCAAAGGAAGGCCGCCCATCACCCTGATGCATATATCTTCCCTGCATGACAGTCTCATAAACTGTATAAGAAAAATAAACTTGCGGCTTCTGGGAAAAGAAGCTGATATAGGAAGCTATCTCTTTTCTCTTCATCTGTCTGAGGTTCTTGCCGGCAATGGTTATATCTCCCGTGCTACGGATAAAACCGCAGATAGCCCTAAGAAGCGTGGTCTTGCCGCAGCCGTTGCTGCCAAGAATGCTGAGGCACTTGCCCTCCTCAATGTCCAGAGAAATGTCTTTTATGATGTCTTTGCCGGGCTCGTAGCCTGCGCTGACCTTTGATAAGGTAATAATGCTCTTCTTGTCCATGTCAGCTCCTTTCCTTGAAATATACGAAAAGGAAAAATGGCGCGCCAAACAGGGCCGTTATGGCTCCTACCGGTATTTCCTGCGGAGCCAGTAGGGTTCTCGCCAGAAGATCCGCAATGCTCATCATAGCGCCTCCCACTATGGCTGTCATAGGTATCACGACTTTATGGGAAGATCCGAAAACTTTCCTTACAACATGGGGCACCGCCAGGTCCACAAAACCTATAACTCCGGTAAAGCAGACCGCAATTCCAGTCAGCAGGGATGCGATGATAAGAAGCCTTTTCTTGGTCTTTTTTGCATCCACACCAAGAGCCATGGCGCCTTCATCCCCAAAAGTAAGGATGTCCAGCTCCCTGCAGTACCTTATAGTAAGCACTATTCCGATCAGGAAAACAGCCAGTATTACCAGCACATGCTTATATTTCCGCCCGGAAAAAGAACCCATCTGCCACAGAATAAGTCTTTGCATATGGCTGTGGCTAAGGGAGCTGAGCATGGTAAGCATGGCATTTACAAACAGTGAAAAAATCATTCCGAAGAGAATGATGGTATGATTCTGAAAGCCTGTATCCAGGCGGCCTGCGATAAGAATTACAAGAAGCACCGTCAAAAAGCCGCAGGTAAAGCCCACCACCGGAAGAAGCATGAATCCCAGCACGGAGCTGGATATTCCGCTGATGATAATAACTGCTGCCCCTAGGGATGCTCCGGAGGATACGCCCAGGGTATAGGATGAAGCCAGGGGATTTTGAAGGATTGCCTGAATGATGGCACCACTTACGGACAGCGCAGCGCCAACTAAAAATGCGCACAGCGCTCTTGGGATTCTGATGTCCCATAAAATAGAAATATGCGAAGCTTCAATGGAATCCTTGATCTGCACTCCAAAAAGCTTCGCTCCTATAATGTTCAGGGTATCGGGAAGTGAGATTGACACACTTCCGATGCAGATACCCATAATAAGTGCTGCCAGTCCCAAAAGACAGGCAGCAAATATTTTATTTACAGTTTTCCCAGAGTTTTTTTCCATGAAACTCCTATT
>JAEEGF012148298.1_pt1 | contig 20269 bp, 16 predicted proteins | sample 9134171 | NCBI WGS metagenome assembly JAEEGF01 (sample SAMN16246542, study PRJNA631951) | gut metagenome | biome: gut microbiome; feature: rumen; material: AP-attached | host: Bos | place: Iran: Karaj | collected 2018-10
GCGTTGGAAAGATTGAAGACGTTGTCCTCCGGGAAGTTCGGATCGACCACGAGCGTGCCGTCCTTCATCGCCGCAAACAGCTTCTCATAATCCGCAACGGTCCAGTTCTTGAGACTCCAGGTGTCAACCGGCAGACCGACTGCGTCGTTCGCCGCGCCCAGGCTCGTCGCCTTGCCGCCGATTTCGTCCCACTTGCCGTCAAAGTGCTTTGCGATTGCCCACTCAACGGAAACGGACAGGCCCTTCATTGCGGAAGTGACAACCGTGCCGGATTCCGGAGACTGGTCAACGTCAACACCGACGACCTTCGCATCGTTCTCGCCTGCCGCCGCAACGATGGAGGCAAACATGGAACCGCCGCATGCGAAGATGATCTCCGTGCCGCTCTCATACCAGCCCGCAGCCATCGTCTGCAGTTCCGGAGAAGCGGAGAAGGATGCGCCGTACTGCCAAGAGTACTTAATATCGACGGTGATGCCCTTCTCTGCCGCAGCTGCGTTCGCGCCCTGGACGAAGCCATAGCCGTAACGGCAGCATGCCGGGTTGGTGCCGCCGCCGCCGCCGCAGAAGCCGAGCTTGGTGTAGCCTTCCATGACTACAGCATAACCTGCGAGGTAGCCCGCCTGCTCTTCCTGATAAGCGATACCCGCGATGTTGTTGAGGCCGTCAAACGCCCAACCATCGATGAAGATGAAGTTGACTTCCGGGAAGTCCGCCGCTGCTCTCGCGAGCGCATTGCCCTGCATGAAGCCCGCGCAGACAATGACTTTCGCGCCGCCGTCCGCAGCCGCCTTCATGGCGTCATAACGGTCGTCGTCCGTCGCCTTGTCGGCGTTTGCGGGCTGATAGTACTTGTAGGACTTATTGTTCGCAGCTGCATAGAGCTTGCAGCCTTCCCAAGTGCCCTGGTTGAAGGACTTGTCCTTCAGCTGGCCGACGTCGGTAACGAACGCGATCTCATACGTACCGTCTGCGCTCGTCATCGTGTCCGGAATGGACTCCGGATCGACCGTGCCGGGCTGCTCTGCGGGCTTGTCCGCCGGCTTCGCCGTGCAGGCGACCAGTGCGAAGACCATTGCGAGAACCATCAGCAATGCAATGAGTTTCTTCATAGTGTGTTTTTCCTCCTGATTTGTTTTTCCTGTTTCTGTGCAGGATAATAAATTTGCACGCCATACGTACGAGCATATTATAACAGATGTTTTTTCGGAATGGAAGATAAATCTATCATTTTTTTCATAAATTTTTCATAATCATTTCATATCTGCGAAACAAATAAAAACCGACCGCGAAAGCAGTCGGTTTTTTGATTGCATGTCCGGAGGACGGAGATTACTCCTCGTCCGGCTTATAGTTTGCAAACAGACCTGCCAGAGACGTGGTCGTCTGCGTGACCGGGGGCAGCTCATACTCGCCGTCCTCGGAGTTGCGGCGGCGGCGATCCGGACGGGATTCGCGGCGCTCGCCGTTGTCCTGCGCGCGGCGCGCATTGCGCTCTTCGCGTTCCTTGTTCTGCTGCTCGCGCTGCGCTTCACGCTGTGCCTTGCGCTCCGCATTGATGCGTTCGCGCTCCGCCTTCTCCGCCGCAAGCTGCTCTGCGATCTCGGGGTTCTCCTCGATCAGAGCGTCCTTGCGGGACAGACTGATGCGCTTTGCTTCGACGTTGACGTCGAGCACCTTGCAGCGAACGATGTCGCCGACCTTGATTTCATCTTCGACCTTCTCAATGCGGTGGATGCCGACCTGAGAGATGTGGATGAGACCGTCGATCGTCGGCTCAAGCGCGACGAACGCGCCGAACGGGACGATACGGACGACCTTACCCTCGACGATGGAGCCGACCGGGTACTTCTCTGCCGCCTTGGTCCAGGGCTTCGGCTGGAGCTGCTTGTAGCCCAGACCGATCTGCTTCTTCTCGCGGTCGACGCGAAGGATCAGCACTTCGATTTCCTGACCGATGGACAGCGCATCGCTCGGATGCTTGACTCTGCCCCATGCGCAGTCGGTCACGTGAACAAGACCGTCAAGGCCGCCGATGTCGACGAACGCGCCGAAATCGGTGATGCGGCGAACGACGCCGTGGACCTTCTCGCCGACGACGAGCGCGTCCCACTTCGCGGCTTTCGCTGCTTCCGCTTCCTCGATCAGAACCTGCTTGATGGAAGCGACGATGCGCTTCTTCGCCTTGTCCGCTTCGAGGACCTTGACCTTGACCTGCTTGCCTGCGTAATCGTTGAGGTTCTCAACGAATCTGGTGGAAACGTGCGAAGCCGGAATGAAGGCGCGGACGCCGTTGATGTCGGCAATCAGACCGCCCTTGACGACTTCCTTGACCACTGCCTCAAAGGTCTTGCCTTCGACGTCTTCTGCAAACATCTGCTCCTGCAGCTTTCTGTCTTCGACATTCTTCCGGGAAAGGCGCACATTGCCTTCGCCGTCGTTGACCATAAGGACTTCCACGTCGATGCTGTCACCCTCTTTGACAACGTCTTCCGCACGGACCTCGGGATCCGCGGAGAATTCTCCCTTCGGAATCACGCCGTCGGCCTTGTAACCGATGTTCACAAATACTTCGCCGTCGACGACCTGAAGCACGGTGCCCGTGATCATCTGGCCCGGACGAATGCGTTTTACGGTCTTTTCAAAGGCCTGTTCAAAAGTCTCCGGCTCGGCTTCCGCCTCCGCCTCGACAGCAACGGGTGCCGCTGCTTCTTCAACTGCTTCTTCGACCGCTGCCGGCGCTTCTTCGACGGCCTCTTTTACTTCTTCGACCGTTTCCTTGACTTCCGCTGCCGTTTCCGCAACTGCCTGTTCTGCTTCCGCAACGACTTGTTCAGTGGTTTCGGCGACAACCTCAGCGGGAGCTTCCGCTTCGATGGTTTCTACTGTCGTCTTTTCGAGTTCGCTCATTACTTGTTTAACCTCCCTAATCATCGCTGTTGGCGTCGATGCGCCTGCGATTATCCCTATTATATCATCGACTTTTATTTTTGCAAGAGGAATTTTTCCGATATCGTCGATGATTTCAGCCATTTTACAGGTTTTTTGGCACAAATCGCGCAGCGCACACGTGTTTGCGCTGAATTCCGATCCGAGGACGAAAACCCGCGTGCAGCGCTTTGCGAGAATCTCCGCTTCCGCCTGCCGCAAACGCGTTGTGTCGCAGATCGTACGGTGCGCATGCAGCGCGGGAATCTTTTCCGCGAGAACGGACAGCACGGCGTCGTAATCCTCCGCCTTCGCCGTCGTCTGCGAAACGAACGTCAGCGATTCACACGGTCCGAGCCGCTCCGCGTCCTCCGCGCAGGTCAGAACGGCAGCGTCGCTTCCTGCGCGGCTTCTGATGCCGATCACCTCCGGGTGCGTCGGCTTTCCGAGGATCGCAACACGCTCGCCCGCCTCAGCCGCGCGCTCGACGATGCGGTGAATGCGTTTGACGAACGGACAGGTCGCGTCGATCACGCGAACGCCCTTTTCGGCGCATGCCGCGAACACCTCCGGCGGCGCGCCGTGCGCCCGGATGACCAGCGTGTCGCCCGCCGAAAGCGCGTCAACCGATTCGACCGCAAGGATCCCGCGCGACGCGAGCTCGTTCACGACGCTCTCATTATGGATGATCTTTCCATAGGTGAAGACGCGCGCATCCGTTTCCGCCGCCCGGTTGACGAGCTCGATCGCCCGCGACACGCCGAAGCAGAACCCGCTGTGTTTTGCAAGCAGGATGTTCATCAAAGCGCCTCCGCAATGCCCTTCAGCGAGATCATCGCGTCGGTGATCGCTGCGTTCACGGCTTCGACCGGCTTCTTGCCCGGGCAGCGCGCTTTGACTTCGGACGGAAGGATCGGATCGCCGACGGCGACTTTGAGCCGCTGCCCGAACTTCCTGCCGTGATGCACGATATACAGCGGAATGACCGGCGCGTCGGCGCGAAGCGCGATAAACGCGCAGCCCTTGTCGAACGCATCCATGTCGCTGCCGGTCGCCGAGCGATGCCCCTCCGGGAAGATGCCGAACGCCTTGCCCTTTTCAAGCAGCTCGCAGGCGTGTTTGATGGACTTTGTGTCCGCTGTGCGCTGATTGACCGGGAACGTCAAAAGAAGCCGGAACACCGTCGTCATGAATTTTGACGAGAACAGCGTGGACTTCGCCATGAAGTGGATGCAGCGCCATACGATGGCGCCGATCCAGATCGGGTCGCTCATTTTGACGTGGTTCGAGACGTAGATCACCTTGCCCTTGCTTTTCAGCGCGGCGCGGTTGTGGATCTTCGGCCGTCCGTACAGCCAGAGGATCGGCTTTAAGATGATGCACGCAAAGACGTACAGCATATCATACCTCCGAAAGAATTGCGTTGACCGCTTCCTCGATCGTCATGTTCGTCGTGTCGATCATCTTCGTGTCCGCGCCGCAGTACAGCGGCTTGTAGGTGCGCTCGCTGTCCTGTTTGTCGCGGCGGATGATGTCGTGCAGAATCATGTCGTAATCGGCGGGCTGTCCGTTTTCCAGAAGCTGTTTGTACCGCCGGTTCGCCCGCTCCTCCGCCGTTGCGGTGACGAAAAACTTATAAGGCGTGTCCGGAAGAACGTTCGTGCAGATGTCGCGTCCGTCCATGATCACGCGCTGTTCGTGCGCCACCTCGCGCTGTAAGATCGTCATGCGGTCGCGCACGGCGGGTACGCGGCTGACCAGCGATGCGCCCTGACTGATTTCCTCGGTCCGAAGCTCCCCCGTGACGTCCTCGCCGTCGACGATGATGTGCTGTTCGCCGGTCTCCGTATAGCGTACGCGCAGGTCGATCGCCTCGACCAGCTTTGCGATCGCTTCCTCGTCGGTGAAGCCGACGCCGTGCCGCTTCGCCGCAACCGCAACGCCGCGGTACATGGCGCCCGTATCCAGATACGGGATCCGGAGAATTGCCGCGATCCGCTTTGCGATCGTGCTCTTGCCTGCGCCCGCAGGTCCGTCGATGCCGATACTCTGTTTCATAAACTTATACCTCCGTTGGAATACTGCCGCCCGCAAGCGCGCCCGTCGACCAGGCGATCTGCAGGTTGAACCCGCCCGTAAAGGCGTCCGTATCGAGAAGCTCGCCCGCAAAATACAGGTTCGCGATCTTTTTGGATTCCATGGTGGAAGGATTGACCTCCCGCACCGAAACGCCGCCGCGCGTGACGATCGCCTCCGCGATCGGGCGCGCCTGCGTCACGTGGAGCTTCAGCCCCTTCAGCGTTTCGACGAGCGCGCGTCTTTGCGCCTTCGTGCAGTTGCCCGCCTGCGCGGTCCCGTCGATGTTCGCCGCTTCGAGCACAACGCCCAGCAGCTTCTGCGGCAGCAGCCCGTACAGCGCGCCGGCAAATGTCTTTTTCGCGTTCGCTCCGAGATCGCGCAAAAGCCGCGCGTCAAGCTGTTCTTCCGAGAGCCCCGGCTTCAGGTCGATCGAAAGCACCGTGCCCTCCGGCTCCTCGGCGACGAGCGCCGACGCGGAAAGCACCAGAGGTCCGCTCACACCGAAGTGCGTGAACAGCATTTCGCCGAGTTCGGAATAGACCTCCCTGCCGTTTTTGTACGCGGTCAGCGTAACGTTTTTCAGCGTCAGCCCGGAAAGATCCGCGCACCACGTCTCCGCCGTCTCGAACGGCACGAGCGAGCCCTTCGGCGGAACGACCGTATGCCCGAGCGCCTTTGCGAACCGGAACCCGTCGCCCGTGCTGCCGGTAGAAGGATAACTCAGCCCGCCGGTCGCAAGGACGATCGCGTCGAACGGTTCGACCGTTTCGCCGATGCGCACGCCGGAAACCGCGCCGCCGTTTGTGAGGATCGCGGAAACGCGCGTGTTCAGCCGCACCGCGACGCCGCGCGCGCGCACCGTGCGCTCCAGCGCTTTCAGGATATCGCTCGAATGATCGGACGCCGGAAACACGCGCTGTCCGCGTTCGATCTTCAGGGGCACGCCCGCGTTCTCGATCAGCGACATGATCGCCGCGCTGTCGAAGTTCGCGTACGCGCTGTATAAAAACCGCGGATTGCGCACCACATGCCGGAAAAAGCCCTCGCGGTCCGCGGCGTTCGTGACGTTGCACCGTCCCTTGCCGGTGATAAACAGTTTTTTGCCGAGCTTCTCGTTTTGCTCGAAGATCGTGACGCGGTGTCCGTTTTCCGCCGCCTTGATCGCGGCAAGCTGTCCCGCCGCGCCGCCTCCGATGACCGCAACTCTCATGCTTCGCCTCCGAATTCGTCCGACAGGTCGACCGCGTCGAGCTTCTCGCTGTGATAGCCCATCGGCGTGACCGTGATATACCCCTTGCGCAGCCACGCATAATCGGTGTCCTCATCGGGATCGCACGGCAGCTTGCCGCGCGGCACCCAGTAATAGGGACGGCCGAGCGGATCTTCGCGCCGCACGTAAACATCGTTGTAATGCACCATCGCAAGCCCCGTGATCCGATATCCCTTGATTTCCTCGGGCGGCAGGTCGGGCACATTGACGTTCCAGAACATGCCGAACGGCAGCGGGTGTTTTTCTGCGATCGCGATCATGCGAACCGTGACCGCAGCAGCCGTCTCGAAATGCGTCGGGCTGCGATGGTCCAGAGACATTGCGATCGCCTGTACGCCGAGAATTGCCGCCTGCTGCGCCGCGCCGCAGGTCCCGGAATAGAGCGTGTCGCTGCCGAGGTTCGGGCCGTGATTGATCCCCGAGATCACAAGGTCCGGCTTCCCGGGCACAAGATTCCCGAGCCCGAGCCGCACGCAGTCCACCGGCATGCCGTCGACCGCATAGGCGGACGCCGCGCCGTCGATCTCGCGCGGTACCGCGCGAAGCGGCTGTTCGAGCGTCATGGACATGCTCGCTGCGCTGCGCTGCCGGTCCGGCGCGATCACCCGGAGCGTATGCTCGCCGGAAAGCGCCGCAACAAGACAGCGGATGCCGACCGCGTCGATGCCGTCGTCGTTGACCAAAAGGATCGTCATTCCATATGCCCCCAGTTTGTTCTGTATGTATTATATCAAACTGTGTATGCCGTTGCAAGGACGAAAAAAGCCCTGCGCACGGCAGGGCGGTGTTTGCTTCGGCTTAACTGAGCTTCAAACAGAAGATTCGCGTCTGTTCGGTGGTGCCGGTCGTGGCGACCACGATGTAGTTGTTGTAGGCGACCGGCGTTGCATCGACGCGTTCGCCGAGGTCGAGCGCATAGAGCGCGTTTTCGCCGGGACGCGCCGCGTCGTAGAGGCGCATGCCGCCTTCGCGGTCGCAGGCGATCAGGTACGCGTCGCCGCGGGCGTTGTAGACCACGAGCGGCGAGGAAACGTAATCCGCACCTCCGGTCTGTACGATCTCCCAGCGCACGGCGCCGGTGCTGCGGTCGAGCGCCATGATCTTGCCGCCGAAGGTATAGACGGTGTTGCCGTCCGCGTCGGTCGTCTGCACGGTCAGCCCGTAGAACGAACAGATCAGAAGATCGCCGATCGTGCCGTGTCCGATGTGCGGCGTGGCTTTGCCGCCGCCCTTCATGCTCTTTCCGGTGATCGGATCGAGGATCTGCACGAACTGTTTGTTCTCCCACACGATCGCGCCGGTCAGCGCGTTGATCTTGCGCACGTAGCAGTAGCCGTAGCCGTTCTGCAGGGACGCGTCCTGCTGGTCTGTCTGCGAGACCGTGTAGACGTAGACCGTGCCGTCCGTGCCGTTTTCCTCAAGCACCGGCGTCGCGTCGGAATCGCCGCCCACGTCGGTGACGAAGCGCAGCTTCAGCGTGTTGAGATCGACGCACTGGAGGAATCCGCCGTTGTCGGTGAGGTACAGGAAATGCCGGAATGCGGCGACTGAGGACTCGAAGCCGTAAGCACGCTTGCCCGCCTGCGTCGTGGACGCGTAGCCCGTGCCGGAATAGCGGTACTTGACCTTGTCGCCCGGGTTGATCGTAAGCTCGCCGGTTTCGGCGTCGTAGCGCGTGCGAAGATCAATGAGATACAGCACGCCGTTTTCGCTCGGCCAGATCAGGGTGTCGTCGATGACGAGCGGGCTTGAATCGAACGCCGACCAGTCGTTGCGGCGGGCGGTATAGTCCTTGCCGGAAACGATGGTCTGGAACGTGTTGCTGCAGAGATTGACCGCGTACGCCGCGGACTTGTTGCTGTTCGGTTCGGACAGCGTGCCCTGTCCGATATAGAGCATCGGGATGCCCTTCGGATCGAGCGTCGGCGTGCCGAACATGGGAACGTTGAGCGCGATCGTCTCCCGCGTGCGGTTGCCGGTCTCCAGCTCATAGAAATAGATATTGCCGTCCGACGCGCAGAGGATGACCTCGGTAAGGGTATCCTTGTTCTTGAACTCGTCGCGCACGCCGAGCGTTTTCAGCGTCTGCCCCTCCCACGTGACGATCAGCGGCTGACCGGTCCATGATGCGCCGGCGAAGCCGTTTGCGGAGCCGACGGCGAACGACCAGACCTGTTCAAGCGTCTGCATGGTGACGCGCGCCGTGCCGTACGCAAACCCGCTGCGGTAGTTGTTTCCGGCGAACGTCGTGATGCCCTTGACGTCGGTATAGTTCTGCCCCCTGCCGAAGGAAAACGTGTTCTCGTTGGGGTTCGAGGAATAGCTGTCGTCACGGTTGTTCTTGCGGATCTCGTAGGTGAAGCCGTAGTTCGCGGGCTTTGCCGCTTCGACCGGGCTGACGTCGACCGAAACCGTTTCGGGCAGCGCGGGCGGGTCGGGAATGACGGACGCCTCGACGGGCGGCTCCGTGGGACGCGACTGCGGAAGCCCGCTTGCGTCGGTGGGATTCGTTTCGATCTCCGCAGCAAACGATAAGGCGTCCTGCGAACGCCCGCAGCCGGAACTCTTCCCCGGCGTTGAATCCTTGAGCCCGACGGCGAATATCAAAATCACGACGGCGATCACGAGAATGAACACCGACGCACAGAACATGATGAATTTCGGACTGATCGTCCGTTCCTGCCTTCTTGCCATGGTTTGATTATAGCGTATTCCTTTTCGGCGCGCAACGCGAAATTGCAAACTATTTTCGACATTTCCGTTAATAAAAGGAAATCCCTCTCCCGCAGATGCGAAAGAGGGATGAACGTTGCGAACCGAAATCGGGTTTCGGCGAAATTACGACAATCGGATGCCGAAGATCATCTGTCCGCGGCAGCCGACCACGATCATGTTGCCGAACACAGCGGGCGACGCCTCGAAGTTGGTCTTTGTCGGCGCGATCGTATCCAGCACGCTGCCGGATGCGCCGTCGATCAGAAAGATCCTGCCCTTGGAGTCCGCCTGGATGATGTAGCCCTTGTTTTCGCTGTCGTACACGACCGCGGGGCTCGACCACGCGTATCCGTCCATGTCCATCTTCCATTCGACCTTGAACGTTTCCTTGTCGAGCGCGACCAGCACGCCGGTGTCCTTGCCGCCGTAGCGCGCGATCGGAATGACGACCAGATCGGCGATGTTGCTGCCCTGTTTTCCGACGACGGCGGTTGCCTGGATGCCGCCGGAAACGCCGGACACCGTGAATACTGTAAGTCCGTATCGTCCTGTACTCTGGTCAATCTCGCCGGTCATTGCATCGATGCGGAAGAACGGCGCGATGCCGGTATTGTTGCCGTCCTTGTTGAAGTGCAGGGACGTGCCGACGTACAGGTATGCCTCGTTTTCGGAGATCACATCGAGCACGGGACTGCCGTTCGTGTCGTCCTCGGTGTTCGCGATCCAGACGACGCGCATGGTCTCAAGGTCGATGCACTGGAACATACCGTCGTTGCTCGAAAGGTACAGATGCCCGTTCCATGCGACGGCGCTGCCTTCGTAGCCCTGCCACTTGTGCGTGGAGTTCGCGATGTCAATGTCGTCGTAGATGTTGTTGCAGTCGTAGCGGAACTTGACGACGTCGGACGGATCGACCGAGATCGAACCGAGCTCCGGATCGTAGACCGTGTTCAGCTTCATCGTGTAGATGATGCCGTTTTCGCCCGGATAGATCAGCGTATCGGTCTTTGCGTCGATGAGCGGCGCGGAATCGTATGCGTACCACTTGCGCCGCGCGAAGTCGTCGGTGCCCTGTTTGCCGAACTCGTACAGCACCTTGCCGTTGATCAGCGAGATGATGAACGCGCGCGATTTCTGCTCGTCGTTGTCGTACTGGTCGCCGGAGCCGCAGTACAGAAGCGGATAGCCGCGCGGATCGATGCTGCCGGTGCCCTTGAACGGGACCTTGAGGTTGTCGATCGTGTCGCGCGTCTGCTTGCCCGTTTCGAGATCGAGGAAGTAGATGTTGCCGTCCTCGGTGGGATAAATGACCTCGACGAGGTTCTCCTTCTCTTTCGCCCAGTCGTACATATTCATGATTTTACGCGTTTCCGCGGGCCACTGTACGATCAGCGGCTGACCCGTCCAGCCGCAGCCGGTCCAGCTCTGCGTTCCGCTGCCCTTCTGCAGCGCGCCGATCGACTTCTCCCAGACCTTCGTCATCTTGTTCTCGGTCATGCTGACCGCGCCGAAGCTCGAAGCGTTTCTCCAGTTGTTGCCGCGGAAGGTCAGAATGCCCCTGACCGACGCGTCGTTGTATTCGTCCGCGGCCGGGAACACGATCTCCTCCTCGCGCCGGAAGCTGTTTGCCGTGACCTCTTCTCCGTTCACCATCAGATGCGGAACGAAGCCGTAATGCTCGGGGTTGGATTCCGCAACCATGTACGGCGTGGGACGCGGCGTGGGCGTCGGCGTGGGGATCGGCGTGGGAACCGGCGGAAGCGTCGCGCCCGCCTTGAAGTCCTCATACGAGATCGTCGGGCGGACCACGTCGGCATAGCCCTCCGGGTTCTGATTAACCATCTCCGCGTATTCGGACTGCAGACGCGCCTCTTCGACCAGGAACTGATTGTGCCGTTCCTTCTCCTCGCGGTTATCCTGAATGCAGCCGACGACGGTCCATGCGATCAATGCGATCAGCACGAGAACCAGCAGCGCAAAGATCGAAACGATCACGTAAAAGCGCGGCTGCACTCTCCTCCTTCTTTTTTTCTTATGTTGCTGTGTCATAGTTCCTCCCGATATAACTCCGCGGGCTCCCCCTGCGGATTCGAAGCACGACCGGAAGCGCAAAGGCGCCGTTTCGTATTTTCCGGTCATGTGAACCGTTCGTTTTTGTGCGAAAAAGCGGTCATCTTTTGGCTCGAAAATTTTACCGCATTTTTCTTGCCTGCCCGTCCTCCGGACGGAACCGACCGTTTCGGGCACCGTATTTTGCGTCAAATACGCCGTTTTTTCGCTATATCTTGAGTCGTTTCGGCGGTTTTCCCTCAAAAAACGTTGACCCTATGCTTTTCCATCGTATTTAGAATAACACGCCGATTTGAACAAAGTGCGTTATCTTTGTGAACAGTTATGCCCGATTCTGTTGCAATTTTGTGTCGGTTTGCGGCAAAATAAAAAAAGGAACCGTTTTTTTCGACGGTTCCCTGTTCTTTGCGATGATTTTACGCGATATGTCCCTTTTCTTTGATGACCGCGATCACGGAATCCACGTATTTTTCGCAGATTTCGTTCGTGCCCGCCTCGACCATGACGCGGATGACCGGCTCCGTGCCGGACTCGCGCACGAGGATGCGTCCGGTGTCGCCGAGCTCGTCGGCGACCTTCTTCACCGCCGCCTGCACGTCGGGATCGTTCTGCGCGTCGGGCTTGGACTTGACGCGCACGTTCTTCAGCACCTGCGGATAGAACACGACGGGCGCCGCAAGCTCGCTCATCGGCTTGTTCTTCGCGATCATGACCTCCATGAGCTTCAGCGAGGTCAAAATGCCGTCGCCGGTGGTCTCGTATTTCAGGAAAATCGTGTGTCCGCTCTGCTCGCCGCCGATGCGGTTGCCGGTCTGCACCATGTTCTCGTAGACGTACTTGTCGCCGACCTTGGTCTTTTCGTACTCGATGCCGACCTTGTCGAGCGCCTTGTAGAGCCCGAAGTTCGACATGACCGTCGTGACGACCTTGTTGTTCAGAAGCTTCCCGCGCTCCTTCATATACAGACCGTAGATGTAGAGCGTATGGTCGCCGGTGACGAGGTTGCCCTTCTCGTCCACGCAGAGGCAGCGGTCCGCGTCGCCGTCGTAAGCGAAGCCGACGTCGAGCCGGTTTTCGACCACGAACTTCTGCAGATGCTCGATGTGCGTCGATCCGCAGTCGGTGTTGATGTTGTAGCCGTCCGGCTGGTCGTTCATCACATAGACCTTGGCGCCGAGCGCGTCAAACACGCCCTTCGCGATCTGCCACGCTGCGCCGTTCGCAACGTCAAGTCCCACCTTGATGCCCTTGAAGCTGAACTTGCTCATCGAAATCAGGAAGCCGATATAGCGGTTTCTGCCAGCGACGTAGTCGACCGTCCTGCCGATCTCATGCCGGTCCGCAAGCGGGACGTTGATCTTGCCGTCGATGTAGTCCTCAACCTTTAAGATCGTCTCCTCGTCCATCTTCTCGCCGAAGCTGTTCAGAAGCTTGATGCCGTTGTCGTAGTACGGATTGTGCGACGCGGAGATCATGATGCCGCAGTCGAAATCGTCCACGCGCGTGATGTATGCAACCGACGGCGTCGTGGTGACGTGCATGATGTACGCATCCGCGCCGGACGCCATCAGCCCCGTGCAGAGCGCGTACTCGAACATATAGGAGCTTCGGCGCGTATCCTTGCCGATGACGACCTTCGCCTTCTTGCCGAGGCGCGCGCCGTAGTACCAGCCGAGGAATCTGCCGATCTTGATCGCATGCTCAAAGGTCAGATTCTTGTTGGCTTCGCCGCGGAAGCCGTCCGTTCCGAAATATTTGCCCATTACCGTTCCTCCTTCGCCGCTACCGTTCCGTTGTCCTTCCAGATGCTGTACGCCGGCACCACGCCGCGCACGCAGGACGTCGGATATATGTTGCTGTGCCGCCCGATCACCGTGCCGGGATTGCAGACCGCGTTGCAGCCGACCTCGACGAAATCGCCGAGCATCGCGCCGAACTTCTTGACGCCGGTTTCAATCTGTTCCGTGCCGTTGTGCACGACGACAAGCTTCTTGTCGCTCTTCACGTTCGACGTGATGCTGCCTGCGCCCATGTGGCTCTTATAGCCCAGGATCGAATCGCCGACATAGTTATAGTGCGGCGTCTGCACATTGTCGAACAGAATGACGTTCTTAAGCTCCACGGAGTTTCCGACGACGCAGTTGCTGCCCACAAGCGCCGACCCGCGGATGAACGCGCAATGCCGGACCTCGGTTTCCGGTCCGATGATGCAGGGCGCGCCGAGATATGCGGACGGAAAGACCTTTGCCGTCTTATGCACCCAGACGTGCTCGGAAACCTCTTCATAATCCTCGCCGAGCGTGGGACCGAGCGCGAGAATGAAGTCCTTGATGCCCTTCAGCGCTTCCCACGGATAGGTGAACTGCGAAAGATAGTCCTTCGCAAGCGTATGGTCAAGGTCATATAAATCGTTGATCGTATACATATCTTACAGCCGCTCGTTTCTCTCGATGTCGAGGAAGTATTTATAGGTGTCGACGGTCAGCTCGCCGCATGCCGCCTCGTCGCAGGCGATGATGGCGCCGTTATGCATCTGCAGCGCGGAGCAGGTCCACTTGTGGCTGACGTTGCCTTCGACGGTCGCCGCGAGCGCGCGCGCCTTGTTGTGACCGTTGATGAGAATCAGGACTTCCTTTGAATCCGTGACCGTGCCGACGCCCACGGAAAGCGCCTTTGAGGGCACCTTCTCGGGATCGTTTCCGAAGAAGCGGGAGTTCACGATCCGCGTGTCGGTGGTCAGGTTCCGTACGCCCGTGCGCGAGCACAGCGAGGTGAACGGCTCGTTGAACGCGATGTGTCCGTCCACGCCGATGCCGCCCATGAACAGGTCGATGCCGCCGTAGGATTTTATCTTCTCCTCATAGCGGGCGCATTCGCCCTCGGGATCGTCGGTCATGCCGTTCAGAATATTGATGTTTTCCGGCTTCATGTCGACCAGATGATCAAAGAAATTGTCGTGCATGAAGTACCAGTAGCTCTGATCATGCTCGTGCGGAAGCCCGAGGTATTCGTCCATGTTGAACGTAACGACGTTTTTGAAGGAAACCTCCCCCGCTTTGTTCATGCGCGCAAGCTCTTTATAGACGCCGATGGGGCTCGACCCCGTCGGAAGCCCGAGCACAAACGGACGCGCTTCCTTATGCGCGTTGATCTTTCCCGCGATATAGTGCGCCGCCCATTGGCTCATTTTTTCGTAATTGTCCTGAATAACGACTCTCATGCTGTTTCTCCTTTTTGATTTCGACCGCAGTGCAGTATATGCGCAATGCGTTCGTTTCCGTACGGCGTTCGGGATCGTTCTGTTACGGTGCTGATTCCGATTTTTGTCGTTCCCTTCACGACCCGCCGTACCTCGCCGTGGCAGCATCCGCCGAATCTTTCGATAAACTGCCAACCTCGTCAACCTTCCGGTCCGGGCGCTGATCGGGTCCTCTCTCCTCCCGTAAGAAGTCTCCGATTTTACATTGTTATGATCCATAACAGAGGTATTATATACGAAATATTGTGCCCTGTCAATAAAGACCGTCATTCCCTTGTGTGCGCATACGGTTTGAAGCAATAAAAAAGGGACCTTTTGCAAGGTCCTTTTCAGAGGTCGTCGGCGTCCTGCACGGGATGCGTTTCGCCGGTCGGCCTGCCTGTGTAACTCCCGTTCACGTCGGACGGGATCGTCACCGTTTTCCGCGGGACGTAGCGGATCTTTTCCCGCTTTTCTCTGCGCATGTCAGGTTTCGTCCGCGCCGAAAAGATCGTCGTCGGTGCGGTTTCTCTGGCTGTCGCCGTCGCGGTTCGAGTCGGCGCGCCTATGCGCGTTCGGATTGCTCCGGTTTCTGTCGTTCTCGTGTTTCTTTTCGTTCGTCAGCATCATGAATCTTCCTCCAATGCAGATTGCCGGGTTGCCGGCGTCGTTATTGTGTGCGTTCCGGCGGCGATTATGTAAAGATTGCGAAAAAAACGGAATTCGCGTCTTGTCCTCCGCGCGCGCATGCGTTATAATAAGATGTTAATTTTCGAAAACCGAATCGGAGCGCGTCTCCGAAGGAAGGATACAAAATGGAAGAACGGAGCAAGAACTTCATCGAAGAGTTCGTCGAGGAAGACCTCAAAACCATGAACCGACCCGTCAAAACGCGGTTCCCGCCCGAGCCGAACGGCTATCTGCACATCGGACACGCCAAGGCGCTGACCGTGGATTTCGGCATCGCCGAGGAATACGGCGGAACCTGCAACCTGCGTTTTGACGACACGAACCCCACGAAGGAAGACGTCGAATACGTCGAAGCCATCAAGGAGGATATCCATTGGCTCGGCTTCGAGTGGGATCAGCTTCGCTTCGGCTCCTCCTATTTCGATCAGTGCTACGAGCTTGCCGTGAAGCTCATCAAGGACGGCAAGGCGTACGTTGATGATTTATCGAAGGACGAGATGCGCGAATACCGCGGCACGCTGACCGAGCCGGGCACGAACAGCCCGTGGCGCAACCGGTCCGTCGAGGAAAACCTCGATCTCTTCGAGCGCATGAAAAACGGCGAGTTCCCGGACGGATCGAAAACGCTTCGCGCAAAGATCGACATGGCGAGCCCGAACATCAACATGCGCGATCCCGCGATGTACCGCATCCTGCACATCCCGCACCATCAGACCGGCGACAAGTGGTGCATCTACCCGATGTACGACTTCGCGCACCCGATCCAGGACGCGATCGAGGGCGTGACGCATTCGCTGTGCTCGCTGGAATATGAAGCGCACCGCCCGCTCTACGACTGGGTCGTCAACGCCTGCGGGTTCGATCCGAAGCCCAGACAGATCGAGTTTGCGCGGCTGAACCTCACCAACACGATCATGTCGAAGCGCTATCTCCGCCGCCTTGTCGAGGAGCACTTCGTCAGCGGCTGGGACGATCCCAGAATGCCCACGCTGTGCGCCATGCGCCGCCGCGGCTACCCCGCCGCCGCCGTGCGCGACTTCCTCGCGCGGATCGGCGTGGCGAAGGCGGACTCCGTTGTGGACACCGCAATGCTCGAGCACTGCGTGCGCGAGAACCTGAACGCGAACGCGCTGCGCCGCATGGCGGTGATCGAGCCGATCCGGCTCGTCATCGACAACTGGGAACCGGACCGTTTCGAGACCGTCGAACTTGAGAACAACCCGAACGATCCCGACGCCGGCACGCACACGGTGCGCTTCGGAAGAGAGTTCTGGATCGAACAGAGCGACTTCATGGCGGAGCCGGTCAAGAAGTTCTTCCGGCTGAAGCCGGACGGCGAGGTGCGTCTGAAAGGCGCGTACATCGTCAAGTGCGTTTCGTGGAAGACCGAGCCGGACGGCACGGTGTCCGAGGTCCACGTGACCTACGATCCCGAAACGAGAAGCGGCGCATGCGAGCGCAAGGTGAAGGGCACGCTGCATTGGGTCCCGGTCGCGGACGCGATTCCCGCGGAGCTGCGGCTCTACGGTCCGCTGATGCGCGAAGCCGAAGAAGGCGAAGAGGTCGACGATTTCACGAAGCTGCTCGATCCGAATTCGCTCGAAGTGAAGCGCGGATACATCGAACCGGCTTTGAAGGACGCCGCCGTCGGCGAGGCGTTCCAGTTCGTGCGCATGGGATATTTCGCAAAGGACCCCGATTCGACCGAAGACCTTCCGGTGTTCAACCGCGTCGTGGGACTGAAGGATTCGTTCAAGATTTCGTAAGGAGACCAGCATGGAAGTTCGTACCAGATTTGCCCCGTCCCCGACGGGTTATATGCACCTCGGAAACCTCCGGAGCGCGCTCTATACCTATCTGTTCGCCAAGGCAAACGGCGGAAAGTTCATCCTGCGCATCGAGGACACCGATCAGAGCCGTTACGTGCCCGGCGCGGTGGACGTCATCTACCGCACGCTGAAAAGCATCGGCATGCAATGGGACGAAGGTCCCGACATCGGCGGCGATTTCGGTCCCTATGTGCAGAGCGAGCGCAAGAACATGTACCTGCCCTATGCCGAACAGCTTGTGAAAGCGGGCAAGGCGTATTACTGCTTCTGCACCGAGGAGGAGCTTGCTGCACGCCGCGAGGAAGCGGCAAAGCGCGGCGAGACCTTCAAGTACGATAAGCACTGCCTGCACCTGTCCCCCGAGGAGGTGCAGCGCCGCATCGCCGCAGGCGAGCCGTACGTGATCCGCCAGAACGTGCCGGAGCACGGCGAAGCGTCGTTCGACGACGTGCTGTACGGGCATATCGCAGTCGACTGTTCGGACCTCGACGACATGATCCTGATCAAGGCGGACGGCATGCCGACCTACAACTTCGCAAACGTCATCGACGACCATACGATGGGCATCACGCATGTCATGCGCGGCAACGAGTACCTTTCGAGCACGCCGAAGTACAACCTGCTCTATGACGCGTTCGGCTGGGAAAAGCCGGTCTACATCCATATGACGCCGATCATGCGCGACGCGACGCATAAGCTTTCAAAGCGCGACGGCGACGCGTATTTCGAGGACTACCTCAACAAGGGCTACCTCAAGGAAGCGATCGTAAACTACGTTGCGCTCTTGGGCTGGAATCCCGGCGACGAGCGCGAGTTCTTCACGATGGACGAGCTCGTAAAAGCGTTCTCCGTGGACGGAATGAGCAAGTCCCCCGCCATCTTCGACGTGAACAAGCTGACGTGGATGAACGCCGAGTATGTGCGCCGGCTCACGCCGGAGCAGTTCACCGAATACGCCCTGCCCTATTACGAAAAAGCGGGCGTTTCCGCCGAACACGCCGATCTGCTGGCGCGGATTCTGCAGCAGCGGACCGAGACGTTCGCGCAGATCCCCGAGATGCTCGATTTTATCCCGCAGCTTCCGGATTACGACGCCGAACTGTTCACGAACAAGAAGAGCAAGACGAACCCGGAGATCGCAAAGCACGTGCTTACGATCGCAATCGAGGCGCTCGAAGCGCTGCCCGCATGGGAGGAGCAGCCGATCCACGACGCGCTCCTCGGGCTTGCGGAAAAGGAAGGCATGAAGAACGGCACGATGCTCTGGCCGGTGCGCATTGCGCTTGCGGGCAAGCAGGTCACGCCCGGCGGCGCGATCGAGATCGCGATCCTTTTAGACCGCGAGGAATCTCTGCGCCGGCTGAAGCTCGGTCTTGAAAAGCTTTCGTAAGGAGGAACGGATATGAAGCTGGGTGTCATCGGGCTGCCGAACGTCGGCAAGTCCACGCTGTTCAACGCCATCACCCGCGCAGGTGCGCAGGCGGCGAACTATCCGTTCTGCACGATCGAACCGAACGTCGGCGTCGTCTCCGTGCCGGATCACCGTCTGGACGTGCTTGCCGAGATGCATCATCCCGAGAAGTACACGCCTGCGGTCATCGAGTTTGTCGACATCGCGGGGCTCGTGCGCGGCGCTTCCCGCGGCGAGGGCTTGGGCAACAAGTTCCTGTCGCATATCCGCGAGGTGGATGCCGTGGTGCATGTGGTCCGCTGCTTTGACGACGACAACGTCGTGCATGTGGACGGCAGCGTGAACCCCGCACGCGACGCGGAAACGATCAATCTGGAACTGATCTTCGCCGACATGGAGACCGTCGAAAAGCGGATCGACCGTCAGCAGAAGATGGCGAAAAGCGGAGACAAAAAGCTGCTTGTCGAGATCGAACTTCTGAAACGCATCTACGCGCATCTCGAAAGCGGCAAGCCCGTGCGCACGCTCGAGGCGGACAAGGACGAACAGGAGGCGATCCGAAACCTCTTCCTTCTCACCTCAAAGCCGGTCATTTACGTCGCGAATGTCGGCGAGGACGACCTTGCGGGCGAGCCGAACGACTATGTGAAATCGCTCTACGAGATCGCAAAAAATGAGGGCGCCGAAGCCATGACCGTCTGCGCGAAGCTGGAAGAAGAGGTCGCGGAGCTCGATCCGGACGAGAAGCAGGCGTTTCTCGAGGAAATGGGCGTCAAAGAGTCCGGTCTCGATCAACTTGTCAAGGCATGCTACCGGCTTCTCGGTCTCATCAGCTTCCTCACCGCCGGACCGAAGGAGGTTCGCGCGTGGACGATCCAGAAGGGCACCAAGGCACCGCAGGCGGCGGGCAAGATCCACAGTGACTTTGAGCGCGGCTTCATCCGCGCCGCCGTCGTGCCGTACGAAACGCTCGTCGAGCTCGGCTCTATCGCCGCATGCAAAGAAAAGGGCCTCGTCCGTTCCGAAGGCAAGGAATACGTCATGCAGGACGGCGACGTGGTCGAATTCTTCTTCAATGTATAGGGTCCTTCCCGACATTCTTTGTGTATGAAAAAGCCGCCCGAGCGCTCGGGCGGTTTTCCTATTTTTGGGGTTCAGTTTTGTTTTTGCAGGGTTCCGATAAAGTGTCTTAAAATCGCCTTTCTCGTGACGATGCCGATAAACATCCCGCGGTCGTCCACCACAGGCACAAAGTTCTGCTCCATCGCGCGCTGCAAAAGGTCCTCGATCGAAGCGAACGCGTTGACCGGCGGGTTGAAGTCCGGTCGAATGATGTCCATCAGCCGCACATGCTCCCAGTCCTTCTGGGTGTCCTCCTTGAGCACCGCCCGCAGAAGATCGCCCTCGGACGCCGTTCCGCAGTAGTGCCCCTCTGCATCGATCACCGGGACCGCGCTGCGTCCCGTCGCATTCAGTTTTTCAACCGCCTGCCGGAGCGTGTAATCGCTTTCCAGCACGCACACATCGCACTTCGGAAGCAGAAAGAACAACAGGTTCATATGAATCTCCTTTCCTTTCTCCGGTATAATTATACACGTTCTCTCCCCCGCGGTCAATGGATCGGCGTGAAATGTCACGGATTCGTCACAAAGTCGGAGCGGACGCGGTTCCGTCGGGGCGGCGGTCTCATGCAGGAACGGGCGTTGTATGCGCGGATTCGTCCAAATTGCAAAAGAATCGTAACGATTCTTCCGGTACCGTTCCGTTTTGCGGAAAATCGTGTATAATCTGTATAGCATAACAGGAGGTCGCCGTTATGGAAACGAGCCCGTCCGAACCGATTTACAAAAAGCCGCTCCTTTGGATCATTCTTGCCACGGTCCTCGCCTGTGCCGCGGTTGCGGTCTGCTTTTTGACGATGCCGAAACAGGGCGATGCGCCCGAAGCGAAGGCGTCCGCACCGGTCACGGAATGGCTGGACTATTACAAGAACTCCGGCGAAATGCCGTGGGACGGTGCGAAAGAAATCACGCTTGACG
>JAEEGF010677262.1_pt1 | contig 20267 bp, 12 predicted proteins | sample 9134171 | NCBI WGS metagenome assembly JAEEGF01 (sample SAMN16246542, study PRJNA631951) | gut metagenome | biome: gut microbiome; feature: rumen; material: AP-attached | host: Bos | place: Iran: Karaj | collected 2018-10
ATCAACGTGCCCCAGCGCTTCGTGGCGTCCACGAACTTGCGCGTGAGGGTGGCCGTGGCGCACATGCGCTGCATGAAGTTGAGGGCTGTGCGTTCGGCCGCGAGTATGCTGCGCGCGCGGCCCGTGAACTGAAGGATGGTCTCGTTTGGTTTCACCTGCGAGCCGTCGGGCTTGAGAATCTGCACCTTCACAGAACGATCCACCGCCTTAAGGACGGCAGCCGCCACGGTGGCGCCAGAGACTACGCAGGGGACGCGCGCGTAGATTTCGCCAGTGGCCTTCGCCTTGGGATCAACGAGCGCCTCGCTCGTCGCGTCGCAGCGGCGGGAAAAACAAACGCGGGACGCAGACCCCATGTCTTCGTCCAGCGCAAGCAGAACGGCCGCGCGTGCGCGCGGCGTCTTCATTATGTCCATCATGGCGCGAGCGCTCAAGCGACTACACGTCGCGGATGAGCTCCCAGTTCATGTACAAGAGCCAGGTGACCACACCCATGAGGGCAATCGCAAGCAGCGAGCCCACGAGCGCGATTGTGGCGCTCGTCTTGCCCACACCGTTCGGATCGCGCCCGGCGTTGGGATCAAGGTCGAGCTTGAAGCGGTCGGCAATGGCAGCGCGGCCAGTTGCGGGCGCTGGCGCAACCGTTTCAGGTTCTGATGATTTCTTGAGTTTCATGACGACTCCTTTTCCAAAGCGGTTTCTATTGTATCAAAAAATGACTTTACATGGAAATGGTTTTTAGTGCGTAGTGCTTAGTGCTTAGAGAGGATGGTGATTATCAGCGGAAGAAGATGACCGTGCCTTCGTCAGGCACCCAATGAACGGCGTCCACCCACGCATGGCCAGGCGCCTCCATGTCTTCAATTGCGTGGAAGGTCCATGAGAGGACGTTTTTCTCGCCTGGCTTTGCCTCGATGCGCACCGTCTCCGTGATCCAGTCGGGATCGCTCGCCTTCTCCTCCACATGCGAAGGCTCTTCGCCCGTGAAGTCGGTGAAGCGCATGCTCACGCCTGCTGCGCCCACTATGCCGAACATCTTCGTGTCGCCAACCGAGAAGAAGAGACGTTCCGCCGTGAGGTCCCACTTGCCCGTGACGGTGCTTGCGTTCCACGGACGATTCTGCGAGAGTATCTTCCAGCGGAAGGTGAGCGTGCCCGCGCCCTCGACTTCGGCGGACATGGTGAGCATGTCCTGCCCCCAGCCTGCGCCAGAGGACGGGATTGCCGCCTGCGCATAGTCGCCGCCAACGCCCGCCGCGTTCTTCACCTCGCTCCATGAACCGAGATGGTACTGCGATGTCTGGTTGAAGTCGAGCTGCTCGGCATCCACCGCGCGCGCGAGCGGATCGTCCTTCACCCAGTGCGCAACTAGATTTGTGATTCCTGCAGAGGGCGGCGCCACAAGATTCTCGGACGTCACCGGCGCGCCGGCGAGCGTGCGCCATTCGCTGAAGACGAACTTGGGAAGCGCGTTTGTCGGCGAAGGCAGCGCACCGTATGCCTCGTCAACTGTCACGGTGATGTTCGACACGGCAAGTCCGTTCTCGGTGAAAGCGCCGCCGTTCGCGTTGAGCGTCACGGTGTACGACTGCGCCTTCCAGCGCGCGTAGAGCGGAACATCCGCGCCGGCGGTGACGGTGAGGTTGCTCACCATGGCGCGGTCGTCGTACTTCACTGCGCCGGCGGACGTAAGGGCCCAGCCGATGAAGTCGTAGCCGTCCTTGCCGAACGCGCACGCGGGAAGAGGCGCAGGACGGTCGTATGTAAGAGAGACGGACGCCATGTCGTTCGTGGCCTTCGCGTCGTTCGGCTCGAACACGACATTGTACGATATGGGCGCCCACACGGCGTAGAGGATAACTGTCGCCTTGTCCTCCTCCGCCACGTTCTCCGTCGCGCCGTTCTCGAACTCCACCGAGCCGCGCGCCATCCTCGACCAGCCTTCGAAAGTGTAGCCGACGCGTGTGAACGTGCAGGCTGGCAGCGGCTCGCCGTCGTCGAACGCACGCGACACGGGCTCCATCGACCCGGTTCCGCCGTTCTCGCTGAACGACACAGTGTATGTGTAGGCGCCCCACACAGCGTACAGGTCAAGAACGCCAGACTCGTTGAACGTGAAGTCGCCGGTGGAAACCATCTCGTTCGCGCCATGGTCGCTCGTTGTGGCGTCCGCGCTAAGAGCCCAGCCGAGGAACTTGTATCCCGTTCGCCCGAGTGCAGGATTGAGCGTGACGGTTTCACCGTACGATATGGGCTGCGTGCTGTAGATGTCCGAGGAGTAGTTGCGGTGGTAGTGGATCTCGTACGTCTTCGCCACCCACACGGCGTCTAGCGCCACAACGGCGCCCTGCGTGTCTGCGAGATTGCTCACCTGCGCACCGTCGCGGTATGTGATACCGGTGACCGTGTTCGTCCAGCAGCTGAAGCTGTAGTTCTCGAGCGTATAGCCGCAGGGCGTGAGGTACTGCGGAGTGTCGTATGTGAACGACTGCGCCGCCATTGTGCCAGCGCCGCCGCCCGCGCCGAACGTGACGGAGTAGGTGATGGGCGTCCACTGCGCCGTGAACGTCTGGTTCTCGAGCGTCTCTACGGTCTCGTCGCCGGTCCACGTGCGCCCCTCGCCTGTCCAGCCGTCGAAGCGGTAGCCCGTGCGAACGGGAACTGGGAGACTGCCGTACGTCTCGCCATAGGTGATCTGCTTAGAGCTCGGCTGCACTGTGCCGCCGTTCGCGTTGAAAGAGAGGGTGAACTTCATCGGATCGACCACAAGGTTCGTCACGAACGTGGTGTACGATATTGCAGAGTTGCCCGTGTCCGTATGGAATGGCACGGTCGAGCCGTTCGATATCTCGCCCGTCGCGAAAGCCGGACCGCCTGGCAGGGAGGCGGCGTAGTAGGGGAAGCGTGCCTTCTCGTAGCCGGGCTTGAGCACGGCGGAAAGCGAAGCCGTGTCAAGATTGTTCAGCCCCTGGACAATGCTGCTGGTGGCGGAAGGAGTGAAAGTGAGCCGGTTGGTCACGGAGGAATTGTTGAAAGTATATGCAATCGTCACGCTTTCAACGCTGTGGGACATCTTGTCGAAGTCGGCGATGTTGACATTGAGCGTGTCGGCCTGCGCCGAGAGCGCGAACAAGCCCAGAAGGAGCGCCAGAGGAGCTGATCTTTTCATGTTTGCACCTTCCTTTCCAAGGTTTCCCTATTCAAAAACAACCCGCCCGGACATTCGCCCGGGCGGGGGTGTGACCCAGGTTCGGTCCGTCTCATGTCACGACTCGGACGGCGCGGAGCTGCTGACCACCAGCTTATAGAAGCGGCTGGCTTCAGCAGGATTTACGACTATCGAAAGCTTGACCTCGCCCTCAGCCTCCGCCATCTGCGTGGAGGGCGTGCCGCTCTCGTATTCGCCGCTCGCCACGACCTTCCATTCTCCGGAGAGGACGGGCGCCGTGTAAAGCGAGTACCAGAATCCACGCACGCCGTTCGCGATGGTTGCCTCAACGGTCACGGTGCCGTCGGGATTGTTGACAATGGTGAGCGGAGAGCTCTGGCCTTCGGGAGGAAGGGGCGTGAGCGCATCCTCGTCGAGCGAGAGAGTGGCCACCACGCTGCCGTCCTCGCGCGTCTCGACGCCGTCGAGCTTCCAGCCTGCGGGAACGTCTTCGACCACAGTCACCTGCGAGCCCTCGGGAAGCGCTGCGGCCTGCTCGGCTGTGAGCAGCACGTTCTCGCCGGGCTTCAGGTTGTCCATGGTCTCGTTCCACTTGATCGTGAGCTCCACTTCCTCCGGCGTGGGCTCCTCGGAATTGTCCGGCTCGTAGAAGCGCACGAGCGTGGCGTTCTGCCTCAGCCTGAAGGCGGCTGCGGCGTCATGGTAATTGGCCGTGATGTACTGCGACATCGCGGTGCCGCTTTCGATCGCCTCCCTGGTGACCTCGCCGGAGAAGAGCATCCAGTACGAATGCTTCCAGCGCTGTTCGTCGGCGTCGGTGAATGTGGTCGATTCGGGGGTGATGATGACGGGGGAGGTGTTGAGCTCCACCGATCCGCCGTCGGCGAGCGTGGAGCCGCTCGCCTCGCCACCGCCCTGGACGGCAGATGCGGGAATGGCTCCCGAAAGCTCCTCGATGCCTTCCTCAGTGATTCCGTAGGAGATCGTGGTCAGAGTGTATGTGGTGACTTCAGGATCCTCGTCGGACGCTCCGCCCGTGGCAAAGCGCGCGGTGATTGAGATGGGTGCGACGGGTGCGAAGCTCACGCTCGTGTTGGAGCGGTAGGCGTCCTCTGGGAGGCCTGCGGCGCCGCTGCCGTTCCAGCTTTCAAGAGTATAGCCTTCGGGAGCGTTCGCGGTGAACGTGGTGTACTGGCCGTAGGGATACCAGCCTGTGCCGGGCGTCACGGAGGCGCCCACGCGCGCCATGCGATCGGGGAACATGTTCACCGTCACCTTGACGTAGTTGGTGACGACCTGCCAGGTGAGCACGTACTCGTCGTTCTCGGTGAAGGCGATGTCAACGGAGTTGCCGTTGCCGCTCAGCTCCACGCCGGTGCGTTCATTGTAGAGTTTCCAGCCGCTGCAGCCCATGATCACGCCGTCCACTTCGTTGGTGAGCTCGCCGGCGGCTGTGGCGGTGATGGTCTCGCCGTTGCGGTAGCAGTCGGCATGCAGACCCCATCCAGGCTCGGGCTCGCCGGCTTCGCCGCCAGACGCCACCACCCTGAGTGAGTTGCCGGGTGCACGCAGCTCGTACTGCTCCCAGCCCATGTTCATGACGGCGAGCACGCTGGTGCGCAGCGCGTTCGTGGCGGCCTCGAGATCGGCCTCTGGCCATGAGGGGAACCTCTCGTATACCGGCTCGCTGCCGGTGGGGGCGTATGTGCTCACCACGATGTTCGACGTGGCGCTGACGGTTATGTTCGTGTACGTGCCGGGATCGCCGATCTCGGCGCCCTCATCGACTACCACGATGTTGGTCGTCGTGATGATCTCGGCCGTGGCCTCCGTACGCGCGTAGCCGTAGGAGAGTCGACCGTTCTGGAAGTACCAGCGGTAGTCGGAATCGACGCTGCGTGGCAGAAGCACCGTGTAGGAGGGCGCCATGTCGCCGTCAAGGCTGCCGGCGGCCGTGAAGTAGAAGACGTAGCGGTTCGTGAAGTCGTTCACGTTCGCGTCGTCTAGCTCGAAGATGTAGGCGAGCACCGCCTTGGTGTATGGATCGGCGGACTGTCCGCTGATGCGCAGGATGGCCTTGTCCTCGGCGAGCGCCGCCTCTACTGCGCCGGGCAGGCTGTAGCGCGTGGTGCTGTTGAGGATGGCGAATGGCACGATCCAGTCCGGAACGTCCTCGGCGAGCTGCGTCGCGGTTGTGGAATCGCGGGCCCTTGTGCCCACGGTGTACTCGGCCTCCTTGCCGTAGCAAGAGATCGTGAACGTGCCGGCGTTCGGCGGAACGCGCGTGGCGAACCAGCCGTCGTCGGTGCATTTCATGGAACGGGGAGCCGTGCTCTGCGTGCCGGTTTCGGGGTCCGTGACGAGGTCGGTGACGTCGTTGAACGTGACTTCAAGGCCGCCGATGGCGGGCATCAGCTGTCCAACCACGGGCACGATGTCGTCGTCTGCGTACGATATCATCGTGATCACACCCATCACCATCCGCGAGAGATAGGAGGCGCCGCCGGTGGTGGCGCGCGTGTCGATGTTGGGCAGGGCGTACCAGCCGTCGCCCGTGCCGCCCCAGCCCATGAACACACGCACGCGCTCGGTGCCGTCGGCGTCCTGGCCGTATCCCACGGCGACAACGGCGTGGCCTTCGATGTACATGTCAACGGGGGCGCCTGCGGCGCACTGGCCGTAGATGACTTTTCTGAGGTTGTCCTCGCCGGGCTTCTTCGCGTTCCTGAAACCCACGAAGCGTGCGTTCTTGAAGCCGAACACCTCCTTGAGCGTGGTGGCGACCTCCTTGCAGCCGTCGATCGTCACGCCGGAGCCTTCATCGTCCCAGCTCATGCCCACGCCCACGCCGCAGTCGAACGCCACGCGGCCGATGATGTCGCGCTGGTCCGTGTTCAGGCGCATGTAGTCGGTCGCCTTGGTGCATCCGCTGAAGAGCGACCAGTCGATCGTGCCGCCCATGGTCTTGGCTTCTTCGCCGAACACCTCCTTATAGGGGACGTCTCTGAACGAGCACTTCTGCGTCTCGCTCTCGTAGCCCGACTGCGCCTCCATCACCGTATTGGAGGGATTCATGCCGTAGAACTGCACGAGCGCTGCTGCGGCGGTGGCCACGCAGCCGCACACCACCTTGCCGGGCGTATAGAGGTTGTAGCCTGCGCTACCTTCCTGGTTCCAGTGGGTGAGCGGACCGCCCTTCTCGAAGCCCTTGGCTATGCACACCTCGGAATCCACTACGGTTCTGCCCACGGGAGCCGCCGCAAGGCGCGGCAGAGAGCCAACGCCGAGCTCGGCCCACTTGGCGCGCTCCTGCGCCGCCCATTCGGCCGCGGCGGCCTTCTGCTCATCGGAGGCGACGGGCGCGGGCGCCACGCTCATCAGATGCGCGCCAGCAGGCGCGTCCTCCTGATAGAGACCCAGGAAGCGCAGACGTTCGCGCATGTCGGAGGAAAGGATGGCGGGAAGCGGATGCTTCTTGGGAAGCTCGCCGGGGTCGCTGTCAAGCGCCACCATGATCGGCTCGATCTCGGTGACGGGCGCCACGAACACGCAACCGCCGCCTGTCATGGACACCTGGTGCCACAGAACGGTCTGCGCCTTGTTGGTGTCGCAGACAGTTCGCACCGTCAGGGCCTCGCGCCCCGCACCGAAGTGTTCGTTGCGCAGAACCCATGCGTTCGCTGCGGCCTTCGCCATCTCGGGCGTGACCGACTCCGCGCAGGCGCCTAGCGCCAGCACGCTCAAAAATGCTGTCAAGATGCTCTTCTTCATGCCTACTCCGCCGCTTTTAATGCCTCGGACAATGGAGAAGTGTACACTCCCCCATGAAAATGCGCAACAATTATACACGATTTTTCAGAAAAACGAAATGGAAAAATTAATGTTTTATAACGCGCCTGTGGCGAGCGAACCGAACGTTGTGATGGGCGTGGTGTCTCGGTAGTTGTCCACGATCTGGCGAACGTCCTTGATTAGAGCGGAAAGTTCGTCGTACATCGCGCTCTCGCTGGTGAGCTTGCCCAGAGTGCCTTCGCCCTTCCCCAGACGCGTGGCCACGGCCGTGAGGTTAGAGACGAGGGTGGATGCGTCGTCGGCTAGCTGCTTGTCGTTGAAGGCGCGCGCGAGGAGGCCGTCACCCGTCTTGAGCTTCGCCGTGGCGGCCTTGACGTTCTCCACCGACTCCTTGAGGTCGGCCCATACCGCGTCGTCCTTGGAGAGTAGCTTGCCCATGGTGCCTTCGCCCTTCGAGAGGCGCTCGGAGATGTCCGCGGCGTTTGCCATCGTCTTCTTCACGTCGTCGTAGAGAGTGTCTTCCTTGGAGAGGAGCTTGCCCAGGGTGCCTTCGCCCTTTGCGAGGCGGTCGGATATCTCGGCCGTCTTGTCGAACGTCTTCTGCGCGTTGGAGAGCGCCTGCTTGGCGTCGGCGACAGCTGACTTCACGTCGTCGTACACCGTGTCGTCCTTCGAGAGGAACTTACCCGCCGTGCCTTCGCCGCGCTCCACGCGCGCGACTATCTTGTTCACGTTCTCTGCGGTCTCGTTCACGTTGGAGATGATGTTCTGCAGGGAGTTGCCGTCGGTGGCGTTTTTGAGCTTGCGGGCGATTTCGCCGAGGTCGCGCATCCAGTCGGCGGGCGGAGTTCCCTTGAAGACGGTGCTTTCCAGCGGCATCACCTCGCCCTTGCCTTCTTCCATCATGAGGAAGTTTCCGCCGAGCAGCGACGTGGAGGCCACGGTTATGTAGGCGCTCTCGCGCAGCACCACGTCGCGGTCCACCTTCACGGTCACCACGATGTTGGTGCCGCCGAGGGTGATGCTCTCCACGGTGCCCACCTTCATGCCGCGGTAGACCACGTTGTCGCGCTCCTTGAGGCCGCCCACCTTCTCGAACGAGATTGTGGCGGTGGTCTTGGCGCGTCCGGTGAGGATGTCCACGCCCGAGATCACTATCGTGAAGTACACAAGGAGGGCGAGCACGGCGACCATGAACACGCCCACGATGAACTCCGAGAATACGTCCTTGTTCTTTCTGCTCATAGCTTTTTCTCCAGAAGGTCAGGTGTGATGAACTGCGCGTCGAGGAATTCGCGCACTTCGGGGTTGGTAGAGCGCACGAAGGTCTCCGGCGCGGACAGCTCCACCACGTGGCCGTTCTTCAGCATGAGGATGCGGTCGGCGAAGAGCAATGCGCCCTGAAGGTCGTGCGTGACGACTATTGAGGTTATGCCGCGCTCGCGGTTGAGGCGGCGGATGAGGCGGTTGATCGTCACGGAGGTGACGGGGTCGAGTCCTGAGGTGGGCTCGTCGTAGAGGATGATGTCCGAATGTCTAACGATCGCGCGCGCGAGGCCGGCGCGTTTCTGCATGCCGCCCGAGATCTCGGCGGGGTAGCGGTCGGCCGCGTCGAGCATCTCCACGGCGGCGAGCGCCTCGGCCACGCGGCTCTCGACCTCGCCGTCGGGAAGGCGCAGGCGCTCGCGCAGCGGCAGAGCCACGTTCTCTGCCACGGTGAGCCATCCCAGAAGCGCGCCGCCCTGGAAGAGATAGCCGAACCTTTCGCGCACGGCCTCAAGCGTCCGCCCAGTGGCGGCGGATATCTCGACGTCCTCCAGCCACACCTTGCCGCTCGTGGGCGTGAGAAGGCGCACGAGGTGCTTGAGCGTGACGCTCTTGCCCGTGCCGGACGGTCCCACCACGGCAAGCACCTCGCCTTTTGCGACTTCGAACGACACGCCGTCGAGAACGGCGCGGCCGTCGAACTTCTTCACAACGTTCTCGAACCTTATCATACGCTGAACTCGAAGTAGAACATCCGGGTGACCATGTACCCGAACATGAGGATTAGGAGAAACGAGATGATCACGCTGCGCTGCGTGGCGCGTCCCACGCCCACTGCGCCGAGCCGCGTGGTGAAGCCCTCATGGCAGCCCACCGCGCCGATGACCACGCCGAAGATCGTCGCCTTCAGCAGCCCCACGAAAAGATCCTTCACGCCCGCGATCGAGATCGCGCTTGCCATGTACTGCTGGAACGGCACGTTTAGCTGAGTGTAGCCCACAAGCCCTCCGCCCACCACGCCGAGCACGCAGGCGTAGAACGCCAGAATCGGCGACATGAAGAGCAGCGCGCCCATGCGCGGGGCGGCAAGGTACTTCACCGGAGATATCGACATTATCTCAAGCGCCGCCACCTCGTCGTTCACCGTTATCGTGCCCAGCTCGGCCGCCATCGCCGACCCCACGCACGCCGAAAGGCAGATGCCGGTGACGAACGGCCCCATCTCCCGTATGAGCGTGAGCATCACCGTGGCGCCGAGCAGCGACTCCTGGTTGAACTGGCTGAGCGCAAGCCCCACCTGCAGGCCGAGAATCATCCCCGTGAAGAGGCCCACAACGGATATGACGGGCAGAGTGCGGATTCCGGCCACGTACAGCTGGCGCACGAGCGAGGCGCGCGAGTCGCCGCGCGCAAGCACTCCCGGGAGGCACGCAAGCGACTCCACCGCCAGACGCCCCGCGTGCCCCACGTTGGCGAAGAACGTCACCACGTGGCGCCTCAGCGCCTCCACCTGCCACTTAGGGGCATCTTCATAGCTTGACTCTCGCGTTATCCGCATTTTATGATCCTGTTGTTTCCGGACATGGCAGAATACCGTTCTTCCATCTCCATGGCCGAAGATTATACCATATTGAACGGTAAACTAGTGAATGAAAAATGACACTGAATTTGGTATAATCTGCGCCATGAACTATCCCGAATATGAACTGGCGGGCATCGAGACGATCGCCCGCGGCGTGTGCGTGCAGAACGGCAGGGCCCTTCTCTGCCGCGCTAAGGGCGGCGCCTCAACCTACCTTCCCGGCGGACACATCGAATTCGGCGAGACGGGCCGCCAGGCCCTCGCGCGCGAGATGAAGGAAGAGATGAACGTTGCTGCCACGGTGGGTCCCCTTCTCGGCGTCGTGGAGAACTCCTTCATCCAGCACGGGAAGCCCCACGCCGAAATCAACCTCGTGTATCGCATGGAGGTTCCGCCCGATACCACCGCCCAGGCGGCTGAGGACTGGATTGACTTCGAATGGCGTCCCATCGACGACCTTGCCGCCGCCAACATCCTACCGCCCGTTATGAAGAAGTTCTTCACGGAAGAGCCTGGCTCGGGGATTAGGGAATATAGTGTATAGTGTCTAGTGCGTAGAAAAAATAACGTTTGCCCTAGACTCCTCGTTCGGATTTTAACGCAGAGTCGCAGAGAGGCAGAGGCTTTCGGCTGCAACAAGGGCAAATGTTGCAAATAGCCGATATTGCCAGTAGCCAATTTCAATAACCAATTGGGAACTGGCAACATTGGGACTGGCAACATTTCCACATTGGCTACATTCTCCAAGTCCGTGATTTTCCGAATTGTTATCTGGACAATAAAAAACCCGCTCCAGGGTATGGGGAGGACCTAGAGCGGTAACGGACAGTTGGTTGGCTTTGTCCACTGATGAGTAGGCAATGCCGCCAAGGAATCTACATAAATCCTTGAAGATATTTCCATCTTATCATAACTCAACCAGAAATCATTCGCAGATGATGAAAACGACATGAAAACTCTAATATACTAGGCTAGATTTTAATGTTTCATATCTGTTGATAACCCGTTGACAACTTTTAATAAAAATCCAATATTTTTGGCTTGATTTTGACCCCATGTTTTGCAATCCCCAGTAAATAAAGGGGATAACGCAATTTCACTTCAATTTTAATGACGCATAACGTATATGTTATTAACTCTATTGTTGCTGTTGATAAATCCCCCTGATAAGTTGTTGTGTTGTGGGGCGGACCCCTTCACGGCCGCCTCGCTTGTCACATACCTTCTATCACGCGAACACGATGATGTAAAAGGCCACCTCGGCTTTGCCACATCTCGAGGTGCCCCCGAAGGAATTACCCGAATTTCTCTATTGCCCATGATGCCTGCACTCGATATTTGCGATGCACTTCCTGTTCCCATCCCCATTCCCCACTTACCTTCTAATCTCTGCGTCCTCTGCGTCCTCTGCGTGAGACCTATCCCACCCTACACCGAAACCTATCCCCCAACCCATCCTATTTCCCAGAAGCTCCGAAGCTCCGAAACGCCGAAACTTCGAAACTTCTAAATCCCGATTACCAGTTCAGTTGCCACCGCTTCTTGCTTCCGCTATTGGGAGTTTAGGAGTTCGGAAGATTTAGAGAATTCTTCAAATACTCCAAGACTCCGAAACTCCAACCAGCGAAAGCAATGAACATGTGTCAATGGCAGAGCATTTTGCAATCAGCTCCACCACCCCCTAAACCCAAACCCTCTAAACATCGAAACTCTCAAACTTTCAAACCTCCCACCTCTCTCTACTTCCCCAACCGCACTCGTTGTGATATACTATGGCCGACATGAACCTTAAGCCAGAGATAATAGTAGTCGGAGGTGGACATGCCGGTGCAGAGGCGGCTCTCATAGCCGCGCGCATGGGCGTACCCACCCTTCTCGTCACTAGCCTGAAGTCTGCAATCGCCCGCATGCCTTGCAATCCCTCGATCGGCGGCCTCGCCAAAAGCCACCTGGTGTTTGAGCTGGACTCTCTTGGCGGCGAGATGGGCTTCAACGCCGACCTCACCGCCCTTCAGGAAAAGACGCTAAACACTAGCCGCGGACCCGCTGTGCAGGCCACACGCGCTCAATGCGACAAGGCAGAATACACCCTCAGAATGCAGCGCGTAATTGCCTCACAGACCAATCTCGAGTTGCTCGAAGATGCAGTTGTAGAGATTCAGACGACTCCTCTTGACGCCGAAAGGCATGTTCAGACAATCGGTGTGACAACATCTGCACATGGCTTCATCCCCGCTCGCGCCGTCATTCTCACGACAGGCACATCCCTTCGCGGACGCATCTTCATCGGACGTGAAGCGAAGCCTTCTGGCGGTGATGGGCGCCCCGCCGTTGATCTGCTTAGCGCATCGCTTGAACGTCTTGGATTCGCGCTGATCCGCCTAAAGACAGGCACCCCGCCGCGTCTCAAAGCATCGTCCGTCGACTTCTCCAAGACCGTCGAACACCCAGCTGAAGCCCGCCCTCCCTACTTTTCGCTGCGCACGCGGGTGCTGCTCAAGTCTGTTTCCACGTGGAAACGCGGTGGAAATGCGCATGTAGAAGGCCTAAGATTTCCATGTAGCGATCCCGCCGGATCGTGTGCGGTGGCGGTTACTGGTGAACCATGGCGAATCGGACACGAAGAGGGCGGCGTTTCCACGTGGAAACAGGCCAGCTGTGTACAGCAAGAGCCAGGAAAGTGTGTTTCCACATGGAAACAAGATCCTTTGGATGCCGAAAATATGACGCATAACGAAAATCTGACACGCGATTCCCCATTGTCTAATCCTTCGGCCGTTCCTGTAGTCGACGTTTCCACGTGGAAACGTGCGAACGGATTGCGTGCCCAGAATGTGCCCAGGGGGGCGGAGGGCTGCGAGGGTTGTGATGTCTGCGGCGCAGACGGCAGGTCGCCGGGCGGGGCTGTTTCCACGTGGAAACAGGATGAGGAGAAGGGCGTAGCTGATGGGTATAGTTGTCGTCCCGTGGATATGCGGACGGGCGGCGGAACAGGTTTGGGGGTCCAGCGAGATGCGTGCAGCGAATGTGGTGGTGATGAGCAGCCGACCAAGAGCGACGCAACCACAGTCGTAGAACACGGCGTCACGGATGTTCAAAATGCCGCCTTGAAGATGTATAACAGTGTTTCCACGTGGAAACAGGCTTATGAACAACGTTCTTCAGACGATGATGTGTGGGCGCAAGAAGGGGCACCATGGCCGTTGAACGAGCCGATGATGTCCTGTTGGGCAACGCACACAACAGCGGAAACACACGAAATCATTCGCTCGAATCTCGACCGAAGTGCGCTTTACGGAGGTGCGATAAGCGGGACGGGCGTGAGATACTGTCCTTCGATTGAAGACAAGATTGTACGCTTCCCAGACGCACCTGGCCACCATGTGATGCTGGAGCCAGAAGACAGGGCCGGAACGATCATATATCCCAACGGCCTCTCGAACAGCCTGCCACGAGATGTTCAGGAACGACTTGTCCATTCCGTTCCCGGTCTTGAGCATGCTGAGTTTCTCGCCTACGCATACGCAATTGAATACGATGGCATTGACGCGCGCGAATTGAAGCATACGCTAGAGTCGAAGCGGATTGGCGGACTCTACTTCGCCGGGCAGATAAATGGCACCACTGGCTACGAAGAGGCCGCCGCACAGGGCATCATGGCCGGAATCAACGCCGCATTTGCCGTGAAGGGCGAGGCGCCGCTCGTGCTAAGTCGGCAGGATGCCTACATCGGCGTCTTGATAGACGATCTCGTCACCAAGGGCACGGACGAACCGTACCGCATGTTCACAAGCCGAGCAGAGCGTCGCCTGATACTGCGCCAGGACAATGCGCGCTACCGCCTATCGAACGCTGCCGACCGCATTGGCGTGCTCCCTTCCGACATCCGCGCCGAAACGCGCCGCTTTCAGCAGATGATCGATGAAATAGAGTCGTCGCCAAAGCTTCTCAAGCAGTTGACTGCGCCGCCGCCACCTGGGCAAGAAGGGCATGACATAGAGGTAGAGGTCGCTACGGGAGTACATGGACGAGAACGCCTTTGTGAGATAGGTGAAAGTAATAGCGCGAGCAATACAACGGACCCGGCTAATTGCAATGAACATGTGAGTGAGAAGGTGGGCAAGGATTCCGCAGCATGCAAAATCCCGCCGGAAGTTCTTGAGCAGTTGTCGATACGCGCCCGGTATGCGGGCTACATAGCGCGCGAGGAGGCTGCCGCCGCACGGGCGAAACGTGACGAGGAGATTTCCTTCCCCGCTTGGCTTGATCTCGACAAATGCACTGCCGTGCGTTATGAAAGCCGGGAGAAGCTGAAACGCTACAAGCCCGAGACGCTTGCGCAGGCTTCACGCATCCCAGGCGTCAATCCTGCAGACATTGCTGTTCTTGCAATCATCATCAAACGTGGCCATGTATAGTTATGCGTCATAAAATATATCTCCAGTTGTCGGTTGTGAAACGGGCTGCCGGTAATGACGATTCCGCAGAACGGCTGTGAATGTTGCCATGTGCTAGTGTTACCAGTTCCAATGTTGCCAATGCCCAATTGGTCATTGGAACTGGATATTGGCAACATTGGCAACATTTCCACTTTCCCATTGCACATAAAGGGTAAAAGCGGTATACTATTCTGCCGTGAAACAAGAAGAATTAAAACTTACTGCGTTCTTCGGTTTGGAGGACGTGTTGCCGCAGTGCGGCAAAATGTCGCGTGACGACATTGTGCGGACGCTTGTGACCGGGCTTGCCGAGCGTCATGGGCTCCCTGGCGGGGACGAGCTCGCGAAGAGCGTCCTCGACCGCGAGGCGTGCGGTTCAACCGTGATCATGGACGGGCTTGCCGTGCCTCACGCGCGCATAGAAGGGCTGAAGCGGCCATACGCCGCAGTCGCCACCAGCGAGCGCGGCATTGAGTGGCCAGGCGAGGGCAACGGCAAGGTGCACATCGTGTTCCTCATGCTCATCCCGCGCGACGACCCGGCGCTGTACCTGAAGGTGCTTCGGGTGCTTGGAACCATGCTCGACGACCCGGCGGACCTCAAGCTGCTCGCAGGAATGATGAGCGCCGGAGAGGTGTTCCGCTTCCTCGAGAGCGGCAAGGCGTATCTCCCCAGGTTCCTCACGGCGGCGGACATAATGACGAACGACTTCAGGGCGCTTCCCGACGACGGCACTCTCCAGACGTGCATAAGCGCTCTCATATCGGAACATGTCTCTGAACTGCCCGTGACCGACGCCGCCGGAAACCTCAAGGGAGTGGTCCGCGCCGACAAGCTGCTGCGCGCCTGTATCCCCGAGCACTTCCTCTGGATGGACGACTACTCCTCCATTCTCGACTTCGAGCCGTTCGCGCAGGTTCTCGACAACGAGCACAATACTCCGCTCACCACGATAATGGACGACAAGTATCCCGTCGTCTCTCCCGGCAGCCCCGCCGTGCAGGTCTCCTGCGAGATGATGAAGCACAAGAGCTCCAAATGCTACGTTCGCGACGAAGGCCGCCTCGTGGGCATCGTGAAGCTAACGGAATTCCTCAACAAGATATTCAGAGAGTGATCGGGCGCCATGAAAAAGTTCTTCAACCCTAAGTTCATACTTCAGCTTCTCATCATCTGCGGCGTGACGTTCGGCGGGCTCGAGGCCGGGCTTGCGACGAACGCCACGCAGGCGCTCACGCTCGCCGTGTTCTCGGCCGTCATCTCCACCACGCTCCTCTTCTGGGAGCGCCGCGTGGGCGTGGCGTTCATAGGCGTGGCGCTGCTCGTGGCCTGCAAGGCGATGTCGCTAAAGCAGATGCTGATAGGCACTGAGCTCGACATCATCCTGTTCCTGGTGGGCATGATGATCATCGTGGGCGTGCTGAAAGACCTTGGCTTCCTCACATGGGTGATCCAGCTGATCATCAGCAGGAAGAAGATGACGGGAGTGTCTTTCACCGCGATACTCTGCGTGCTGTCGGCGGTGATGGCGTCGGTGGTGGACGAAGTGTCGTCCATCGTCGTCGTGCTCGCGCTCGTCTTCCAGGTGTGCGAGACCCTGAAGCTCAGGCCGCACCCGTTCGTGCTCATCGCCGTGATGGCCACCAACATCGGCTCCTCGGCGACGATGCTCGGCAACCCCGTGGGCATCTTCATCGGCAACAAGGCCGGCTTCACGTTCTCGCAGTTCCTCGTGGGCGCAACTCCAGTTGCGTTCGCCTCGCTGATCTGCACGTTCCTGATCACGCTCTTCTGGTTCCGCAAGGACATCCATGCAATGTCGCAGGCGATGGAGGCGCACCGCAAGACGGGCCTCGGCCCGACCGCGAAGATACCCTACAAGGCCGGCCTCGTGGTGTTGCTCACCACTGTCGTCGTGATTGCCTTCCACCATCAGATTGAAGGCCTGCTCGGCCTCGAAGGCGCCGAGAACCACAATGCGTTCCTCATCATGACGCCTCTTGTGATGGCGGGCCTTCTGATGATCCTCCGCCCATCGCGCGCCCGCCAGTACGTGGAGCACGACGTGGAGTGGTGGACGCTGCTGTTCTTCATGCTTCTCTTCACGATCTCCGCTGCACTCAGCACAAACGGCATCACGGCCAACCTTGCCACCACTCTCACTCAGCACGTGAAGGGCGGTCCCACTGGAATGATCCCGCTCGTGGTGCTGATCTCGTCGCTCGGCTCGGCGTTTGTGGACAACATCGTGTTCGTGGCGGCTTTCACCCCCGTCGTGCAGGAGCTGATGAAGATGTCGTCGGAGTACTCGGTGCTCTGGTGGGCGCTTCTCTTCGGCGCGTGCTACGGCGGCAACATCACCGTGGTGGGCTCCACCGCCAACATCGTCGCCTCCGGCCTTCTCGAGAAGCACGGCCAGCATCCCATAAAGTTCAGCGACTGGATCAAGATCGGCGCGATGGTGGGACTGGTCACAGGAATCGTCGCCTGGCTGATGCTGCTCATTATGCCGGTGCCGAAGCCCGCAGGCATCGAAGCCGCCCCGAAGGCGGCAACTGTACAGAACGTACAACCAACCACTCCAGCCAAATGAACATGAATAAACTGTTATGTGCAGTGTTCGCCGGTGCCGCTCTCGCAGCGGTTGCCGGCGAATTTGATTTACAGAACGCGGAGTTCGCCAAGTACCACAAGGCGATCACCGGACGCGAGGCGCCAGAAGGGCTCGTCACGTTCGCAATCGACCCCAAGGTGTCGAAGAGCGGCCGCGACGCGTATACGATTCTTAGTGGAACGCTCTCCCAGCCCGCTCACGGCGCGAACGGTCAAGATGCCCGTTCTCCCAGAGGAAGCGTCACCATCACCGGCTCGAACATGCGCAGCGTATGGTACGGCCTCTATGATCTCCTTGAACGTCGCGGCGGATGCCACTGGTTCTGGGACGGCGATGTGGTGCCTAAGCGCGACTCGATCGACCTCTCGAACCTCGACGTCCACGAGGAGGCTCACTACGAGTACCGCGCCATTCGCTACTTCGCGCACCGCGGCCTCACGCGCTTCCAGGCAGAACATTGGGGACCCGAGGACTGGAAGAAGGAGATCGACTGGTCCCTCAAGCGCCGTCTCAACGTTTTGATGCTACGCATCGGGCAGGACGACCTCTTCCAGCGCACGTTCCCAGACGTATGCGAATATCCTGATCCCGCGAAGCCGCTCCCCGGCGCTGGCAGGGGCTATGACGACCGTACTCTCTTCTGGAGCCTCCAGTATCGCGGCGAACTGCGGCGCAGGCTCCAGAAGTACGCCTTCGACCGCGGGCTGATGATGCCGGAGGACTTCGGCACGATGACGCACTGGTATTCACGCACGCCGGAGGATTTCCTCGAGAAGAAGAAGCCCTCGTTCCTCCCTCTTTCCAACGGACAGTACGGGGAGCGCAACGGACAGGTCTGGGACATCCGCGATTCCAAGTGGGCCGATGAATACTGGAAAATGACCACGGCGGCAGTCGAGGCGTATGGCAAGGACGCGCCCGAGCCGCGTCTCCTCCACACCATCGGACTCGGCGAGCGGATGTGCTACAAGGACAGGCAGAAGAACTTCGACCTCAAGATCAAGGCGCTTGACATGTTTCTTGCGCGTGCGCACCGCGACTATCCCGACGCCAAGGTGCTTCTCGCCGGGTGGGATTTCTACAGCACGTGGAAGAACGAGGAAGTGCGCGCGCTGCTCCCGCGACTCGACCCCAAGCGCGACATCATCTGGGACTACGAGGCGGACGAGCCGCGCAGCAACAGGATATTCACGAACTGGGGCGTGATGGGCAAGTTCCCGTACACGTATTCCATCTTTCTCGCGTACGAAAAGGCGCTTGATGCGCGCGCGAACTATCCGCTCATCGAAAAGCGGCAGAAGCTCGTCCAGAACGATCCCTTCTGCAAGGGCTACATCTTCTGGCCGGAGTCGAGCCACACCGACACGCTCTTGCTCCGCTTCTTCACGGCGAACGCCTGGGCCGACAAGCCGATTCCGCACGGCGACGTGCTGGACGAGCTCTGCGCTAGCCGCTACGGCGCGAATGCCGAGGCGATGAAGGCTGCGTGGAAGGCCGTGCTGCCCGCATCGTGGCTGCGCGACTGGGGCAACAATTACTCGACAGCCGTGCTAGGCATAGGCGGCGAGGGCAACACCAACGTTCTTGGAGGGTTAATCGGGAAGTGGGAGAAGCCCGTCTCCGAGGCGGAGGTCGCGTTTGAGATTCTGCAGCGCGTTCCGTGGAACGATCCTTTCGTGCAGCGTGACGCCATCGACATCGCGCGCATGGTCCTCGACCGCGCAATCGCCCTGCGCGTGTGGAAGTTCGGCTGCGACCTCACCAAATGGAAAAAGTCAGCCGGGAGCGGAATCACATCTACCACTGACATTGTTGCCAGCGCGAATCGTATCGCCGCGCTCTGCGAAAAGATGGCGGACATCCTTGCGCTTCACACGGACTATTCGCTGTGGGAGTCGTACCAGCGCCTCGATGCCGTAGAGAAGATCCGCAATCCGCTATTCGAGAAGACGCTATTCGAGAATTCGTCTTGCGGCTACTGCCGTAGCCACCAGTACGAGCTTGCGCGCCACTGGTATGCGCCGCACGTGAAGGCGGTGGCGGAAAATCTCGCGAAGGTCGTTTCCGCAGGCAACCGCAAAGCTGCTATAAAAGTCAATGCGGAGACCGAGCGCCTGGCGCTCAAGGCGAAACCGCTCGAGTCGCTTCGTCCCACGCTCCCGCGCACCGAAGAAAATTTCCGTCGCACCCTCCGCGAAATCACCGCGCTCCTCAGCAATTGAGTAACCCCATGAAGGACAAACTAAAGACATTCGCAAAGACATTGCTTGTCATCGTTTGCTGTTCGATGTCGGGCGGATGCTATATGTTTGAGACCAGGAGAGGTGAATTCTTCACTTCGACAGATGCTGTATGGAATAAATATCGTGATTCGCGTATCCCCATGACAATTGGTGGGTGGATAGGATTAAGCGGTTTTGCGTTGTTTTACGTTGGAGCGGTTGTGACTATTCCTGCAGGGATGGCAATTGAATGTGCCGAGATGTGCGTTGTGGCGCCTGCATACGACATCTTGTGGATGCCGTACGACTGTTACAAGTACGTAGAGCGTGCTCCTGAAAGGCGAATCCAAAGAGAGAGGGCGAAGTCCTATGACCTCGCTTTGAACCATCTTGACGAAGCCCTGAACGACGAGCGTTATCTGTCGCCGACAAATACAATTCAGCGCGAGTCGCTGGGAAGGGCGCTTAAAGACAAGAAACGTGAAGACCTTACGTCGAAGCAGGCCGCGCGCATCCTCGCCGCCATTAGAAAGGATCCGTCCATGCTGCCGGATCTTTGCCACGTCGCCAAACAACTCGCCGTGTCTAATGCGGATTTTGAGTGGATCGTCAACCAAGCTGTCGAACACAAGAAGACTCTTAAAGAAGGGGAGCGCAATCCTATAGCGGACGCAGCCTGCGAGTCGAGGTACGTCACCGACGCGCAGTACGTAAAGCTAGCCAATGCCGGATGTTCCGCAAGCCAGATAAGATATTCTCGTGAAGAGCGCGACAGGCTCAGGAAAATGAAGGAGTTGGAAATCCGATATAGCATCGAAGGAGAAAAGCGCAAGGCGAGGGAACGCATATATACGGAGAGAACACGGAAGATAGAAAAGCAATTAGAAGGACAATGGAAGCAAGAGGCTCAGAAGAAGCAAGGGCCAAACACCCTATCGAATATTGTTCACAAATGACAATTGACACAATTGTTCACAAATAGCAATTTGTATTGGTGGCAATTATGGCGCCGGAGCTTGCGGTGGTGCGGGCGAGGGCCGTGTGGCTGGAGGTGGTGGACGGCGTGAGGGGAAGCGCGACCGCGCTGATGGATCGGCTTGACGCGCTGACGGACCCGGAGCGGGTGGAGGAGGCCGCCATGCTCGCGGACTGGCGGGCGAAGTACGAGAATGAGATTACGGAG
>JAEEGF011592318.1_pt1 | contig 20264 bp, 15 predicted proteins | sample 9134171 | NCBI WGS metagenome assembly JAEEGF01 (sample SAMN16246542, study PRJNA631951) | gut metagenome | biome: gut microbiome; feature: rumen; material: AP-attached | host: Bos | place: Iran: Karaj | collected 2018-10
CTAACGAATGGGCTTTAAAATGTCTTAAAAGTTCTCTTGTGCTAAGAGTGTCATCAAAATATGACTCATCAAGCTGTGTAATTGCAGCTGATAGTTTTTCGGCTAAATCAGTAATATCAATACCAGACTCATAGATGGATTTGTTATAAATGATTTCAGCTGGATTAAAACGATAAAGCTCGTCTGTAAGCTTTCTTGTGCTATCAACTTCGGTAAGATAGAAATCGGCAGTAGAAACATCACAGGAAGCTATGCCAAAAACACCTCTATTATAGACAAGAGACATAATGTAATTGTTACTGCCTTCTTCTAATGCAAGTTGATCAATATTTGTACCTGGAGTTACAACTCTGATTACTTCTCTTTTTACAAGACCCTTAGCTTCTTTTGGATCTTCTACCTGTTCGCAAATAGCAACTTTATAGCCTCGAGCTACAAGCCTATTGATATATGTATCTGCAGCATGAAAAGGAACGCCGCACATTGGTGCACGTTCTTCAGCACCGCAAGACTTTCCTGTAAGGGTAAGTTCAAGTTCTTTAGAGGCTGTTTTTGCATCCTCGAAAAACATCTCATAAAAGTCACCTAAACGATAAAACAAGATGCAATCTGAATATTCAGCTTTTGTCTTAAGATACTCCTGCATCATTGGAGTGTATTCTGCCACTAATATTCCCACCTATTCTATATGTTTATGTTTGATATGACTGCTTCAGCTACCTTTATACCGTCCATAGCCGCTGATGTTATGCCGCCGGCATAGCCTGCACCTTCACCACAAGGATAAAGACCAGCTACGTTAGACTGAAACAGCTCGTTTCTGTTAATTCGAACTGGAGATGATGTTCTGCTTTCAACACCACTAAGGATTGCATCATCTCTATCGAACCCTTTTATTTTAGACCCAAATGTACCCATGGCGTCAATAATTGACTGATAAATATCTTGAGAAAATATATCAGAAAGCATTCCAAAGGATGTTTTTCCTTTAGTTTCTGATGAAAATGCGCCATAGGATGAGCTTAATTTGTGTTGCTTAAAATCAGCATAAAGCTGCTGAGGTATAAAACCGCCACCTGCTTTAAATGCAGCAGCTTCTATACTTCTTTGGTATTCTATTCCAGAAAGTGGATTGGTTTTATCAAATTCTCTTTCTCCAACCGAAACAACAATTGCGCTATTTGCATTTTTGCTGTCACGCTTTGAATAGCTCATACCATTAACTACAAGCCTGTTTTCTTCGGAAGAAGAATTTACAACAAAGCCTCCTGGACACATACAAAAAGAATAAACACCTCTGCCGTTATCAAGGTTTGTTGCAAGCTTGTATGGTGCAGGTTCAAGCTTTTCAAAGGCATTGTCATACATGACTCTTGAAATCATTTCCTGTGGATGCTCAATTCTAAAGCCAACAGCAAAATCCTTGGCTTCCATATGAATGCCCTTATCAAAAAGACATTTAAATGTATCTCTGGCACTATGGCCGATGGCTAAAATAACATTGTCTGATGTGTATTTTTTACCTGCTGCCATGACGCCTTTAATAGAGCCATCCTCAATGATAAAATCTTCAACCTTTGTATCGAATAAAAATGTTCCACCAAGATTAATGATTTCATTTCTCATGTTTGCGATAACAATCTTTAAAATATCTGTTCCGATATGAGGCTTGTAATCATAAAGGATATTTGCAGGTGCCCCAAACTTAACAAAGTTCTCTAACACGAACTTATTTCTACCTAATTTGTCATTAACAAGTGTGTTAAGCTTGCCATCAGAAAATGTACCGGCACCACCTTCACCAAATTGAACGTTGGATGCAGTATTAAGTACCCCTGTCTCCCAAAACTCAAGAATATCCTTTGTTCTATCCTCTACCTTTTTACCTCTTTCAATAACAACCGGATTCATGTTATTTAAGGCTAAAATATAGGCAGCAAAAAGACCTGCTGGACCTGCACCAATAACGATTGGAGATTCCGCCTTTTTTGTAGCCTTAGGTATCGCATATACGATATTTTTATAAAGATTAATATTATTATCTTTTTTCGATTTTGCAATTATCTTCTTTTCCAAATCAGAAGCTACTGTAACTACAATCGAATATACAAAGTAAACATCAGGCTTTTTTCTGGCATCAACAGATTTCTTTAAAATAGAATAATCCTTAATATCAGAAGAATTAATCCTAAGCTTCTTTGCCACTATATCTATTAACTTAGATTCTTTTTCAAAAACACTAAGCTTAATTTGATCTACTTTTATCATTTCATCACCTTAATCAAATCATTTGCCGCAATAGTTGCAGATGTATATGCCCAGGTAAGATTGTAACCGCCACAAATACCATCTACGTCTAATACTTCACCTATGAAATATAGTCCCTTTTGATTATTGGCCTCCATTGTATCTGTGTTTATTCCAGATAAATCTACTCCTCCAGCAGTAACCTGAGAGCTGTCAAAGCCCTTTGTACCATTTATTGAGACTATAAAGCATTTGAAATTATATACAAGGTTTTCAATATCCTCGTCATCTAGCTTTGATACCAAAGTATCACCGTATATTCTTGATAGACTTACAACCTGTTCAATTGCTTTTTCATTACAAAGCCCCACTAAGCTTGATAGAATAGTTTGATTTTGATTCTTTGAAAATCTATTCTTAATCTCTTCCTTTAGCTGTTCATTAGTAAGATATGGGATAAAGTCAATTCGTATATCCGATAATGCTCTATCTAATTCATCAAAGCCAACAAAACGGCTGATACACATTACAGGATAACCAGAAATACCGTCTTTGTTAAACTGTATTTCTCCTTCACAAGAATGGTCCTTGTAGGTTACGTTACCTACTGCTCTGACTCCAGCCAAATCCTTAAGACATATATCATTAGATTTAAGTCCAACTAATGAAGGTGCAAGCTTTGTTGTAGGAATTTTGAATTTGCTCGCAAGCTTATAGCCTACCTTAGATGAACCAAGTGTAGCGGCTGAAAGTCCGCCAGATGCAACGCAAACCTTTTTAGCTTTAATAACAGTTCTACTGGTTGTTACCGTAAATACGTTATTATAATCAACATCAGTAACTCTATTATCTAAGAATAAGTCTATATTTAATGAATCTACTTCTTTTTCAAGTGCTTCACGTATTGTTTTAGCCTGATTAGTGTAAGGATAATAATATCCGTCAAAATCTCTATCAAATACACCTAGCTCTTTAAAGAAATTTCTAATTTCCTGATGATTATCAGTAATAAAGGATAAATCAGAATTGCTATAGAAATAGTCTTTTGACATTCTGCTATTTGTAAAATTACATCTGCCGTTTCCAGTTGAAAGGATTTTTCGTCCTACAATTCTGTTTAAGTCACATAAACATACCAAAAGACCTGCTCTTGCAAGCTTAATTGCAAGAACAAGTCCAGAAAAACCAGCTCCAACTATACAAACGTCATAAATCTTTTCATCTGTATGCATCGAACTACCTCAATAAATGTAAACTATAAGCTATGTTGCAAAGCTTACTTCCGCCTGGGAATTTAAGCAATGTTTCTTCATCTACGCCCTTAAACATGAATAGTGCAAGAAAATAAACTACAACTGCAAATAAAATTGCAATAACACAAGCAAATAAGTTAGCTGCTCTGCGTGATACAGCCATAACAAAAAGTGCATCAAACATATGATAAATCAAATATGCAACAAGTCCCATAACTGCTGATGCCTCAAGAGGAGCTATAACTACTCTTCTTACATCGATTGATGCTCCTGAGAATCTAAGCACAGCTGACTGATTAAGTATACACATTAGTAATGCATAGAATGCATTTGCAATAATTACAGCATAGATATGTAGATGGAATGCTTCGATTAGAATTACAAGTAATACTAAATGAGCTATTAAAGCTACAACTGCATTCTTAACTGGTATAGTCATTTTATCGATTCCCTGTAAAATACCATTTGATAATGTGGACAGAGAATAAAATACTACCGAACAGCCACCGATTACTAACATCATAGCGGAAGATTTTTCTGCATCGTTAAATAATAACTGAAGAATTGGTGATGCGAGAACCATTAAACCTACCGCACAAGGGAAAGCGATAATCATAACAAATCTGTTTGCCATGTTAATCTGCTTTTTAACAAGCTGTTTGTCGTTAGCGTTAAAAGCTGCTGTAAGACTAGGTACTGTAGATGCTGCCATAGCTGAAGCAATAGATAGAGGTACATTGATTAATACCTTGTATTTACCAGTGAATACTCCCCAGCTTTTGCTTGTTTCTGATGCAGCATAGCCCTGCAATAAGGCAAGGTTTTTGAAAATACCCTGGTCAATAATTGAGCTTATATTGTAAACCGTTGTACTAAGAAGTACAGGAATAATAGTCATTATTAAAATAGGTAAAATATCGCCATAGGATTCTAAACGCTTATGCTCATCCTTTTTCATCATCCTCTTAAAAGGCTTTTGAAATGCGAAAAATATAAATAATATAAATATTAAAGCAAATCCTGCACCAGTAGATGTACCTAATGTTCCTCCTGCTGCGCCATAGGCTGCAGAATAGTTCTTAACATCTCCTAATACGCCACCAACTCTTTTACCATAGCTAAATAGAATGTTTGCGGCAACAACGGATACTATCGCATTTACGATTTGCTCTCCAATTTGTGATATTGCACTTGGAATCATTGTTCCAAGCCCCTGGAAAAATCCTCTAAATACACCAAGTAAAGCAACTACAAGCAAAGTAGGTGCTAAAACCTTAAGCGCTATAGCTGAAAGAGGTGTCTTTAATAATGTTCCAGTAAAGAATTCTGCGCCAAAGAATACAACTAGTGATGCAATTCCACCACTGATAAACGCAAAAAGAAGGGCGCCGCCTAAAACCTTGTTTGCGTCCTTTACGTGCCCCTTAGCCATTCTTGCAGATACTAGTTTAGAAACTGCAAGAGGAATGCTATATGAAGATATAAGTAATATTATGTTGTAAATTTCGTAAGCGGTACCATAATAATCATTTCCCGTATCCCCAATAGTAGCCGTAAGTGGGATTCTATAAATGAGTCCCACAATACGGCTAATGATTGAAGCTATAGCAAGGATACTTCCCTGCATTAAGAAACCGGCATCGCCTCGCTTGTTTCTTTTTGTCATAAACTAATTATTTTGCCTTACTAAAGTCTGATTTGTTTGCATAGTACTGAGTCTCATCAGTATATTCCTTCTGACAAGCCTGAATCCATGTAGTACCAATGTTAAGCTGGATTTCCTCACCAGTATTTACATCATAGTAATGTGTAACATCTGTATCGCCGTCCTTAGACCATACGATATCAATCATCTTACCATTTGTGATGTACTTACCTGTACCAGTGTTATAAGAAAGTAAATATCCTAAGTACTGTGAGCCTTCGTATGTCCACCAGTCAACATTTTCAATGATGATGTTCTTTGCTGTAAGCTGCTTTCCTGAACCCCCATCAACCTGTTTCTGATTGAACTCATATCTGTAGTACAATCCATCATCCTCATTGTAAATCCAATAAGGCTTGTTTGTGTAATAGTATAACTGAATTGCCTGGCAATCCTTACCTGACTCAAGAGCGTTGCCATCAGCAGCGAATTTGAAATGTGGCTCGTAGTTTGAAGGAAGTGCTGTATCATAGCCTAACTTCTTGATACCAATATCAATACCCTCTGAGTTTGTATATAATGTGTGCTCTGACTTACCTGTACGGTATGAAGCAGCTGAGCCCTTCTTACCCTCAAGTGTTAAAGCATTAAGATTATCTACAAGATTCTTATCATCGATAAGCTCAAAAGCTGCTGGGTTACCACCTGCATGCATATAAATTGCATCATACTCGCTGGCAAAGTAAACATAATATGGACGTGAGCTTCTAACGTTACCAATCTGGTCAAGACCTGTATAATCATCGAAGAGTGCCATCATACGTGTGATACCACCTTCAACTACGCATTCGTAAATAACACCAGCATTGCCAATACCATATTGTGGTAAGCAAGTCTTTGTGTTTTCAATCATAACAGCAACAGGACGCTGTCTTCCATACTTTGGGTCAACCCATTCACCTGAAAGATAGCTTCGAACCTTGCCGTCTTCAGAAGTCTGATCCCAAAAAGCAACTGATGAATCAACAGGAGCTTCCTGCTCCTCCATCTCTACATCAATTGTTGTGTCTGCAGCCTCCCCTGAATCTTTTTTGCCGCAACCAACAAGTGACATAGCCATTGTCAGCACTAGTAATGCGGATACCAATTGTTTTTTCATAGATTAGTGTCTCCTTTTCGTTAGTTTCGAGAGATATTAAGTATATCTAATATTTCTCTCTGTTTTTGTTCCATTACTGCAGCTTCTGCTTCAGTCATGTGATCAAACCCAAATAAATGTAACATACTATGGGCTATAAGAAAAGCGTATTCTCGGAGTACCGAATGTCCATATTCCTCTGCTTGTTTGTAGATTCTAGGAACGTTTAGTACTATATCTCCAAGAATTACTTCTCCTGATTCGGGATTAAATAAATCATCATTGTCTTCTATCTCAGAAAAATCACCAGGCGCCTTGTACTCAATCATTGGGAACGAAAGCACATCTGTAGGTGAATCGATGTTTCTAAACTCTTTGTTGATGGCGTGTATACCATCATCATCTGTAAGAGTAACGCTTAATTCTGCTTCAAAAGGAAATGAAAGATGATCGATAGCTGTGTTAATAACATCATTTGCTACCTTTTCATAATCAAAATCAAATCCTACTTCGCATTCACTTTCCATTAAAACTGTCATGCTAAAATATCCTCATTTGCTAATATTTCTCTTATTATAAGGAACTGGTTCATTGTAAGACCGGAATTATCGTAAAATCCCTTTTGCGAAAGCTCGTTAATGGTTTGATATATAACCATATTCTGATTCCAGGAGCTACTCATTGAGTCAGAATCAAATAATTCCACCTTTGTTACTACTGAATCAACCATATGAACTATGGCAGATTCTTTGGTACTAGGTAATGAAACTATTCCTCCGTATTCCGACATGATTTTAATCACATCATTTGGAAAACAATGATCATTTGCTATTTTAATAGCATTATCTATCATGGGCTCGCCTTCGATTTTACCTAATCGATAATAAAAGGCAGCGCAGGCAGCTAAGCTATCATTTGCATTAATTGCTTTGGCGCATTTTCTAGAAAGATTAGATATTCTTTTAGCATGCTGAAATTCAATAAATGAAAATTTACGAATTTCGTTATACAAAGAATAATCAGGGTCTAAATATCCTTCATAGGTTGTTAATTGTGCTCTTTCCACAAACAAACCAAGTAAAGGAAGCACGCAAACAGTAATTAAACAAGCTGCAAGTCCAACTCCGATTCCATAGATGAAAACCGATAAGGTAAGCTCTAAATAGTTAAAATAATAAAAAATAATGGAAATAAGTGTTGTTGTTGCAAATAATATAACTAAAGCGTACAGCCTTTGTAGATTTTCGCTTCGTCTAAGAAAATTAGTAATCATATTTCCGAAAAGCACCATGGTTACATAGCAAAGTATCATGTATGCCCCGTAGTCAAAGCAAAGAGACGTAATGATTATTAAATACAGGCTGAAAGCATTTGATAAGCTATCATCAAAAACTGCGCTTGCTATGATTGGAAGAACAATCATAGGTGCAAAAAAGCTTGGAGCGAATGAAGTACATAAAATGGTTATACCCCATTCCAAAGCTATTACAAATGCAATCTTCCCATAGGATATGTAATTATATTCAGGTAACTTATTCTCAAGTCTTCTGCGAATTATTAACAGCAAAAACAAACAGAAAAAACAAATATTAATTGCTATCATACATATGTATTTATCAATTAATACTGAAGCCAAAGAACATAACAAAGTGTTTGCAGCTATAAAAATAATTCCAATTAAAACAGCATAACCAACTCTGATTGACGAAAATCTATCGGTCTGTCTCATGATTATTTAGTCCTTTTTCTGCTTTCTAGTTTTTTGTCGTGAACCTCATAAGCATTAACAATCTTTTGTACTAAAGGATGTCTTACAACGTCCTTAGAATCTAAATTGCAGATTTTAATATCATCAATGTTTTTCAGAACACTCATGGCATCATCCAATCCAGATTTCACGCCATTTGGTAAATCTTTTTGAGTTTTATCACCAGTTATAACTGCTTTAGAACCAAATCCAATTCGTGTTAAAAACATTTTCATTTGGGCTGGTGTTGTGTTTTGTGCTTCATCCAATATGATAAAGGCATTATCAAGTGTACGTCCTCGCATATATGCAAGAGGCGCTACCTCTATTAAACCTTTTTCCATATTTCGCTGGAAGCTTTCAGCACCCATTATTTGATACAAAGCGTCATATAGTGGTCTTAAATATGGGTCTACCTTGCTTTGTAAATCACCTGGCAAAAAACCTAGCTTTTCTCCTGCCTCTATAGCAGGTCTTGTAAGAATGATTCTAGATACTTCTTCGTTTTTAAAAGCTGTGATAGCCTTTGCCATGGCAAGGTATGTTTTACCAGTACCAGCTGGTCCAACTCCGAAAACAATCATGTTGTCAGAAATTGCATCAACATATTTCTTTTGTCCTAATGTTTTAGGTGCCACAGGCTTACCTGTTGTTGTATGACAGATAATTTCGCCTCTAGCATCTGAAACGTCATGGTTTTCAATTTTTTCTTGTTCAATCGACATAATGTAATTTACATCCTGAGTAGTAATAATGCTTCCCTTTTTAGAAAGAGATAAAAGCTCATCAATAACAATTATTCCGTGTTCTACATGAGCCTTGTCTCCTACAACCTTTATAGAATCATCTCTTGGAATAAAAGAAATGTTCATTCCCTTTTCTATGGCCTTTATGTTTTTATCAAACTGGCCAAATATGTTATCTACGTGGTCTGCAGGAATAGTTATAGTTAAAGAAAAATCACTCATATTATTCAACAATATCAATAATCAATTTCATGTGGTCACATTTGTCAGGGCTAACAACTGTTGCACCTTTAATCATTTCGATAGCATGCTTTGCCTTAGCTTCATCATTAGCATGTACGAAGCAAATAGGCTCACCCTTCTTAACTTCATCTCCAACCTTTTTATTAAGGACAATACCAACTGACATATCGATAACATCCTCAAAGGTTTCACGGCCGCCACCAAGTGACATTGAAGCAAGACCAAATGTCTCAGCCTTAAGTGCATGTACGTAACCGTCTATATCTGCTTCTACAGGAATAACGTATTTAGCAGGCTTAAATTTCTTAATATCCTTTGCGTAAGATACATCTCCGCCCTGAGCACCGATAAATTCAATAAATTTATCAAACGCCTTTCCACTTACAACTGCTTCTTCCATAAGCTTTCTGGCCTTTGCCTTATCTGTTTCAATTTCAGAGAAGACAATCATCTGTGAACCAAGCTCGTAAACAACTTCCATTAAGTCCTCTGGACCTTTTCCGTTCAATGCTTCGATAGCTTCGATAACCTCTAAGTTGTTTCCTACAGCAAATCCAAGTGGCTCATCCATGTTTGTAAGAACAGCTGCAATCTTCTTATCAGCACGCTTTCCAATGTCTACCATTGACTTAGCAAGCTCTAAAGCTGATTCCTTATTCTTCATAAATGCACCGTCACCAACTGTTACATCAAGAACGATGGCATCTGTGCCAGCAGCAAGCTTCTTAGACATGATAGAACCAGTGATAAGAGAAATCTCATCAACAGTAGCTGTAACATCACGTAAAGCATAAAGCTTTTTATCTGCAGGTGCTAAGTTCTTTGACTGACCTGTAACGGCAATCTTAATATTGTTAACCTGGTTAACAAACTGTTCCTCAGAAAGAGCTCCGTTAAATCCAGGAAAAGCTTCAAGCTTATCAATAGTTCCACCAGTATGGCCTAAGCCTCTTCCGCTCATCTTTGCAACTGGAACACCAATTGAAGCAATGATTGGTCCAAGTACAAGTGTAACCTTGTCTCCTACACCACCTGTAGAATGCTTATCGATTTTAACACCATCAATAGAAGAAAGATCAAGGATATCTCCTGAATCTCTCATAGCCATTGTAAGATCATAACGCTCTCTAACATCCATGCCCTTAAAATATATTGCCATTAAAAGAGCAGACATCTGATAGTCTGGAATTTCATCATGTGTGTAACCATTAACAATATGATAAATTTCCTCAGTTGTTAGAGCCTCCCCCATTTTCTTTTTTTCGATTAAATCATACATTCTCATGATTAAATACACCCCTTTTTACTACTATTTGTGATATGGCTCATTATTCATAATTCGCATAGCTCTATAGATTTGTTCTAGAAGAATAACTCTCATAAGCTGATGCGGAAAAGTCATTTTGGAAAAAGAAATAGAATCGTTGCAACGCTTCATAACTGCATCGGAAAGTCCAAGTGAACCGCCTATAATAAAGCAGATGGAACTATTTCCAGTGATGCCAAGATTTTCTATGTATTTAGAAAAAGCAACTGAATCCTGTTGCTTTCCTTGAATTGCAAGTGCTATAGCATAATCCTTATCTTTGATATGCTTAAGAATTCTTTCTCCCTCTTTATCCTTAATAATATTAATCTCGTTTTCAGTTGAGTTTTCAGATGTCTTTTCATCATCAACTTCAATTATTTCTAGAGAACAATATTTTGATAATCTTTTTGAGTATTCGGAAATTGCATCCCTATAAAACTTTTCTTTAATTTTGCCTACACATAGAATTTTAATATTCATGTTTTATATTTTAGCCCATTTAAACGATTTAAACAACAGCTATAAAGCATAAATAAAAAGACACGCCTGCGGTGACGTGTCTTTCAAAGGGAGAATAATGTTATGAAAAATGTATCTCTTATTGAGATGTATTTATGATACTAATTAATTATGTTCAATTAGAGTTTTAAATGTGAAAAAAATGTTAATTTTATGGTTGATAAACATAATTACCGTGATATGTAGGACTAATGTTTCCATCCTCATCAACTATTTCAACAGATAAAACACTACTACCTTCAATAATAGGGAATGGCTCAGTGTATTCTATTCCATTTGCTGAAGGCTTTGTACCATCCCAAGTGTAGTACGCTCTACATCCCTCTGGTACCTGGATAGATATCATAACCTTTTCATTGTAAATACCATCCGTTGGTGTAACAACAGGCAATGCCAATTGCTTATATGTAACATTGTATGTTGCTGTAACAACATCTGAATATTCTCCCGCATCATTCTGTGCTACTGCTTTTACTACTGTTGTTCCTTCTGATATTTGAATAGGTTTGTTATATAGCTTACCTGATGTAACAGGATTCTTGTTATTAATTGTATAGAAGATTTGATAATCTCCGTTAACAGTTAATTGTAACAGGAAATCCTTATCATAATCCCCCGCTTCATAGCTGAAGGCAGGTGGAAGCATAATATAGGTGCTTATCAGCTCCTGTATTTCCTCATCAGTAGTGCTTTCTGCTAACTGATAAATGCTTTCAGTGTCATTTAATGCATCATAGCAATTTAAAAGATATGAATAAATCTTTTTGTTAGAAGCATCCATCGATATTGCCTCTTCTAAGAACAGTCTGGCATTATCATAATCCTTAACACGATAATACATTCTGCCAAGACCATAAATAACCTCAAAAGACTTATCATCTATTTCAAAGGCTTCTTCGTAATAGCCTAATGCCTTAGCGTACTCAGCATTATTTTCTGCATCAACAGCTTTATTCATAATGTTGTCATAGGAGTGATTGCCAACGTAAGGAACAATCATAAATACTCCGATAATGGCAACTGCCACAACAGCTAAGAATAATAATGTTTTTATTTTCTTTGTAAAGATTTCAGGCTCTCGATATGTCTGAACCTTAGAAGAAGTATTGCTACTAGCGTCTACCTCTGGTTTTTCAACTGTATTGTAAACTCCAGTAGCAAACTTATCTTCTTTAATTTTATTTTTGTCTTCAACGACCTTTGATAGAAGCTCTTCCTCAAAAACATTGTAATCAGGCACAAGCTGAATAGACTCCCCACATTTTGGGCAGTACATTAAACCATTTTCAATTTCTGTGCCACATTTTTTACAATTCATCTTCTAGAAAAGTCCTGTAATTACTCCATCATCGGTAACATCAATATTATTTGCTGCAGGCTGCTTTGGTAAGCCTGGCATTGTCATTATGCTTCCTGTAACTGCTACAACGAATCCTGCACCTGCAGAAGCATATACTTCACGAACATTTAAAGTAAAGCCTTCTGGTCTGCCAAGCTTTGTTGCATCATCAGAAAGTGAATACTGAGTTTTAGCCATACAAACTGGGAAATCTCCCATGCCAAGTTCTGTAATTCGCTTAAGCTCTCTTTCAGCTGCTGGTGAATAAGATACATCCTTTGCACCATATATTTCTGTTGCCACAGTTTTAATTTTATCTTTAAGTGAAAGCTCGTTTTTGTATAAAGGCTCAAAATTGCTTTCTTTGTTTTCTAATACATTAAGAACCTTCTTAGCAAGCTCTACGCCACCTTGGCCACCCTTTTCCCAAACCTCTGAAAGGGCGAACTCGCAACCTCTTGACTCACAGAATTCCTTAACAAAATTAGTTTCTGCTTCAGAATCTGTAATAAATGAGTTAAGAGTTACTACAACTGGAACCTTGTACTTCTGAAGGTTTTCGATGTGCTTTTCAAGGTTTACGATACCCTTCTTTAAAGCATCAAGATTTTCAGTAGTAAGGTCTGTCTTTGGTACACCGCCATTATATTTAAGTGCACGAATAGTTGCAACAAGCACAACTGCATCAGGCTTAAGACCAGCCATACGACACTTAATATCAAAGAATTTCTCTGCACCAAGGTCAGCACCAAAGCCTGCCTCAGTAATTGTAATATCTGCAAGCTTCATAGCTGCCTTTGTTGCTCTAACTGAGTTACAGCCGTGAGCAATATTAGCAAATGGACCACCGTGAACAATTGCTGGTGTATGCTCAAGTGTCTGGATAAGGTTTGGCTTTAATGCATCCTTAAGAAGTGCTGCCATAGCACCTGTAGCCTGTAAATCACCAGCAGTAACAGGCTTACCATCAAATGTATAAGCAACGATGATTTTGCTAAGTCTATTCTTTAAATCGTGCATATCATCAGCAAGGCAAAGAATAGCCATGATCTCTGATGCAACTGTGATAACGAAATGATCCTCTCTAACCATTCCATCAGCCTTTGCACCAAGACCAATAACAATATTTCTAAGGGCTCTGTCATTCATGTCAAGACATCTTTTCCAAACCACCTGTCTAGGATCAATTCCAAGACTGTTACCCTGCTGAATATGATTATCAAGCATTGCAGCAAGCAAATTGTTTGCTGATGTGATTGCATGAAAATCACCTGTAAAATGAAGATTTAAATCTTCCATTGGTACTACCTGTGCGTAGCCGCCACCTGCAGCTCCACCCTTAATACCAAAACAAGGTCCCAAAGAAGGCTCTCTTAATGCAAGGCAAGCTTTTTTACCAAGCACGCCCATCGCTTCACCTAATCCAACAGATGTAGTAGTTTTTCCTTCACCTGCAGGAGTTGGATTAATAGCTGTTACAAGAACGAGCTTTCCATCCTTTTTAGATTCTAATTTAGCAAGCAATTCATCAGAAAATTTAGCTTTATATTTTCCGTATAACTCTAAATCATCCTCGTTGATATCAAGTAATGCTGCAACATCCTTGATATGTGCCATTTTTGCTTCTTGTGCGATTTGAATGTCTGTCTTCATGTGCATGACTCCCTTACTGTGCTTTTATTAGTTCTTCAAACTCCGATATGGACATGCGGATTTCTCTAGGCTTAGTACCCATTTCTGGTCCTACAACACCAGCTTCCGCAAGCTGATCCATAATTCTTGCAGCTCTGTTAAATCCAATCCTAAAGTTCCTTTGTAGGTATCCAATAGAACCTTTTTGATTTTCTATAACAAGGCGTCCGGCTTCATTAAACAGCTGGTCTCTAGAATTATCTGGTTCTCCAGATATAGATACCGAACCATTGCCTGCCTCGGAGTTTTGAATTTGTGTTTCTATATCAGAATTATATTCTGCGTCATCGTTGTTGTTCTTAAGGAAATCAACAACAGCGCTGACCTCTTCATCACTAACAAATGCACCCTGTACACGAATAGGCTTTGAAAGATTTTGTGGTGCGTAAAGCATATCACCATTACCAAGCAAATCTTCCGCTCCATTCATATCAAGGATAACTCGTGAATCATTACTAGATGAAACAGAAAATGCTATACGCGAAGGCACATTAGCCTTAATCAAACCTGTAATAACATTAACTGTAGGTTTCTGTGTTGCAATAATCAAATGAATTCCTGCTGCTCTTGCAAGCTGAGCAAGACGTACAATTGAATCTTCAACATCTGCGGCAGCAACCATCATAAGGTCCGCCACCTCATCAAGAATAATAACAAGCTGTGACATGCGAACTCGTTTCTCTTCTGGAATTTCTTCAGGAAGAGCGTCGCTTTCAACCTTTTCGTTAAAGCCTTCTATATTACGAACTCCAGCGGCAGCTAAAAGCTCGTATCTGTCAGTCATTTCCTTAACTGCCCAATGAAGTGCACCGGCAGCCTTTTTAGCATCAGTAATAACTGGTAACAGCAAATGGGGTATGCCGTTATATACAGAAAGCTCAACCATCTTAGGGTCAACCATTATCATCTTAACCTCATCTGGCTTAGCATGATATAAGATACTCATGATAATGGTATTAATACAAACTGATTTACCTGAGCCTGTGGCACCTGCAATAAGCAAGTGAGGCATCTTTTCAATATTTCCAACAATTACCGAACCTGAAATATCCTTGCCAACACAGAAGGAAATTTTAGATTTGGCTGATTTGAATTCTTTCGAAGAAACAAGTTCCTTAAATCCAACCATAGATTTAACCTTATTAGGTACTTCAATACCAATGGCAGATTTACCAGGAATAGGTGCTTCGATTCTGACATCTGTAACAGCCATGTTAAGCTTAATATCATCAGAAAGATTAACTACCTTTGATACTCTGGTTCCTTCTGCTATTTCAAGCTCGTACCGGGTAACAGATGGTCCTAATGTAACCTCTGTAACATTGGCCTGTACTCCAAAGTTTCCAAGAGTTCTTTGAAGCTTTCCTGCCATCTCCTGAAGATATTCCTTGGAATCTCCACCATTTTTCTTAGCATCGTTAAGAAGAGTAAGTGGTGGATATTTATAAGGCTTTTTAGTCTTCTTATTATCAGCTTCTACCTGTGCACGAAGAGATTCTGAAGAGCTTTCGATTTCTTCCTTTGTAGATGCTGAAGCCTTAGGCTTTCTAGTAGCAGGCTGTGGTTCTACTGGAGGGGCTACTGGCTCTTCTACTGTGGCAACATGTGGCTCTGGAGTATTAATAACCGGTGGTACAGGTGTATTAATAACAGGCGCAGTATTTATTACAGGCTCTGCAGGTTGTGCCATAATTGGCTCCTCCACAGGAAGCTCCTGCTTATTATGCATAAATGAATGTAAGCTTCTAGATTTCTTATCTCCAGAACGTAATCTGTGACGGCTTGTGGTAGTAACCTCTAAGTCTCCCTCACCTTCAGCCATATTAAACCTAATTTCATTAACATCACCAGCTGTAGATAAATCGCTATAGTCAGGAACAAGTGTTGTGTCACTAGTGATTCCAGAACGCTTTCTGTCTCTTCTGTTACCTTCCTGCTGACTCATCTGACGCTGCTCTAATGCTCTATCCTCGTTGATTTTATCAAGAATAGCCTGGCGATTATCGTTATATCTGATTTGATTTGCTTCACGCTCTAGCAGCTGTCGTTCTCTTCTTGCTCTTCTTTTAGCAGCCGCTCTATCTGCATGATATCTAGAAGACTGCTGAACCTTATCAAAAGCGAAACGCTCCATAATAATAATTACGCAAACAATCATAATTATAATATCGATAAGATATGCTCCAAGAAGTCCGAAGCTATCAAATATTCCAAAAACAATAGCTCCACCAATTAAGCCACCGCCATAGTGTTTTTCTTTAGCAAACTCAAAAGCTTCTATAGGTGTTAAAATCTGCTGACCGTTAATAACCAATTCAACAAAAACACTAATAAATATTAATAAGACAGTGCCTGCAATAACTTTGGCCACTGCCACCTTATTTCCGTAATTTGAAATAATAAAAAATGCTGAAAATACCACCATAAAAGGTAGCACGAATTGAATAATACCAAACACACCAAATAAGAAATTTGATACAGCATTACCTACCATGCCGCCGATTCCGAAATTACTAATACATAAAAGAATGCATAACACTAAAGACCCCCAAAGGACTATTTCCTTTGATGAATCTTCAAAAAATGGATCCTCAAATTCTACCTCTGCTGCCTTTGATCTAGTACTCTTTTTGCTTGTCGACTTTCTAGTTGTGTTTTGGGATTTTTTAGTATTTGATTTTCTTTTAGAATTATTCGTCCCTTTTTGTGCCAAAATATAACCTCTACATTCAAAAGAGAATAGTAAAACTATTCTCTTTTGCAAATTTATATTTACTAACCAATTAAATAGTTATAAATATTTTCGTATTTTTCTTTTTGTACAGACCAAGAATAGTTCTTGCTCATGCCGCGCTCAACGATTTTGTTCCACTGAGCCTTTTTCTCAAAATAAATATATTTACTATAATTAATAGTATTAAGTAACTCATCACCATTGTAGTTGGCAAATGAGAAACCATCTCCAGTTTTCATGTATTCATTATATGCTTCTACAGTATCAGCTAATCCACCTGTTTCACGAACGATTGGTACAGTACCATATCTAAATGAAATAAGCTGTGTTAAGCCACATGGCTCAAATCTAGAAGGCATTAAGAATGCATCTGCTGCCGCATAAAGCTTATGGGCAAGATTATCATCGTAGCAAATATTTGCCGAAATCTTCTCAGGATATTTCCACGCATAATGTCTAAACATGTTCTCGTATTTAGACTCACCAGTTCCGATAACTACAAGCTGAGTGAAATCATCAACAATTCCTTCGATGCAATAATTGATAAGATCAAGGCCCTTTTGGTCAGTTAATCTGGAAATAAGACCGATCATATATTTCTTTGAATCAACCTCTAAGCCTAAATCGGCCTGAATCTTAGTTTTATTAATCTTTTTATTCTTACGGAATGTCTTTAAATCAAAGTTTTTGTATATCTTTGAATCTGTAGCTGGATTATATACATTGTTATCAATACCGTTAACAATACCCTGCATATCATAATGACGAGAACGAAGTAATCCGTCTAAGCCCTCACCGTAATATGGCATTTGGATTTCATCACAGTATTTGCCTGATACAGTTGTAATATAATCAGCGTATACAAGACCGCCCTTAAGCATGTTGCCGCACTTCTTATATTCAAGCTTATCAGGTGTAAATAAATTCATAGAAAGGCCTGAGATGCCTGCTACTGTCTTAATATCCCACATTCCCTGGAATTTAAGGTTGTGGATAGTCATAACAGATTTCATTCCCCAGAAGAACTGATCACCCTGGAAATCATTCTTTAGGTAAACTGGAATAAAGCCTGTCTGCCAATCATGGCAGTGAATAAGATTTGGCTGAAAACCAATGAGTGGTAACATTGACAATACTGCTTTGTCAAAGAATATAAACTTTTCAAGGTCCCATCTATCCTCTGAATATGGATAGAAGCAATCGAAGTAATCGTGATTATCTATAAAATAGAATGTAACACCCTCGTATTCATATTGAAAAACACCTACGTATTTGGTGCCAACTAATGGCCCCATGTTCATTTGAAAGCTAGTTAAAAACTGAAAATCCTTCTTGTATTTCTCTGGTATAAATGTATAGTAAGGCAAAACCACTCTAACATCGAAGTATTCCTTTGAAAACTCCTTTGGTAAAGCTCCACAAACATCTGCTAAACCGCCTGTCTTAACAAATGGTACGCATTCGCTTGCAGCAAATAATATTTTATTCATTAGTTATCAACCCCTCTTATTATATTTTGTCCCTAACTTAAAGCAAATTATTCGTTCCAGTTGTGATATACATTCTGAACGTCATCATCTTCATCAAGAAGATCAAGAATCTTATTGATTTTGTATAAATCCTGCTCGTCTGTAAGCTCAACATAAGTCTGAGGAATCATTGTAACTTCAGCGTCTGCCATAGGAATGTTCTCAGCTTCAAGTGCCTCTCTTACTGCAGAAAAATCATCAGGTGATGTGTAGATTTCGAAGCAGTCCTCTTCCTCTGAGAAATCTTCGGCACCTGCATCAAGTGCCATCATCATTAAATCGTCTGCATCCATAGAGCAGTCTTCCTTAGAAATGATGATCTGACCCTTGTTATCAAACATGAATGATACGCATCCTGGTGTACCAATGCTTCCACCGCCCTTTGTGAAAGCGTTTCTAACATTAGCAGCTGTACGGTTACGGTTATCTGTAAGGCAATCAACGATGATTGCAGTACCGTTAGGACCATATCCTTCGTATGTTACGTTTTCGTAGTTAACTGCATCTATATTACCAGCAGCCTTCTTAATACCATTTTCGATTGTGGCATTAGGAACGTTGTTTGACTTTGCTTTAGCAATAACATCACGGAGTTTTGAGTTGTTATTTGGATCTGGACCACCCTCCTTAACTGCTACAGCAATTTCACGTCCGATTATTGTAAAAATCTTACCCTTTGCAGCATCATTCTTTTCCTTTTTGTGCTTAATATTAGCAAATTTTGAATGTCCTGACATAAAAATAATACCTCTTTTCTATTGTGAATCTAAGAAATTATATCAAATAACAGTTTTTTATTCAACGTGCCTTTTCCTTCTGACATAAACACCATCAATTACCTTGTCTGTCACGTTTTTAATGTAAAAAACATAGTTATTATCCTCTAATGTAAAGGATTTTCCATCCTCTGGAATCTTACCATATAAAGAAATTAAATATCCATTTAAGGTTTCATAGTCCTCTGAAAACTTAGTACCTAATATTTCTTCAACTTCTTCTAATGTAGTTGAGCCATCCATAAGATAAGAATCTTCGGTTTTAATCTCTATAGATGCTTCATCCTCATCATGCTCGTCTTCTATATTTCCAACTATTTCTTCTAGGATATCTTCTAATGATAATAATCCTGAAACCTGGCCATATTCATCCATAACAATAACCATATGGCGCTTTTTGGACTGCATTTTGGTAAATAAAGTATTAATTCCGTGAGTTTCAGGAACAAATTCTGCAACCGATAAAAGCTCGTGTAAGTCTTTTACCTTAAGGTTATCAATATCCTTGTCGTAATACATTAAAATGTCTTTAATGTGCAAAATACCAATGATATTATCCAGCTCATCGATATAAACAGGATATCTGCTCATATTGTTATCATTAATGAAGTTTATAGCTTCCCTTAATGTGTAATCACCATTTATTGCAACAATGTTTTTTCTGTGAGTCATAATATCCTTGGCATCAGTATCTGAAAACTCAAAAATATTCTGAATCATAGCAGCTTCTGAGGCCAAAATATTACCATCTTCGTGCCCTTCATTAACAAGAGATATAACGTCCTCCTCAGTGACATTTTCCTGCTTAGAACGCCTATACAAAATGATGATAACAGCTAACTCAATTAGTGCAATTATACATAAAACAATCAATAAATAGGGATTCGACCCGTCTTCCATAAAGACTCCTTTCAAGGTTAAATTTATTTCCTTTAATATGATAACATACCTAAATAAAAAAGACTAAACAATATGGCGTTTAGTCTTTAAAAATTTCGTGAATTACTGGATTAAGACTGTTCCTCTGAAGTGTTAGCTTCATCAGAGCCTTCTAAATCCATTTTCCTAGCAGCTTCTTCATCTGCTTTTGTTTCCTTAGCCACAGCGTCCAAGTCTACCTCTTCCAAATCCACATTATTTAAATCTGCAGATTTATCGGATTCTTTGGCAGGCTCATCCTTATCATTTGCACTGCCAATATAAAAATCACCATTTTGCATATCGAATAAATTCAAGACTTCCATTCCAAATACATCGTGCATGTAGGAATATATTTCTTTGTTGTTAATTTCTCGATTATGCTTTCTGATAACGTTCTTTTTAAGCTTTACTCTGACATCCTTAATC
>JAEEGF012470111.1_pt1 | contig 20262 bp, 10 predicted proteins | sample 9134171 | NCBI WGS metagenome assembly JAEEGF01 (sample SAMN16246542, study PRJNA631951) | gut metagenome | biome: gut microbiome; feature: rumen; material: AP-attached | host: Bos | place: Iran: Karaj | collected 2018-10
GTCGGTTATCTTGCCGGAGGTCCCGTATCCAACGGCACCAATACCGCAAACGGCGACATTGCGGTTAATGGATACGTCGCCGGTTATCATTCCTATGTGGGCGGCATCGTCGGTATGTCCTCTAGCGGCAGTTCCATTGCTGCAGGTGGCGGTACTATTACTGGTGCATCCAATGCTGGCGATGTTACCGTTGCTGCAGGTTGCACCATCCCCAGGAACAACTACGTGGGCGGCATTATCGGCTATGCAGGTAACGACGTCAGCAATACTTCCAATACGGGTAATGTCGTAAATAACTATAGCCAGGGCTCCAGCTCTAACGCTACTTCTTACCACATGAATATTGCCGGTGTGGCAGCACACAGTGTAGCTACGCTTACGTCCTGCACCAACACCGGTAATATCACCAACACCGGTTCCACTTACAAGAGTGAAATCAACGTTGCCGGTGTGGTGGGAATCAGTCAGGGAGACATTATCTCCTGCTCCAACGGTACCAACTCCCTTGCCGGAGGAACCATTACCAATACGGCCACCTCAGGAACGAACTCTATCCAGGACGGCCAGTTCGCCGGGGTAGTGTCTAACAACAAGGGAAATATTGACGTTACCTCTTGTTTCAACAAGGGCGATGTGGTCAATTCAGGCGCCTGCTCCTCCATCTCCATTGCCGGTATTGCCGCTTGGACATCTGCTGGTTCTACCTATACCGGATGTTACAATACCGGTAATATTACTAACACTGGAACCGGTTCAGACGGAACGGCTGGTGTCAGACTGGGTGGTATAGCCGGCTCCGTAAATGGTGCAAGCACATTTACGGGTAACAATACCACCTATAATTACAACAAAGGTGTTCTTTTGGAGAACTCCGCAAGCACCAAAGTTGCTGTCGGCGGTGTCTGCGGCTATACCTTCGGCGCGGCATCGGATTTCGCGTATGCCAAGAGCCTGTATCCCGATGGAGATGATGTAGATGATATTGTCATCGAGGGTAATGCCAGGGATAAAGTTTACGTGGGTGGTATCATTGGCATGAGCGCGGTTACCTCCTCTTTTGATAATACCTACAATTCAAGTGATATAAGGTTCTTAGATCTGGAAATTAATCAAAGCGGTCAGGTATTTGCCGGTGGTATCATCGGCGGTTGGACAGCCTCTGGTACACAGACCATCAATGGATGTGAAAATACAGGATGGGTTTATACAAAGACATCGGCTGGCGATCTGGCCGCTGCCGACAGCGAAAATTTACCCAAATACTGGTCCTTCTTCGGCGGTATTGCCGGAATGGGCAGCACGGGCACCAGCGAGGGTCTGAACGGTGGCTTTAACACCATCACCGGAAAAACCTTTACCAATTGCTCCAACTCCGGCAAAATCCAGATTTATGCTGCGCTTCGCTGCTGCATTGCTGGCGTCGTGACCTATACCGAGAATGATCCAAACGGATGCGTCTGTACAAGAGATATTCGTCTCGTTGCAAGTGGTATTGGCAATGTTAATAATAATTATCACCGTAATATTTGCGGCGGTGTGGTGGGCTACTTTAACGGCTCTACTGCAACTAATCTGAAGTACGAGGGTACGCTTAATTCCAATAGTTCATCTCCGTATGCCTATACCGGCGGCATCATCGGCTATTTACATACTTCGGCGGTTACACTTAACAATTGCCGGGTTGGTGGCAACGTGCATGCTACCAATAAATCCGGAGGCTCGAGTGCTGTTATGTGTGATAACAATACTAATACGGTTAGCGTTACCTTCACGAACTGTTTGATTAAGAAAGGCACTATTTCCTACGCGACAGGTAGCAAAGTGACGATTAATAGCAATTCTGATGTTACTGCAGGCCAGTGCATGAGTAGTGACGCAAGTGGCTATACTATCGTTGGTGATGTACTCCCTACCGTCGCAAGTTCTATCTAATTGACTCTCTTTTTACCTCAGGCGCCCTGACCGGCGCCCGGGGTACCAATACGGAGATTTCTCGACGTTGCTCGAAATGACAATCTCCCACGCTCTTTGACATACTGCTTACCGCAATTTGGAGATTTCGGTTTTTCTTTGCAACTTTGCATTGATATGAAACTTATCAGAAGGAATATCGGCCAGATTGTTGCACTTTGTGAAAAACATAAGGTGAGACAGCTTTTTGTTTTTGGCTCAATATTAACTGATAAGTTCAAAAAGGACAGCGATGTGGATTTTACCGTAATCTTTGACAGAGATAATCTTTCTGTTGTAGTGTATGGTGAGAACTACTTTGAATTTAAGTTTGCACTTGAGGACCTTCTTAAACGTTCCGTTGATCTTGTCGAATATAATGCCATTAAAAATCCGTATTTCAAGGAGGAATTGGACGAAACCAAACAACTGATTTATGGAAAGGCATCTTAAAGCGTATCTGTTTGACATCAATGTTGCCATTGATGAGATTTATTCCTTCTTTGAGTTGGTTCCAAAGCGATTTGACGAGTATCAGAAGAATTTGATGCTACGCAGAGCCGTCGAAAGGAATATCGGCATTATCGGAGAAGCTACGAACAAGGTTAATAAAGAGTTTCCTTCAGTTACTATTTCCAATACGCGTGCTATTGTTGCCACCCGTAATAGGGTGATACACGATTACGCAGCCGTTACGGATGATGTGATTTGGGCAATTGTAATTAACGATCTCCCAAAACTCAAGACAGAAGTCACTGGTTTGTTGAACTCGGAAGAAGACGCATCTTAATTAGAGGATATCTTTAGCGGTAAGCAGTACGTAGAAAAGCGTGCTGCTTTTTTGTTTTGATTATGATGAAACAGAACTATTATATGGCAAGGTTTATGACTGTCACCCTGGTTGCCGCAATGGCGCTTGGGTTAGCATTGGGATGCACTAAAGCGGTTGAGACCGGTGAAACCGATGGTATGGTCTTGAGGGCTTCGATGGCCGATGCCCAGACCAAGACTGGTCTTGGCACTTTCGATGACGTTAATAAAGAGTATTCGGTTGTATGGAAGACTGGGGACAAGATTTCCGTGAACGGAACGCTTTCCAATGCCGTTTCTGAAGGTGATAACGGCAAGGGACTCGTTGACTTCACCGTGAGCGGTTCATTATCCGCTCCCTATAAGGTGCTTTATCCCGGAACCACATCGCCCAGCGTCATCTCTCTTCCTGCCACCCAGAGCTATGTGGCGAACAGTTTCAATGGCGCAGCTGCAGCTTGCTGGGGCAATGCCGTCAAGAACGGGAACAAGTATTCCGTAAGCCTGCACCATATCTGCGGCGTTCTCCGTTTTGCCCTTAAAGGCGGTGCTACCCTTGACAAGATAGTCCTGAACAGCCTTGGCAGCGAGAAACTCAGTGGAGATTTCACACTTGCTACCGATGGAAACGGATTCACCGGGGCCTTCACTGGAGGCACATCCGGGACGCTGACATATAGTTTCGGTAGTGGCGTTACCCTCAATAATGCAGACCAGTATTTCTATGTCTTAATCCCCGCCCAGGCCTATGCCGCCGGCATCGAAGCCCTGGTCTATCAGGCCGACGGTGCCTTCATGCGCCTGAAGTTCTGGGGCAGCGGTTACACCCTGGATAGTGAGAACATCATCGCCATGGAGAGTAAGACTTACGCTGCCGGCCGCACGGAAAACCTGCTGCAGATCAACGCCCTCACAGCAGAGGACGGCGGCGAGCCCACATCGGAACGTCCTGGAATCACGGTTGGCGTTTATAATATCAAGATGGCAGAGAACCGTTCAGGCGCCAACAACGCATATATTGATATGGACCGCGCCGATGTCCAGGCCGGCCTGGGCTCCACCATCGCTGGTATGGGTGCGGATATCTTTGGCATCAATGAAATCGGTGAAGACAACATGCCAGGAAAGACGCACGACATTAAAGCCTGGGCAATTGCACAGGGTCTCTCCAGCAGCGACTACACATGGAAGATGAATTATCCCAACAGGGTGGATCGGGATGGCAATTGGCTTAGTGGCTACACATATTCTGCCGATATGTACTATGCCAATGTGTTCGCCTATAACAAGAACACCATCGCGGTTGAAGACGAAGGTTACGTGTGGCTTTGCAACGATGATGACGATTACTGGTCCTCAAAGGAGAATGCTTACGAACATAGCACCGGTCGCCATACGGCAGTATATGCATTATGTCGCCACAAGGTTTCTGGCTATCGCTTCTGGTTCATTGTGACCCACTTTGATACCTATTATGGTAACGATGACGGCGACAATCTTCATAATGTCAAGAGTTTCAAGATATTTGCCCAGCATCTCAAAAACGACGTGGAGGATCTTCCAATTATAGCCGTAGGTGACTTGAACTTCGGCTCGAAGGAAGATGATAAGACCACCGACTGCCCCAACTACGGTGAGCTTACCTCCTACTGGACAGATGTCTACGATACCATGTGGGACGCGCACGATGCGGCAGGGGATCTCAGTAGCTGGTACTACAAAACCTACAACGGCACCCAGTCCGGCAGCCAGCACAACTATTACTATCCCTTCATTCAGTTCACCAAGAGCCGTCCTGACAGGCGTCTGGACCATATTATCTATAAGAATAGCGCTTCACAGGGCGTGACCCCCACGTCATACAAGACCATTCGCAGGACCTATGAGGCCGAGGATGAGAACACCTGGTGCCCTTCAGATCACCTCGCCGTAGTTGCGTATATCACTTTCGACTAGTCCTTTTTACCCCCAGGCGCCCTGACCGGTGCCCGGGGAACCAATGGGGCACTTGCCCCGTACGCTCTTTGACATACTGCTTACCGCTATTTTAAAAGAGACTTGTAAGATTCAAGTTAAAGTCTTATATTTGTTTGTCTGGTTCTCCATCCACGATCAAATGGAACTGTTAATATTTTTTAATATGGAAAGACTGGGGTTGAGGGTACAAACAGTTCCGATGTTGGATCCGGTATTTTGTAAATGCTTTCGTTTCGAACGCGAGACTGTTTGTATTCAACGCCCTTTCGTTCCGCAAAGCATTTTCAATTATGAGTGATTCAATTACAAAGAAAACAAGTTTGCTCCCTGTAAGTATCAGGGAGGTGGAAGACAAAATCACAGTAATCCGTGGCATTCCGGTAATCGCTGACGCAGATGTTGCTGTGCTTTATGGGGTTAAAACAAAAGAGGTAAATCAGGCTGTATACAACAATCCTGATAAGTTTAATTCAAACTACACGTTTGAGTTGAATATGAATGAGTTACAAGATTTGCGGTCAAAAATTTTGACCACAAATGTATCCTTGATGAACCGCAATCCCACTAAAGTTTTCACAGAAAGAGGACTATATATGTTAGCTACGATTCTGAGTGGAAAACGTGCCAGAGATGTGACATTTGCAATAATTGAAACATTTTATAAAGTTCGATACCTGAAACGAGAATTATTGGATTTGCATAATGAACCAGACAAAGAAGTACAGCAGCAGAAGATGAAGCACTTCGGTGAGGTCTTGACTGATATCGTTATGCCAGACCTTGAGACTTCAGAGACAGAGTCATCTCTAGAAATTAACTTCTTCATCGGCAAACTGAAGCATTCAGTGAAACGGGTCAGGAAAGAATAGATTTCTCGACTTCGCTCGAAATGACAGATAGCGGTAAGCAGTACGTAGAAAAGCGTGCTGCTTTTTGTTTTTAAGCATATGAAGAATGTATTGCTCTACATACTGCTGATCCTTGCGGCGGTGTCCTGTGCCGGTAATGTGTCGGTTCGGGATTTCGGCGCAAAGGGAGATGGCGTGACGCTGGATACCGAGGCTATCCAGGCTGCGATAGACCATGCGGCCGGAAAGGGCGGGGGAGTCGTCCGCGTGCCTGTGGGCACTTACCTGTGCGGCTCGATCTGGCTGAGGAGCAACATTGAACTGCGGCTGGAATCCGGCGCCATAATCAAGGGGAGTCCGGACATAAACGATTACTGCGCCGCCGACTGCTGCCCGCAGAACGAGGCCGAAGCCAACTGGGGTGACTATATCAGCGGAGGCCATCTCCTCCTCGGAGTAGGCGTGCAGAACGTGACGCTCAGCGGCCCGGGGCGGATTGACGGCAATTCCGATGCCTTCCTGCTCGATTCCGAGGGGCAGCGCTATCCCGAAAAATCCCTCATCCCGGCGCGGCCGTCGCAGATGGTCTGGTTCGTGGACAGCAAGGATATTATAATAAAGGATATAGAACTGGCCGATTCGCCATACTGGAGCTGCTTCATCCTCAATTGCGACAACGTGACGATAGACGGATGCTACGTGCACACCCGCAGGAAGGACTATCATACCTTCAACGGGGACGGACTGGACATCGACCGCTCCACGAACGTTACCATAAGCAATTGCAGGATAGACACTTCCGACGACTGCGTCACCCTCAGGGCGTCCGGCGCCCATCTCCTGGAGAATCCGCAGGACTGCGCATGGGTAACCGTCAAGGACTGCAGTCTATCCTCCAGCTGCAACGCTATCCGCGTGGGCGTGGGAGAAGGCCATATCCACGATGCCGTGTTCTCGGACATCACGATATCCGACACCAAGACCGCCTTTAACATAGTCGGTTCCTACAGCAAGGGCAGCCCCGGAACGGATATCGACGGCATTCTGTTCAAGGATATCGAGGTCAACGCGGACTACCTCATGCGCATCCATCACATGCGCTCCCCGTCCTGCTCCATCAGGGATATTACGTTCGATGGCATCAGCGGGACTGCGCCAAAGGATTCGCGCATCTGGGCCAGGGAAGCGGCCCCGTTCGGCAACATCGTCTTCAGGAACGTGGACGTTCCGGCGCTGTATGAATGCGTCAACGCCGAGGTGAAGACGGAGGGCGGATCGTTCAGGCAGAAAGAGCTTTCCGACGAAGAACTGGCAAAACGCCACGGTTACATAGAGGAAGAGAAAAAACTGTTGTACTAGATGAAAAGGTGGCCGGTGTTCATACTGATCCTGCTGCAGGTGCTTTTCTGCGCCTGCGGGAAAGATGTGCCCACCCAGGAAGAAACTCCGGGAGGCGGAGGACTGGTGAATCCGCTGCATCCCGGGGCCGATGCGGTGCTCACCGTGGCCACATGCAACGTGCTTAAGCCGGAGGGACGGCGAGAAGAAATGTCGATGGAACTCTCCTTCGTGCGTCAGGCGCTGGCCAACTCCATCAAGGCAACAGAGGCCGACATCATCGGTTTCAACGAACTGGACGAAACTCTCATCACCAACGCGAGGTATTCTCTGAAGTCCAGTTGCACAATGGCCGATATGACCTGGAAACTGGAATGGCCCAACGCACCTCACGAACTGACGCCTCCTACATATTCCTATGCCAATGGATTTGCCTTCAACAATGCCAAACTTCAGTTGGAGGAGTCCGGCTACGTGTGGCTGTCCAAGGAGGAAGATACCTGGTACGTGAAACCGGCATCGGCCTATAAACAAGCCGGCAGTCCGGCGCGAACCTGCATATGGGCGAAGTTTACGCACAAGGACACGGGAAAAGTCTTCTGGCTCTTCGTGACGCACCTTCCCACCGATTCCCAGGGCGGGGCTTACAATATGGCAGGCGTGGTGAACAGTTTCGCCAAACAGAAGGCCGGAACCGATCCCGCCATCCTCACCGGAGACATGAACTGCTCTCCCGCCATGAGCAGCGTCGCCGCCGCAGCCGCATATCGTCGGCTCATCAGTTATTGGACAGATGGGAACATCGAGTCCACCGACGGTACCCAGAGCGGCAGTTCCACCAAGTATTACTATTCAGTGGATGATTTTACGAAAAACCATCCCGAAAGAAGGATCGACCATATCATGACCCGGGGCTGCACGGCCTCCGACTACCGGACCATAGTCGTCACATATACTGCGGACGGCAAGGCCTGGTGCCCGTCGGACCATCTCCCCGTCCGCGCTACGATAACAATAAAATGAACGATATTATGAAAAAGTACCGTTATCTGCTTTTGCTGCCATTGGCAATTATCGCATCTTGCAACAAACCCGAACCGGAACCGGAGCCTGTAGTTGGTAAGGTTACCATCAAGACAGAAGGAAGTATCATCCTGTCCGATGATGGCGACAGCAAACAGGCGGTATTCTCCGCCAACCTCGCCTGGGCTGCATCTTCCAGCGAGAATTGGCTTACTGTTGAGCCCAGGAACGGACAGGCCGGGGACGACGTTACCATAACCCTCAGGGCAGGGGAGAACCCGAACTACGATGCCCGTTCCGCTTCAGTTACCATCACCTGCGACAAGGACAGCAAGACCATTGAAGTGGTGCAGAAGCAGAAAGGCGCCCTGTTGCTGACGGAATCGACGATTCTGGTTGGCTTTGAGGGAGGCACGGTCGGGATCACCGCGAAGGCAAATTCCAATGTTTCCGCTGCAATAGATCAGGCTGCCAAAGAGTGGATTGTCCGCACAAAGGCCCTGACGGATTACGACTTCGAGTTTTCGGTACTTGAGAACCCGTCCGAAGAATCCCGCAGCGGAAAGATTGTTTTCTCGAATGAGGCTGGCAGCGAGACCGTTACCATCGAGCAGGCTGGCAAACCTGCTCCGGCGAATGTTACCGGAACAGTGCGCTGCAACGGCGCCGGGGTTCCGGATGTGCTGGTATCCGACGGCGTAGAGATAGTAAAGACCGATGCCAATGGCAACTACCGTCTGCAGTCCGAAAAGAGATGGAAGTACGTTTTCATTACCATACCCAGCGGCTATGAAGCTCCTCTCAATGGCATCCTCCCCGAATTCTGGAAGGAACTCAAGGCTGATGCCGAGACTGCGGAGCAGGTGGATTTCGAACTGGCCAAGGCTTCCAACGACAATTACACCCTGCTGGTGCTGGGCGATATGCACCTCGCCCGCCGCACCGACGACCTGGCCCAGTTCGAGAAAGTGGCCGGATTCATCAACAAAACCATAGCTGAAGCCCCCGGAAAGGTCTATGCCCTCACCCTAGGTGATATGACCTGGGATATGTACTGGCTGAGCAACAACTTCGGCTTCCCGGAGTATCTGGAAACGATGAACGGCTACTTTACCGACGTTCCTTTCTTCCACACCATGGGCAACCACGACAATGAGATGGAAAAGGCCGGCGACTGGGAAAAGGCATTTAAGTATACGGAGAACCTCTCCCCGGACTACTACTCCTTCAACCTGGGCAAGATCCACTACATCGTGATGGATAACATGGACTTCACAGATGTGGAGCCCGGCGAGGAGAACCGCAGCAAATACGCCAAGAACTTCACTGCCGCGCAGTTGGAATGGCTCAGGAAGGACCTTTCCTACGTGGGCAAGGGCACTCCTATCTTCGTGACGGCCCACGAGCCTCTTGCAAGGCCTTCCGGCATTGAGTGGAAGGAGCAGCTGAATGGCAAGGATGCTGATCTGGATACTTTCATTGGGATCTTCGATGGCTATGATGTAAGGTTCTTGAGCGGCCATACGCACAATATATTCAACAAAAACTGGACTCCTACCTTCGTAGAGCACAACAGCGGTGCGGTTTGCGCCAGCTGGTGGTGGAGCGGCTACATCACTCCCGGCATCCATATCGCCCAGGACGGTGCTCCCGGTGGATTTACTGTCTGGACCGTCAACGGCACTGAAATGACGCATTATTATCAGGCCGCTCTTCAGAGCCGCGATTATCAGTTCCGCGCCTACGACATGAACTGCGTCAAGTCAACCATTACCGAAGATCTTTCTAGTCATGACGGCTATCCCAAGTACTACAATCACATCCAGGGTTATGGCGAAAACATCATACTGGTGAACGTGTGGGATTACGATGAAAGCTGGAAAGTTGAAATATCTGAGAATGGCTCGCCTCTGGAAGTGAACGAAGTGGGCGTTTATGATCCTCTCCATATCTATGCGATGACCATCCCGCGCCTGAACAAATGGAATACAACCACCTTCAGCACCGCCAAGTGGCGTCACTTCTTCCAGGCAACCGCTTCTGCTCCGGACACTCCTGTGACGGTGAAGGTTACCGACCGCTACGGCAATGTCTTTACCGAAGAGATGACCCGCCCCAAGGCGTTCACCGTGAGCGAATATAAGAATGATGTAATTCGTGAAAAACCGGCAGCAGAGTTCGTAGAGGCATCTTCTTCATCCCTGGTCTTTGGCTGGACTACCGGCGGAACGGCGGCAGAAGACGCAGAACTGCCATATAAACTGGAACTCTTTAAGGACGCTGCCTGCAGCGACCTCCAGGTATCTTTCGATATCCCTGCAGATAATTCCTGCTGGGATGGAAAGGCCCTGAGGTTCACATTCGGTAGCCTGCAGCCTGCGACAACATACTGGTTCAAGGTTACCAACGCCCAAAACGGAGACGCTTCAGACCCTGTCCAGGGTACTACAGAAGCCTTCACGGTAGTGGATCCCTCTACCGTAACCAACGCCGGAGTGGGTGACGTTATCCTGGCCGAAGATTTCTCCGAGATTGGCTGGGGTGCCGATATGCTTGCCAATGCGGCTGGCTTTATCCCTTTCGGCAAACCCCTGGATCCTTTAAGCGGCAATTATACAGCAGACAATGGCAATTTCCAGGTTTTCGACAACACGTCCGGCCGTATTTACGGCGAATCCAGAGTAGATTCCGACAAGAGGCTGTTCAACTGGGGCTTCTTCGGCAACAGTTCGGTGTACGCCTACGCCGGCTATCTCCGTGTTGGATCTTCGCAATCCGGCGCTCGCACTCACATCGTTTCTCCGGCGCTTTCCGGTATTCCGGATCGGATGACTGCAACTGTGGATGTTACCGTAACTTCAAGCGTATACAACAGTGGCGCCGATGTCGCAGTCTTCGTCAATGACCATTCCTCCCTTACGCTTGTCCTCGCACCGGATCAGAAGGAAAGCACGGATCCCAAGTTCTCCAGTTCCGGCGGTAAGTATACTGGAGCTTCGCTCAGCAATGGTTGTCCGCTTGACACGGAAGTAAAGAGCTGGACTACCAAAACCGTTAGAATAGAGGGTGTAAATAATAACAGTTGCCTTCTCATTGGTTCATACGAAAACGTCGATACCAAGAACCGCTTCTTCCTGGACGACGTGAAAGTGCAGATTGTTTCTCTGGAGGAGCTGCCCGATATCCAGGCCAGTTTCTGCACAGCATCATCCTCCAGCCTTTCTTTCACCTGGACTGAAGGAGTGTCTGCTTCCGACGATGTGAGCAAGCCTTACACTATCGCCCTGTACAAGGACGCCGGCTGTTCCCAGCTTGTTGTAAGCCACAACATCCCCGAAGGTAGCGGTTGCTGGGATGGCAAACAGCCTAAGTTCGTTTTCGGCGGACTGGATCAGGATACAGACTACTGGTTCAAGGTGACAGATACAACGGAAGGTGCCGTCAAGGCTTCCAACGCTGTGAAGGCTACTACTCTTCCTTTCACAAGGGTAGATGCCTCTACCGTGAGGAATGCCGGTGTTGGCGACATTATCCTTGGCGAGGATTTCTCGGAGATTCACTACGGACCGGACGAGTTCGACGGTGCCGCCGGCTTTATGCCCAGTCCTCACACGCTGGCCCCCATTACCGGAGAGAACCCTGAAGGCTCGTTTGAAAAATATATTTCTACCAGCACTCGCCTCTGGGGCAATAACTTCGAAATTACCGAAGGCACACGCATATCTCACGGCTGGGGCTTCTTCGGCAACAGCGCCGTGTATTCGAGGGTGGGCTATTTCCGCTGCGCAACAACTGCCAATAATGCCCGTACGCATATCGTAACGCCGAAACTCGCCGGTATCCCGGACGGCTACACGGCCACAATCGAAGTGACTGTTACAGACCGCATGTATGAGACTAACGGCGATGTGGGTGTATTCGTTGCGTCCAATCTGGTAATGAACACCACCACCGACAAGTCAAGCGCATCCTTTGGCAAGTACACCGGAAGCGGCGCCCTTTCCAACGGCCACGCACTTGGCATCAGCACCGGAAGCTGGCAGACAAAGAGCGTAATCATTGAAGGCGTCACCAACTCCGACCAGCTTCTGATTGGCTCCCTGGAGAATGTCAATGTGAGCAGCAAGAGCAAGAACCGCCACAACTTCTCCGATATCACCGTGAAGATTGTGGAGCTGAACGATGCCAACCGCACAACCAAGGTGAGCATCATCGGGGACTCAATCTCCACCTTCAAAGGCTGGTGCGACACCACAAAGGGCGGCGCCTATTATCCCAAGAGCGACGGCGACGTGACTTCCGTGACGGATACCTGGTGGCACAAGCTCATCTATGCCAAGATGAGCACCGGCACCTTCGAGAAGAACATCTCCGCAGGCAACACCACAGTCGTCCAGAACAGCACCGGAGACTCTTCCGCATATTGGTACGGCTGGGACTTCGGAACCCGCCTTCAGCAGCTTGGCATCGGAGATCCCGATGTTGTACTCATCCACGGCGGCACCAACGACTATGGTCACACCAGCTGGTACAACACTTCCGAAGAGCTTATCGACGGCGTTGAGATGAGCAGCGCTTCTTTCCCCGAATCCTCCAAGGCCACTCTGGACGCTCTTTTCGACGCGGCCGATGCCGCCACAACTGTAGCAGCTGCGGACGCTCTGGATGGCAGCACGTTCGCATCGGCCTATATCCGCCTTATCAGGATGGTACAGGCAAGATGCGGAGAAGATGTAAAAGTCGTTTGCATAATAGGTGACTATCTCAAGGGTGGCCAGCAGGAAGCAATCAAGCTCATCGCCCAGCACTTTGGAGACGATAAGGTGAGGGTTGCCGACATGCTTGGCGCGAACCTTTCCATCCCCAAATACAGCAATCCCCATCCCAATGCCGCCGGCATGGAAAATATGGCCACTTTCATCTATCAGGAAGTTGGCGCTTGGATAGATAATCAGTAATGCGCATGAAGAAACTATCACTGCTTGCTTGCCTGCTGCTCCTTTCCGTTTGCGCCCTGTCGCAACCCAAAGTGGACTTCATGGGGCCTCTCCAGGGGGTGGAAGGCGGCCATTCCGGCTACTCGTATCAGGGAATGGACATCAGCGGCCACTACATGCTCAGCTGCCAGAACAAAGGCGTTGCAACCATATACCGCGTGCAGGGCAAAAAGTTCACTTTCGTGAGCCAGTTCCACCTTGCTTCCTACAACGATCTGAATCACGCCAATGTGGCCAGTTTCGGCACGGAAAAAGTCAACCGCAAGGATCCCCTGCCCGTAGCCTACGTGAGCCAATGTCACAAAAAGCCCATCGACGGCAGGAAAGACCTCCTGTATGTGGAACGTATTCTCCCGGATTTCAGCGGTTCCGAGCTGATTCAAACCATCTTCTACGACGATGTGAACCACGACTTCGGCTATGCTCTCCAGTGGGTGGTGGACCAGAAGAATAAAATGCTCTACGGATACGGCAACACCGTGAACAACAGCGACCCGGCAAACCGCCACCGCATCATCAAATTCCGCCTTCCGAAGCTTTCTGACGGCGCTTTCATTACTCTGAAGCCGGAAGATGCCCTGGAGAATTACCTTATAGAAGATGTGTCGGGATTTAGTTTCAACCCCATCGGCCAGGGGCTTTATATCCATAAAGGAAAGCTATTTATGCCCACTGGTTTAGGCAAAGCCGACAAACCGTCCATCCTGTACATCTGGGACCTTGGCAACCGCAGCATGCAGACTCTGGATCTGCAGGAAGTTACCACAGGCGAGTTCGAAGACATCTCCCGCATCGGCCGATACTTCTATATCCAGGGCCAGGATGGCCTCTTCCGCCTGAAGATTAAGCTTTAGGATTGTTTCTTCGTGCGGGATAAATGATTATCTTTGTAGAATGAAGCATTTAGCCGCACTTGTTCTTTGCTGCCTTCTGGCCGCGCCGCTCCAGGGAAAGGAGCAGTGGCCGGACGGAAGCGCCATGGATAAATGGTTCTCCCAGAGCCCGAAACCCGTGAAAGGGAAACAGGCCCGCGTTTTTGATATCCGCAGCTACGGAGCCATCCAGGACAGTACAATTCTCCAGACCGCAGCCATCCAGAAGGCTATAGACGCTGCATCCGTAAAAGGCGGCACCGTGGTTATTCCAAGCGGAGTGTGGCTCTCCGGGGCGCTGTTTTTCAAGCCCAAAACCCACCTGTATCTGGAAGAGGGAGCGGTTTTGAAGGGCAGCACCAACACCTGGGACTTCACGGACATTCACGTTCACATAGAAGGGGTACTTCAGCCCTACGCATCGGCCCTTATCAATGCCGATGGCTGCGACGGCTTCTCCATCTGCGGCAAAGGCACCCTGGATGGCAATGGACTCCCCTACTGGGACGCATTCTGGGCCCGTCGCAAGGAGAATCCCCAGTGCACCAATCTGGAAGTGAGGCGTCCCCGCATGATTGGCATCAGCAACAGCCGGAACGTTACCATCGAGGACATCCATCTTCGCAATTCCGCTTTCTGGAACATCCATCTATACAAATGCGCGCGTGTATACATTAAAGGTATCGATATTTACGCGCCCATAAAGCCGGTGAAAGCCCCTTCCTCCGACGGAATCGACCTTGATGCCTGCACGGATGTACACATTCTGGGCAGCAGTTTCGCCACAGGTGACGACCTCATCGCCCTTAAGGGCGGCAAAGGTCCCTGGGCCGATGAAGACCCGGACAACGGCGTGAACTCCCATATCCTGGTGGAAGACTGCACGTTCGGCCACGGCCCCGGAGTGCTGGTCCTTGGCAGCGAATGCGTGGGCGCGGAGAATGTGATCCTACGCGGCAGCAAAGTCTCAGACACAGATAGGCTCCTCTGGCTGAAAATGCGTCCGGACACTCCCCAGCGCTATTCTCACATCCTTGTGGAAGACGTTGAAGGGAAGGTGAGGAACGTCCTTTACATAAAGCCCTGGACTCAGTTCTTCGACCTTAAGGGCCGCACGGACCTTCCCGTTTCCCTGGCGGAAGACATCCGCATCCAGAAATGCACGCTCCGCTGCACCCGCAGCCGCAATATCGTGGAAGCCCCGGACCAGTACGTGATTAAAGGGCTCCGCTTCACCGACAATAAATGGCGCTGGCGCGACAACCGCGATGAAGACAAAGTGAAGCCCTATACCCTCCCGGATCCCTTGAAATTTGCCGATGGCACCCCTGTGAAAGACCCTTCCCAGTGGCCTGCAAGGCGGGAGGAGATTCTCAGGCTCTTCCAGCAAGAGATGTACGGAGTTATGCCACCTGCAAGCCCCATTTATCTGGAACTGATTGAAGAAGGCAATACCCTCTCAGGCGCAGGCACCCGCTCCCAGATGAGAATGTACTTCCGTGAAGACGGCACAGGCCCCCATATCGACTGGCTCATCATTTATCCCAATCACGTGAAGGGGCCGGTTCCGGCAATAATGCTACTCAACTACTACGGCAACCATACGGTAGTGGAGGACCCTGAAGTGATGGTTCCCACCTGCTGGCTGGAAGACAGCGAAAAGTACTGCATATCGGGGAACCGCGCTTCCGCTGAGGGCCGTGGCATCCTTGCCGGCAGAAACACAGTCACAGTGTTCCCGGTGGATGAAATCATCTCCCGCGGATACGCTTTTGTAACCGCTTGTTACGGAGATATTTCCCCTGATCCGGATGCATTCCAGAATGCCGACGAGCAGCTCTCCATAGCACGCCAGGGCGTGTACGAACTATGGGACAAAGACATCACCACCGGCACTCTCATGGCCTGGGCCTGGGGCCTTTGCCGAGGCTTGGACATGCTTGAGAAGGAAGACCAGAGGATAGATGCCTCCAAGGTTATCCTCACCGGGAGTTCCCGCCTTGGAAAAGCCGCGCTCCTTGCCAGCGCATTCGACTCCCGCTTTGCCGTAACGGTCATCAACCAGACGGGCGGCGGCGGTATTCCGCTGGCAAAGCGCAACTTCGGCGAGTATGTGGGCTCGGAAGTGGACCATTTCGGCTACTGGTGGTGCCGGGAATTCGCAAAATACGCGGGCAGGGAAAAGGATCTTCCCTTCGACCAGCACATGCTGGTTTCCTGCATCGCCCCCCGTCCCCTTCTTGTGGAAGGTTTCAACAATCCCTGGTTCGACACCCACGGTGAATTCCTCTGTCTCCAGGCCGCATCCCGCGTATGGCGCTTCCTTGGCGCGGAAGGGCTTCCGGACGTGGAATGGCCTGCGTCATACGACACATCCGCCATCGGCCCCACCCTCGGATATGTGAGGCGGGACGGCGGGCATGGAATAGCTCCCATCGACTGGGAGTGGACACTCAATTTCGCAGAAAATAATCTATAAATATATGAAAGTTGTACGTATTCTCCTCACAGCGCTAATTATTGGCGCATGCTGCAATAACAGCGCAATTGTGGGAACAAGGACCGATGCCCTTGAAGACTCCGCCTGGGAATGCTCGCAGTGGATTTCCGCAGCGAACGCTCCCGTCATCACCGGGAAAGTAACCTCCCATGAGGGCTCCCGCCGCTCTGCCGACGGAGCCAGCTGGTTCGTTTCAACGGTAACCAGCGGCGGTGAGGTGGTATCGGCCAAATGGATGACCGCAGGCCTTGGCGTATATGAGCTTTACCTCAACGGAAAGCCCGTGGGAGATGATTTCCTGAAGCCCGGCTACACCGATCCCAGAAAGACGAAACGCTCATACACCTACGATATAACGGAGGCGTTTAACAAGGCTGCAGGGGCGCAGAACGTCCTTTCCGCACAGGTAACCCCCGGCTGGTGGGCCGACAAGATTGTCACCCTCAACGGCTCCAACGGAATGAACGGGAAGAAACCCGCCTTCCGCTCCGTTCTGGAACTCTCTTATGCAGATGGTTCCAAAGCCCTTTTCGGCACCGATACCACATCCTGGGCTGCCGGAATAGCCGGCCCAATTACACACGCCTCCATTTTCGACGGCGAAGCTTTCGACGCCCGCATCCCCATGGGCTTCGATACCCCGGAGAAACTCTCCGCTCCGGAGCTCAACACGGAGTTCAGCGGAGATATCCTGCCTTCTCAGGGCGCGGAAATCTGCCTCCGCAACGACCTTTCGATGAAGCCCGTGGAGGCTTATGTATGGAGCGGAACTACCGGCGCCAAGGAAGGGGAATTCGGAAAGGTGAATATACTCCGCTCGTATAAAGACGGCAGTGTAATGACAATCGGCCCCGGAGATACCCTGGTGGTGGATTTCGGCCAGAACGCGGCCGCAGTGCCCGCATTCGAGTTCAAGGCCGCCGAAGGCACAGTTCTCACCTGCCTCCCTGGCGAACTTGTGAACGACGGCAACGGCGCCCGCAGCCGCGGCATGGACGGCCCGGAGGGCAGCGTGCACAGGGAGAATCTGCGCATTGCATCCGACTGCATCCGCCTGGACTACACCTTTGACGGAAAGGGCTGGGAGAGTTATTTCCCCACCCATACTTTCTTCGGCTACCGCTACGTCTCCATAACCGCAAGCGCGGAAGTAAAGATCCGAAAGATCCGTTCAATTCCCGTAACTTCCATCACTGCCGATATGGAAACGGGCAAGATCTCCACAGGAAACGAGCTCATCAACAAACTCATATCCAACACCTACTGGGGCCAGCTCTCCAACTATCTTTCCGTTCCTACGGACTGCCCCCAGCGCAACGAGCGCCTTGGCTGGATGGCCGATACCCAGGTATTTGCGGAAACCGGCACCTTCTTCGCCAACACCGATGCCTTCTTCCACAAATGGACCCGCGACGTTCGCGACTGCCAGAGTGAGGAAGGCGGATTCCCCGGAGTGGCGCCTTTCGGAATGTTCGGATCCGGACACAATTCCACCATGCGCCTTGGCTGGACCGACGCTGCGGTAATCGTCCCCTGGACCGTGTGGAAACAGTTCGGCGACGTTGAAATAGTGAACGAGAACTGGGACGCCATGGAGCGCTTCCTCGCCCATGTTGCCGAAACCCGCTACGAGCATACCGCCATTCTGGATGAATGCGGAGACTACCAGTGGGCCGACTGGCTCAGCTACGAGCCCCTGGAGACCCAGAGCCACCGCGCCCAGACGGAAAAGGATGCCAACGGAAAGCGTTATCCGCTTCCGGAGGCCATCCAGTACTGGAATTACCTTGGCGCATGCTACTGGATTCTCGATGCCGGGATGATGGCCGACATGGCAGGGGCAAGCGGAAGGGATGCATCGGTATATGAAGCCATGATAGTGGATGCCAAAAAGTACATTCAGGAGAATTATCTTGGAGCCGACGGTATCTTCACCACCGAAATTCTGAACACGATGCAGACCCCCGCCATTTTCGCCCTAAAGCTCGGCCTTGTGGAAGGAGAGGCCCGCGAAGCAATGATCGCTCGCCTCAGGGAGAACTTCGCAGCTCACGACGGGTGCCTCCAAACCGGCTTCCTGGGCACTTCAATCCTCATGCAGACTCTTACCGAGAACGGTATGGCCGACATTGCCTACGCTCTCCTTTTCCAGCGCAAGAATCCCAGCTGGCTGTACTCCGTTGACAATGGCGCAACCACAATCTGGGAGCGCTGGAACAGCTACACTCTGGAAGAGGGAATGGCCTCCAAGGGCATGAACAGCTTTAACCATTATGCCTACGGCTGCGTTTGCGAGTGGATATGGGAAACCGTAGCCGGCATTGCCGCAGACCCTGCACAGCCCGGCTTCAAGCATATTATCATGAAACCCATCCCGGACAAGAGGCTGGGGCACGTAGATGCACAGTACAAGAGTGCAGCAGGCCTTATCAAGAGTTCCTGGAAGTATGAAGGAGACACCTGCGTGTGGTCCTTCACAATTCCTGAAGGGGCAACCGCAACGGTTACTCTTCCCGGGGCATCCGAGTCCAAAGAATACGAAGCAGGTTCATACACGCTTAACATTTAATTGCCATGAAACGATTCCTTCTGGTATTTGCGAGCCTTTGGCTCAGCGTTTCCGTTTTTGCTCAGCAGCGCGAGTACATCTGGCCCAAGAAGAACATGCCGGACGCCTCCCCCCTGCAGATTGCCGCCATGACGTCGGAGTCCAAGCAGGAAGGCTTCAAACCGGATAAGCATCGCAGGCCTTTCCTGGAGTGGTTCGACGCTCCCACAAATCCCAACGGCACATGCATGATCCTCATTTCCGGCGGCGCGTACAACAGCACCTGCGACATGAGCCTGATTGAGTTGTGGCGTACTGAACTCACCGCCCGCGGCGTCCAGTGCGTGAACCTTGTGTACCGCACCCCGCGCCCGGAAGGCATTCCGTATTACCAGACGGCATGGGAAGACGGGCAGAGAGCCGTGCGCCTTGTACGCAATCAGGCGGCCAAACGCGGCTACGACCCAGAGAGAATTGGCGTTGTGGGAATGTCGGCAGGCGGCCATCTGAGCCTTCTTCTGGCCACCAATTCACAGACTCCCGCTTATGAGCGCATAGACGCAGTTGACGATGTTCCCTGCCACATCAACCTGTCCATTCTGAACGCTCCGGCATACATCACTTCCGATGCCGATGAGTTCGGCACCCCCGCTTCCCGCGAGGGCTATGGGCGGGACGTTACCCTCAGCAACATCTTCAACTTCGACGAGAAAACCTGCCCGATGAGCCTCCACCACGGCGGCATCGACAAGTATTCTCCTAACGGCTCCACGCTGGTGTACCGCAGGCTCCGCCGCATGGGAATTCCGGCCGAACTTCACCTCTACCCCAATAAGAAACACGGGGCCTATGGCTTTGACAGGGCTCTTGAATTCATGACGCAGATGGGCTTCATGGGGCCTCTGGAGGAGGAAGTTAAACTCTCCGGCCGCTTCACCAGCGACGACGACAGGGCCGAGTACTATAAGGAATTCGTCTGGCCGGAGGGCAAGACTCCCTGCTTCCAGGAAAGCCAGTGCGTTCCCTATATCGAATGGCACATCCCCGCCGTACGCAAAACCGATGCGATTCAGATTATCTACTCCGGCGGCGGATACGACAAGAACAACCCGGACGGGTTTGAAGTGGCTCCCGCTCGCCGCTATCTGAACGCGATGGGAATAACGGTGGTTACCCTGAAGTACCGCACGCCCCGCCCTGCCGCACCTCTGGCAAAGCACACAACGGCCTGGCAGGACCTTCAACGGGCCATCCGCATCGTCCGCAGCGAGGCCGCCAGCCATGGCCTCAATCCGGACAAAATCGGCATAATGGGCTCATCGGCAGGAGGACATCTCACCCTGATGGGCGTCACATCGTCCCGCCACAGGGCTTATGCGCGTATTGACGACATCGACAA
>JAEEGF011007097.1_pt1 | contig 20259 bp, 20 predicted proteins | sample 9134171 | NCBI WGS metagenome assembly JAEEGF01 (sample SAMN16246542, study PRJNA631951) | gut metagenome | biome: gut microbiome; feature: rumen; material: AP-attached | host: Bos | place: Iran: Karaj | collected 2018-10
CTGGGACGGGCTCAGCTTCGATGAGATAACCGAAAAAGGGCCGGAGCTGTATGAGGCCAGGGGCAAAGATCCGAATATCCCGATCCCCGGAGCGGAGGACATAAACCTGGTGCGGGAGAGAATGATCTGCTCCGTCAGAAAGGCTCTGGACAGCTCCGAAGGCGATATCTGCATAGTCTCGCACGCGACTGCCATGAAGGCTTTCTTAAGCTATATATCGGATATGCCCGCCGGGAGATGCCGAGATATAAAGATCGGCAGCGCGGAAGTCATCACGCTTGAAGCCGTGAGAACCGGGGACGGATGGGATATAAGCTTCGGCGGAAAAACAAAACACATTTGAAAAAACATGAAAACAGCTGATACGGTAAAGAAAAGAGGTAATACAGATGAGAGCGATGCTTAAGGAAACGGCGCGACGCCTGAGAAACGGAGAGGATCTGTGCATGGTCACGGTCATAGCCCACTCGGGCTCCACTCCGCGCGGTTCGGGCGCCAGAATGCTGATCGGAAAAGAAGGGCGCATAACCGGAACCATCGGCGGCGGCGCCGTCGAGTACAGAAGCGAGCACATAGCCGCAGATGTCCTGAAAGAAAAAAATTCCGGAGAACATGATTTCAGTCTGACCCGCGAGGACGTGCAGAACCTCGGAATGATCTGCGGAGGAGCCGTAAAGGTCTTCTTCCAGTATATCCCCTCTTTTGATAAAGATATGCTCGCTCTTTGCGACAAAGCGGAGGAACTCTTTGCTGCAGGAGAGGACATCTGGCTTATTTCGGAGATATCCGCCGGAGGAAAGCTCGGGCTCTACGCGAAGAGCTGCGGTTATTTCCTTCTCGATCCCCCCGATTGGGTCAGCTCATATCTCACGCGGCATCCCCAGCGCAAGGTCCTCGGAGAGGATGATTTCTATATAGAGCAGATAGGCTCCTCCGGCAAGGTCTATGTCTTCGGCTGCGGCCATGTGGCCCAGGAGCTCGTTCCGGTACTCAGCCATGTGGGCTTCAAGTGCGTCGCCCTCGACGACAGACCGGAATTTGCGACCAAAGCGCTCTTCCCCTCCGCCGAGGAGGTCATCCTCTGTGATTTCACGCGTCTGAGCGATTTCATAACGGTTACGGAAGAGGACTATGTCTGTATCATGACGAGAGGTCATGCCTTCGACACGGAGGTACAGGCGCAAATGCTCAGAACTCCTGCCTGCTATATAGGCGTAATAGGCTCCAGAAACAAGATAGCGGGTGTCAGGAAGGTCCTTTCGGAGCAGGGCTTTACGGATGAGGATTTCAAGCGTATTACCGCGCCCATCGGCCTTCCGATCAAAGCCGAGACCCCTGCGGAGATAGCGATATCCGTCGCGGCGCAAATGATAGAAGTCAGAGCCGGAAAAATGGCAGGCGACAAGTGATTTTATGCAAGTTGCACAATTTTCCCCGGTGATTTTCTGCGAATTGCAATTTAGTGTAATTTGATATCGCATTATTAAAAAGTTAAAATATTATCGAAATATAAGTTGAAGGAGAATGCCGTTTTTATGGACGAGAAACTCAAAAATGAAGAGAAAGAAGACGAAGTATTTGAGATAATGGGAGACAGCGTAATTGTCGAGGTCAAAGACAAGACCACAGGCAAGGTTTATCGCCGAGAGCTTCCCATCGACTTCTACGAAAACGCCAATGTTCTCCGCCTTCTCGGAGAGAACCAGGACGGGTCTCTCTCGGAGATGGTGTTCTATTCCGAGCGCGGAGTCCAGAGGCTCAAGGACATAACAGGCTCCGGCGCCGACCGCGACCTCAAAGGCCATCATCACTGATCCGGAATTAGGAATGGGACGACAGGGCTATGCGCTCTCTCTTCCCACTCATAACTCATAGTAAAAAAACATTTTATATTATGGAGGGTAATGTATGATTAGAAAACCACTGGTAATCAATGGCGTAACCCAGAACCTGGTCCTGAACGGGGACGAGACTCTCGCAAAAGTTCTGAGAGAAAATCTCCTCCTCACCGGCTGCAAGATCGGCTGCGGACAGGGACATTGCGGCGCCTGTAACGTCATCGTTGACGGAAAGGTCACCAAGGCTTGCGTAACCAAGATCTCGAAGCTCGCCGACAATGCAAAAGTCACGACGATCGAAGGCATCGGAACTGTTGAGGATATGCATCCTCTGCAGGTGGCATGGATGGCTTACGGCGCGGCCCAGTGCGGCTTCTGCACTCCGGGCTTCATAGTAAGCGCAAAGGTGCTGCTTGACCAGAATCCGAATCCGACAAGAGCCGAAGTCAGAGACTGGTTCAACAAGACCAGAAACCTCTGCCGCTGCACGGGCTATGTTCCCATCATCGACGCTGTCATGGATGCTGCCGCCGTTATGCGCGGAGAGAAGAAGGTCGAAGAGCTCTGCTTCAAGCAGAATTCCGACTCCATCAAAGGAACCACATATGTCAGACCTTCCGCCGCGCAGAAAGTCACTGGTACCTGGGACTTCGGCGCTGATGAAGCTCTGAAGATGCCTGCCGACACGCTGAGACTGGCTCTCGTTCAGGCAGAAGTTTCCCACGCCAACATCAAAGGCATCGATACCTCTGAGGCCGAGAAGATGCCCGGCGTATACAAGATCATCACCGGAAAAGACGTCGTCGCTGCCGGAGGCAAGAACAGGATCAACGGACTTGTCATGCTTCCTCTCAACAACAAGTGCGACGGCTGGGATCGTCCTATCCTCGCGGATGAGAAGGTCTTCCAGTACGGCGACGCTATCGCGATAGTTGCAGCCGATACCGAAGAGCATGCAAGAGCTGCTGCCAAAGCAGTCAAGCTGGACCTCGAGGTCCTTCCCGCCTACATGTCCGTTCCCGAAGCTCTCGCTCCTGACGCGATAGAGATCCATCCGGGCGTTCCCAACGAGTACTACGAGACCAACGCCATCAAGGGCCCCGACTTCGATTGGGACAGCGTTCCCGAAAGCCAGCAGGTCGAGATAGAGTCCTACTGCTCCAGACAGCCTCACCTTCACATCGAGCCGGACAACGGCTATGCCTACTATGATGAAGATGACATGCTGACCATCCACTCCAAATCCATCGGTATCCATCTCCACATGCCCATGATCGCTGACGGTATCGGCGTTTCCATGGATAAGCTGAGAATGGTTCAGAACCACACCGGCGGTACCTTTGGCTACAAGTTCTCTCCGACAAACGAAGGTCTCCTCGGCGTTGCGGCAAAGCTCTGCAAACCGCACCCGGTCTCCCTGAACTTCAACATGTACCAGAACATCACCTACACCGGCAAGAGATCCCCGGGATTCATGCACATCAAACTCGCAGCCGACAAAGACGGCAAGCTGCTCGCTCTCTGGGGCCGCAACTACATTGACCACGGCCCGTACTCTGAGTTCGGCGATCTTCTTACCCACCGTCTCTCCCAGTTCGTCGGTGCAGGCTTCGATATTCCTTCGATCCGCAACAAGAGCACCACGGTCTTCACGAACCACGCCTGGGGCTCCGCCTTCCGCGCGTACGGCTCACCTCAGTCCTTCATGGGCTCCGATATAGCAATTGACTGCCTGGCCGCAAAGATGGGCATTGACCCGTTCGAGATCCGCGCGATCAACTGCTACAAGGAGAAGGACGATTCCCGTACTCCCAACGGATGCAAACCGGATGTCTACTGCGAAGAGGACCTCTTCGACAAGGCCAGACCTTACTACCTGGCTGCAAAGGCAAGAGTAGCTGAAAAGAACGCCGCTTCCGACGGAAAGATCAAATACGGTGTCGGCGTATCTCTCGGCGTATACGGCTGCGGCCTTGACAACGCCGACGCTTCCGAGTGCTACATCGACCTCTGCCCGGACGGAAAGATCCTTGTAAGGAACTCCTGGGAAGATCACGGCCAGGGCGCTGATATAGCGACTCTGACTGCTGCCCACGAGACTCTGCGCAAAGCAGGCTTCAAGCCCGAAGACATCAGACTGTATCTTTGCGACTCCAAATACTGCCCGAACTCCGGCCCTGCAGGCGGCTCACGTTCCACCGTTATGACCGGCCACGCGACCGAAGTCGCTGCCGAGAACCTGCTGAAAGTCCTCGAAAAGGCTGACGGGACCTACAGGACATATGACGAGTGCGTAGCAGACGGCATAGTCAAGCAGGGCGAGAATGTCCATGTGACCGGAACCTTCTCCTTCGCCGCCTCCGTTGCCCTCGATCAGGCAACCAGCCAGGGCGATCCGTTCCCGGCGTACATGTACACCATATTCCTCCCCGAGGTCGCTGTCGATACGACGACCGGCAAGGTAAAGGTCGAAAAGTTCACGGCTGTCGCTGACGTCGGAACTATCCTCAACAAGCTCGCTGTCGACGGCAACTTCTACGGCGGACTTGCACAGGGCATCGGTCTCGCACTCACCGAAGACTTCGAAGACCTCAAGGTACACACCAGCCTTCTCAAGTGCGGTATTCCTTATCCCTGCGATGTTCCCGATGACATCGAGCTCGTATACCAGGAGAACCACCCGCGTCCCAACGGACCTTACGGTGCCGCCGGCTGCGGCGAGGCTCCTCTGGATGCACCTCACCCGGCTATCCTGAACGCCATCTTCAACGCTACCGGCGCGCGTGTAACACGCGTTCCCGCACGTCCTGCGGTCGTTCTCGAAGCTCTGAAAAAAGTTCAGTAAAGCTTTAAACAACTGAAAAAATATGATACTATGGAGAGGCGGGAAACCGCCTCTCCAATCTGCAATTGATACCGTATCAACAAACTTGTGTCTTCTTATTGATTATTATGGATCATTTTAAAGAACGTTCGACAAGATATTACCGCCAGACTCCCCTCTTCACCAAGGAAGAGCTCGCCGAGAGGGAGTTTAAATGCGTGCACGAGGAGCCTGCCTTCTGCTATGCGGCCTGCCCGATGAAGCTCGACGGGAGGACCTTCTGCGCTCACATCCAGAAAGGAGACTTTAGCTCGGCGCGGGCAATGCTCGAGCGCATTACTCCTTTCCCGCTCATACTAGCCTCCGGCTGCAGCGGGCCCTGCGGCGAAAAATGCCGCCTGGCAGAGATCGGAGAGTCTGTGGATATGCCGGCTCTTGAAAGAGCCGCTCTGCGCCTTGGCGCCCCGAAAGCCGGCAAGGGGCTGTTCAAAATCAAAAAGAAAAAGAGCTGTGCCGTTTTCGGCGCGGATCTCTTCTCCCTTATTCTCGCGGCCGAGCTGGACCGCAAGAGCTACCCCACTTCATTTTATGTATCCGAAAGTTCTCCGGAAGAGATCTTTGAAAAATACGCCCCGTTCCTCGAGGGCGATGACTTGAACATCGAGCTTAAAAGACTGACCTCTTCCGATGTTAAGATATATTTTTGCTCTGCCCTCTCCAAAGAGTTTTTCGAAGAAACAAAAGAGAGCTTTGATGTCATATGCGCGTCCGCAAAGTTCCGCGATACTCTGGGTCTCGGTTCACCGGATGATATGACTCTGGTCTGTGCAGGAACAAGTCTGATCTCTTCTTCGGACTCCTGCCGCGATGTCCTCGGGGCCTGCTTTGACGCGAGACGGGCTGCCGTTTCGGCCGACAGGCTTGCCCAGGGGCTGGATCCCTCAAACATGCGCGGAGAGGAGGGGCCTGTCGTATCAAGGCTATATACAAATCTGAAAAATGTGCTTTCTTCAGCGCGTGTTCCGGAGGCTGAAGGCTATACAGCCGAAAAAGCGGTCGAGGAAGCTTCAAGATGTATACAGTGCAAATGTGAGGAGTGCATAGACAGCTGTGTCTACCTCCAGTACCACAAGAAATACCCGAAGATCCTGACACGCGAGATATACAACAACGTAGATATCATCATGGGCGATCATATGATGAACAAAGCCATTAACACATGCTCGCTCTGCGGCCAGTGCAAGATCGTCTGCCCCAACGGATACGATGTGGCGGAGATCTGCCTCAAGGCTAGAGAGAACATGGTCTCTGTGGACAAGATGTCCCTGGCCTACCATGAATTTGCCCTTCTCGACATGCTCTTTTCAAACGGCGAGGCCTTTCTGGCAAAGCCACAGCCCGGTTTCGACAGGTGCAGATATGTGTTCTTCCCGGGCTGCCAGGCCGGAGCCATAGCTCCCGAGTCCGTGGAAAAGGCATACAAAGATCTCTGCTCAAGACTTCCCGGAGGAGTCGGGATCGTTCTCGGATGCTGCGCGGCGATAGCCAAATGGGCCGGCCGCACCGCGCTTCACGATGAGGCAACAGCCCAGCTTAAGAAAGCGCTTGAAAGTCTCGGGGATCCTGTCATTATCGCGGGCTGTCCCACATGTATGAAAATGCTTTCCGAGGATATCGGAGGAGAGATAAAAGGAATCTGGGAGGTCCTGAACGAGACAGGCCTTCCGAAAGGATCGGCTAAACTCGGCCGCAAGATCATCCTTCACGATTCCTGCTCCGCCAGAGGAGACGTGCCGATGCAGGACGAGGTAAGGGCTCTGGCAGAGTCTCTGGGCTGTGACCTGGTCGAGACGGAGCTCTCGCGTGACATGACCTCCTGCTGCGGCTACGGCGGGCTGGTATCCAATGTCAATAAGGATCTCGCCCGGAAGATGGCGGAAAACACTGCTTCCGACACTTCACTGCCCTATCTCACTTACTGCATGGCCTGCAGGGACAATTTCGCGAAGATCGGAAGGGAGAGCATGCACATTCTGGAGCTAGTCTACGACTCCCCTGCCCATGACTGCCCGGGGATCTCCGAAAAGCGGAAAAACCGCCTGGAGCTCAAGAACAGGCTGCTTAAAGAAATCTGGAACGAGGATGTTATCGAGATGACTTACGATTTTAAGATCGATTTCACGGATGAAGCGAAAAAGCAGATGGAAGACCGCATGATCCTTGACACCGACATCTACGCGCTCATAGACAATTTCAGAAAGACCGGCTCCGGTATGATCGAATCGGCGACCGGAAAGATCAATTCCTGCGTACGTATCGGCAATGTTACCTTCTGGGCATGGTTTACCGAAAGCGGAGAAAACGAGTATACCGTGACCACCTGCTACAGCCACCGCATGACTATAGAGACGAGGTGAAGACATGAGCGAAGTAAAAAGCTTCTATGAAGTTGATCCGAAGGGGCAGTTCATCTGCCACAAATGTGGCATCCCTCTCGTCAAATCCGACGCGGTGTTCGGCTATCTCAACAACGCCTTTCCCGTAGAGATGCCTGTCTGCCCGAAATGCGGCTTTGTATATGTTCCGGAGGACCTCGCTCTCGGCAAGGTGCTCCAGGTAGAGAAGGTCCTGGAGGACAAATGAGATCCCATCCCGGCGGAGATGACCAGACAAGAGAGCTTTTCGCCCTCTCAGGTCTTAAAGCCGGATCCGCGGTCCTCGATATGGGAGCCGGAAGCGGAGCTTCGATTCCGATCGCGGAAGGCTTCGGCTTTAAAATCACGGCAGTCGACAGGGATCCTCTCTCCGAAGAGGTCCTCAAGGGCGATTATCTCGAAGACATATTTGAGCCCGGGACTTTCGACGGAGTCCTCTCCCAATGCTCGTTTTATGCCAGCGGAAATCAGGAAAAAGCGATCTCTCAAGCCTGCCGTTTTCTGAAAAAAGGCGGCATTCTGATGCTCGCGGACATTTTCTTCGAGGACGCAAAAACCCTCCTTGAGGGTTCCGGCTTTGAGGTCTCGTCAATTAAGGATATGACTTCGCTTTGGCGCGAGTATTATCTTGAAGCCGTATGGAGAGGATCTGTGCCTGACTGCTTCTTTCAATCGGGCAGAAAAGCCTCCTATAAATCTGTCATCTGCAAAAAGGTCTGAACAATGGTATTTGCAAAAACAAAAAGCGTATGCCCGGTATGCCTCAAAGTGATCCCTGCCGAAAAAGACGCCGACAGGGACGGGAATATATATATGCTGAAAAGCTGCCCCGAGCACGGTTCTTTCAAAACTCTGATCTGGGAAGGCGATGTCAGGAGCTATCTCAACTGGCAGATTGAGAACAGGAGCATCGAAGCGCCCGTTGACGGAAAGGAGCCCTCTAATGGTTGTCCCTATGACTGCGGGCTTTGCAAAGAGCACCTGAGGAAGGGCTGCTGTATGCTCCTGGAGCTCACCACGCGCTGCAACCTGAGATGTCCCGTCTGTTTCGCCTCCGCGGGAGAAAAGGAAAGCAATGACCTTTCTCTTGAGGAGATCGAAAAACAGTATGATTATCTGATGTCCCACGGCGGGCCCTTCAACATACAGCTTTCGGGCGGAGAGCCCACGATGAGAGACGACCTGCCAGAGATCATCTCAACGGGCCTCAAAAAGGGCTTTTCCTTCTTCCAACTCAACACAAACGGAATAAGGCTTGCCGAGGAGCCCGGATACGCGCTCGAGCTTAAAGATGCGGGCTTGAGCTGCGCTTTTCTGCAGTTCGATTCCCTGTCCGACGATGCTTATCTTGTACTCAGAGGCAGGAAGCTCAGGGACCTGAAGCTGAAAGCCATAGAAAACTGCAGAGAGGCGGGACTCGGTGTCGTACTGGTCCCGGTCATTGCTCCGGGAGTAAACGACAATGAGATCGGGGATATCCTGAAGTTTGCAGTTTCAAACATTCCCTATGTAAGGGGCGTGCATTTCCAGCCTGTGAGCTATTTCGGCAGGAATTCCCTCGACAGATCCTTAAAGAGAATAACCATTCCCCTCATGCTCAGGCTTATAGAAGAGCAGACCGGCGGAATAATGAAAAAAGCGGATTTCGCGGGCGGTGAAGCTGAAAATCCCTATTGCAGTTTTCATGCAAGCTATCTGAGGAGAAAGGACGGCTCTTTAAAGTCGCTCCCGAGAGCCGGAGGAAATTCCTCCTGTTGCTGCTGCAATACCGCCTCGGACGACACCAGAAATTTTGTCGCGACCCAGTGGGGCTCCCTGTCCGCTCCGGCGACTCAGGACACATACAGGTCCGCCGATAACGGTCTTACGGAGACATCCTCTCTCGACGCCTTTCTGGAATACGCGCTCAAAAACACCTTTACCGTCTCAGGAATGATTTTCCAGGATGCATACAATCTGGATCTTCAGAGGCTCAAGCGCTGCTATATCTGTGAAATGGACAGGGATCTCGGAATGGTCCCCTTCTGTGCCTATAACCTTACGGACTCTGACGGAAAATACCTCTACCGCAAATGAATGTTTCGCGGATAGATGAAATGATAATGCGCCTGGAGGGTCTCGATTCCTTAGAGCGCCAGGATATAGAAGAGCTCCAGCTTAAAAAGCTCAACGCTCTTTTGATGAAATTTAAAGAGCTCCCGCACACTTTCTACCCGGACCTTCCGGCTCACCTGGAAAGTCTCTCCGATTTATGTAAACTTCCATTCACAACGGATGAAGATCTCGCCCGCAATCCCGGAAGCTTCCTTACAGGTTCGCAAAGCGAGATAGAGCGTGTTCTCTCCGATGCCACTTCAGGTACGACAGGCTCGCAAAAAAGAGTCTTTTATACCGCAAAAGACCTTGAAAATACTGTGGAACTGTTTAAAGCCGGTCTCGGAGAACTTGTAATTCCCGGCAGCAGGACCATGATATGCATGCCCTTTTCAGGGCCCAACGGTCTCGGCGATCTCATAGCAAAAGCAATAGAAGATCTTGGCGCCGTACCACTGAAGATTGGAAGTTATGTTAACTATTCCGAACTGGCCTGTGTCCTTGAGCGTGAAAAGCCCGACACCTTTGTGGGCTTTCCGACAAATCTTCTGTCGCTTCTCAGAGCCTGCGGAAAGGGCTCTCTCAGAAGAGCTCTTGTCAGCGCGGATGCGTGCCCCGGATCGGTGACAGATGCTTCGGAGGATATTCTCGGCACATCTCTCTTCCCTCACTACGGATCGCGCGAGATGGCTCTCGGAGGCGCGATATGCTGTCAGGCCCATGAGGGGATGCATCTGAGGGAAAACCACTGTATAGCCGAGATCGTCGGTGAAAACGGCGAGGTCCTTCCGCGGGGCGAATACGGGGAGCTCGTCATAACGACCATAGGCATGCAGGCCATGCCGCTGATCCGCTACAGGACCGGGGACAGAGCCGTGATCCTGAAGGATCCCTGCCCCTGCGGAAGCAGTGTCCTGAGGCTCGGACCCGATATCTCGAGACTTAATGAAGACAAAGCAGCCCTTGCCGACAATGAAATATTTAAAATTTCATCTGTTATAGACTGCAGTTATAAATCGGAGGAGCATGCTCTCTTGGTTGACATAATTCACAACGGCCCCATCGATAAAACTGCTGTGATCTCCTCTCTGTCCCCTGTTTTCCCAGAATGTGAAATCACTCTTAACCTTATAGGCTTTTCTTCCTCTCTTTATCCGCTTTATAAGGGAAAGAGGGTAATAATGCAGGAATAGTCCGCCCGTTACGCGTTCATCTCTTATCTTATAAGGAGGGAAAAATGATATACGCCGATAATGCCGCGACAACATCTGTCTCAAAAACCGCGCTGGATGCCATGCTGCCCTATCTCACGACAGCCTACGGCAACCCCTCGTCATCATATTCCTTCGGACGGCAGGCAAACAGGGCCATCGCTTCCGCAACCGAGACAGTCGCGAGATGCTTAAATGCAGAGCCTAAGGAGATCTATTTTACCTCCGGAGGCTCCGAAGCCGATAACCAGGCCATACTCTCGGCTGCCAGAGCAGGACTCAGAAGAGGCAGGAAACATATTATCTCTACTCCCTTTGAGCACCACGCCGTTTTGCACACACTCGACAAGCTGAAAAAAGAAGGCTTTGATATCACCCTCCTCGATGTACACGAAGACGGTGTCGTCAGAGTTGAAGAACTGAAAGAGGCTTTAAGAGAGGATACCTGCCTTGTGACCGTAATGTTCGCAAACAACGAGGTCGGTACCGTACAGCCGATACCCGAGATCGGAGCCCTTTGCCGCGAGAGAGGGATCCCGTTCCATACTGATGCAGTTCAGGCGGCAGGCCACATGCCTATAGATGTCAAAGCCATGAATATAGACATGCTGAGCCTTTCCGGACACAAATTCCATTCTCCTAAAGGGACCGGGGTCCTGTACTGCGCGAAGAACATCCCCCTCTACAGCCTTATCGAAGGCGGCGCCCAGCAGCGCGGCAAGCGAGCAGGAACCGAAAACGTCGCGGGTATTGTCGCTCTCGCTGCAGCCTTAGAAGAGTCCTGCGACAACATGGAAAAAGACCGGGCAAAGGTATGTGCCATGAGAGACACCCTGATCAGAGGGCTCTCAAAGATACCGCACAGCAAAATAAACGGCTCGCTGGAGCACCATGTGCCCGGGACCGTAAATATATGTTTTGAGGGCATAGAGGGCTCAAAGCTCCTGCTGGAGCTCGACAAGCACGGCATTTGCGCCTCTGCGGGCAGTGCCTGCACATCAGGGTCCGCTGACCCGAGCCATGTTCTTCTCTCTCTTCATGTTCCCTACGAGCTTGCCAGAGGTTCATTAAGACTTTCTGTAGGCGAATACAATACTCCTGAGGAGATAGAAGAGATCTGCAGAGTCCTTCCCGAATGCGTGGAAAAGCTCCGCTCGGTCTCTCCGCTCTGGAAAGAATACGAAAGCGGCAAAAGGCCTCATGTCTGCTGAGAATAAAACACAAAAACACCCGGAGAATCCCCGGGTGTTTTTTATGCGAAGCTTCCTAAGTTCATTATTTTCTTATTACGCAGCTCCCGTGAAGATCAGGTACCGGAAACGGGAGTATCTTTATTTCAGTGCAGAAATCGTCCACGGCTTTTTTAACTCCCTTATACTGCAGGCTGTTATAGTCATGGACCATGATTGCTCCTCCGGGAGAGAGCCTTTCCCAGAAAACAGGCAGTGCGGCAGCAGTGGGCGCATACAGGTCCGCGTCTACAGAAACAAAAGAGAAGCTGAGTCCTTCAAGTCCTCTGAAGGTCTCCGGGAACCAGCCCCTGTGAAAGACTGCTTTTTCGGGATAAGGAAGCTTTTCCCTGACCGACTCTTCTGAGGTATCGGAGAAATCCCCTGCTTTGGCTTTGGAAAAGCCGAGGCCTTTTTCACTTTCCACGTCGACCTCTCTGAATCCTTCAAAGGTGTCGAACAGATGCAGTCTCCTGCCCGGAAATGCTCCGTTTATCAATGCAGCGAAATCTCCTCTGAATACTCCTAGCTCCGCGCAATCGCCTTCTGTATTATTTGCATTTATCTGTTCAGCCAGAAGGCGGAGTGTTGCTGCTCTGGCATCAGAGAACATAAAGGCTTCAGAGCTTATGATCTCCCCTTCATATCCGAGTGTTCTAAGCTGATCTCGCATCTCCCTTATCCTGTCTTCACCTGTTACGCAAAGGCAGATCAGATCCGGCCTGAAAGAAAGGCTCTCCGCAGGAGACATGACAGGTAATCCAAGGAACTTTTCTCCCCGTCTGTTTTCATTGTTATCGGCAAAGCAGACAACTCTGTGCGGCGGCCCGATCAGGCGCGAGATCATCGCTCCTGCCTGTCCTGCACCAAACAATACGATATTTTTCACTCAAACCGACTTCCTTTAATAATTCTTTCTGATCTATTAATCATTTTATAATCTGATCCCGATATATTCAACAATCACTTTTTCAAACAAAAATTAAAATAATTAGAATCAGACAAAATACCAATTGAAATTATAAACGGTTTGTCGTATTATATTCATATACAATTTGTAATCAATAACAAGTTGTAATTTAAAACACTTTGAAGTGAAGGGGATTGACAGATGAAAAAGCTATCAGCACTTATTCTGGTAATTTGCATGCTCTTTACCCTTGCTGCCTGCGGGCAGACAGCGGCGCCCGCTTCTGCCGCGGAACCCGTTGCGGAGGAAGCTTCTGCTCCAGAAACCGAAAACGAGGCTGAAACCGAGCCTGTTGAGATCATTGTCTTTGCTGCGGCTTCCATGACCGAGACCCTTACCGAAGTCGCGGACATGTATATGGCTGCAAACCCGAACGTAACAGTCATAATGAACTTCGACTCCTCAGGCACGCTCAAGACCCAGATCCAGGAAGGGGCCGATTGCGACGTATTCATCTCCGCGGGCCAGAAGCAGATGAACCAGCTCGATATCGAGGCAGACCCTGCTGTCAATACAGACGGCCTGGATTTCGTTGACAGCGCGACCCGCGTGAACTTCCTGGAGAACAAGGTCGTTCTGGTAGTTCCCGAATCCGATTCCAAAGGCATATCATCCTTTGATGATCTCGCGGAGCATCTTAAGACCGGAGATATTCTCTTCTGCATGGGCAACGAAGATGTCCCGGTAGGCCAGTATACCCAGCAGATCCTCGCCTACTATGAACTTGACGAGGCGGCACTTGCGGAATCAGGTGTTATCACCTACGGCTCCAACGTTAAGGAAGTAACAACACAGGTCTCCGAAGCGACTGTTGACGCAGGTGTCGTTTACTGCACCGACGCGTTCTCGGCAGGCCTTGCACCGGTTGCATACGCGACAAAGGATATGTGCAAGCAGATCATATATCCCGCAGCAGTCATGAAGGCTGCTCCCCAGCCTGAGGCTGCACGCTCATTCCTTGACTTCTGCTTCACAGACGAGGCCATGGCTGTATTTACAGCTGTAGGATTTGAAAAAGCAGCATAACAGATTATACCCGATATTATTATTGGGATTTATTTAACAAGGACGGTTCCAAAAGAGCCGTCCCTGTGTTAGAATATGACATATTTTTCCCGGAGATGATCATATGGATTGGTACCCTCTGTTTAATTCTCTGAGGATCGCAGCCATCTCAACAGTCATTATATTCTTCGCCGGTATATTTTTTGCTTATCGGATAGCAAGACTTCCGAAGCTTATCAAGGGCATTCTCGATGTCCTTCTGACCCTGCCTCTCGTTCTTCCGCCGACAGTAGTGGGATATCTTCTGCTTCGCGTCTTCGGGCCAAAGAGAATAATAGGGTCCTGGTTTTTCACGACATTCGGGGTGAAGATGGTGATGACCTGGTGGAGCGCCATCTTTGCGACTGTCGTAGTTGCCTTTCCTCTTATGTACAGGACCGCCCGCGGAGCTTTTGAGGCATTTGACGAGACTCTGGCTCAATCCGGGCAGACTCTCGGCCTTTCAAATACATATATCTTCTGGCGTATCCGCATGCCCGCCTGTAAGGACGGGATGATCGCCGGAGCTGTTCTCGCCTTCGCCAGGGCTCTCGGCGAGGACGGAGCGACCGCCATGATCGCCGGGTATACTCCCGGTAAGACAGCAACAATATCCACGACCGTGTACCAGCTCTGGAGAACGAACAATGATGCTCTGGCATTCAAGTGGGTCATGATAAATATCGCCATATCGGCAGTTGTGCTGCTGGCAGTCAATATGCTCGAGCATCCGGAGCGGCGCAAGACCAGGAAAGCTCCTGTTTCCACTGAAGGAGGCATCTGATGCTGACCGTAGATATCAGAAAAAAACTCGACAACTTCACTCTGGATGTACAGTTTGAGACGGACAGAGAGATCCTTGCGCTCCTTGGAGCTTCCGGCTGCGGAAAGAGCATGACTCTGAAATGTATAGCCGGTATCGAAAAGCCGGACGAGGGAAGGATCGTTCTGAACGGCAGAGTACTCTTCGACAGCGAGAAAGGCATAAACTTAAGCCCGCAAATGCGCAGAGTCGGATATCTTTTCCAACAGTATGCTCTCTTCCCGAATATGACTGTTGAGAAAAACATTGCTGCAGGATGCATGGAAAAAAACAGGGATATGAAAAAAAATCTCGTTGCCGAAAAAATAGAAAAGATGCATCTCTCCGGCCTTGAACACAAATATCCTTCCCAGCTTTCCGGCGGACAGCAGCAGAGAGTCGCGCTGGCAAGAATACTTATAAACGACCCTGAGCTGCTGCTGCTCGACGAACCGTTTTCCGCACTTGACAGCTTCCTCAAATGGCAGCTGGAGATGGAACTTGCGGACGATCTGAAGGAATTCGGAAGAGGGGCGCTCTTTGTCTCCCACAGCAAGGACGAAGTCTTCAGGCTCTGTGATGCCGTCTGCGTTCTTAATGAAGGAGAGAGTGAGAGCAAGCAGTATGTGGCTGAGCTGTTCTCCGAGCCTGCTACCCGAGCTGCGGCAAAGCTCGCGGGATGCGAAAATTTCTCGGCTGTTGAATGGCTTGAAGGCAACAGAGTTTATATGAAAGACTGGGGCGTGGCCCTTGAGACTTCGGCGCGGGACGAGACCTGTTCTTCTGTCGGGATATATGCAAAAAATATCATAATCTGCAAATCCCGGGACAGAGAAAACGCCTTTCCGATCAGGATCGTCAGGGAGATCAAAGACTTGAGATATACAGTCCTTGTTACAGAACCCGTCTCGGGCTGTGAAAAACCCCTCAGAGTAAACATTTCGGGAGGGCTATGGGACAGGCTCAGGCATGAAAAACAGCTCTTTGCGAGCGTAGCTTCAAGTGATATAATGCTTTTAAATAATTGATGGCAGGCATAGCAATATGAAAAAAATCAGAGTTGAAGATGCTGTAGGGCTTACATTGTGTCACGATATAACCGCGATGAGAGACGGCTTCAAGGGGCCGGCTTTTAAAAGAGGGCATGTCATTCAGGAGGAAGATATTCCTGCTCTCCTGGACATTGGAAAGAAGACTGTTTTTATCTGGGAAGAAAATGCCGGTGAGATACATGAGGAGGACGCGGCTCTGAGAATGGCCGCAATGGCGCCGGTAGAAGGCGCACACTATGAGGGGCCTTCAGAAGGAAAGGTAACTCTGATTGCGGACAAACGCGGTATGTTCAGAGTCGACCGGGAGCTTCTCAAAAAACTGAACAGTATCGGCGATCTTACGATCCTTTCTCTGCCGGATCATTATCCCGTTGAACCCGGAGCCAGACTAGCTGCCATGAGGATCATTCCGCTCGTCTGCGACGAAAAACAGATAATCATGGCGGAGGAACTCTGTAAAGGCAGAAAACTTATGGAACTGAGGCCTTATAAAGAGAAGAAGGTCGGCATCGTAATAACAGGCTCGGAGGTTTATACGGGCAGGATCAAGGACAAATTTGAAGGCGTCCTCCGGGCGAAGATGGATAAATACCCCTCAGAGATAATCGGAGTTACTTTCTGTGACGATGATCTCGATATGATAGCGAATGCCGCGAAGGCACATATTGAAAACGGCGCGGATCTGCTGTTCATGACCGGAGGCATGTCCGTTGATCCCGACGACCTGACTCCGACAGCGATCAGACAGCTCGGTGCTGGGATAATCTCCTACGGAGTTCCTGCCCAGCCCGGAAATATGACGCTTGTGGCTTATTTGGGCGATGTCACCATTATGGGCGTTCCCGGAGCCTCCATAAGCAGGCCTACAACAGTGTTTGACGCTCTCATGCCTCAGGTATTTGCGGGAGACCCGCTTACGAAAGAGGACCTCATAAACCTTGGGGACGGAGGTGCGTGCCAGATGTGCAAGGTCTGCCATTTCCCCAACTGCACCTTCGGGAAATACTGATATGAAAGACAGCTACGGAAGAGAAATAACATATCTCAGGATCTCGGTGACAGAGCTCTGCGATCTGCGCTGCCGCTACTGCATGCCTGAAGACGGGGTATGCAAAAAAGCTCACGAGGAGATGCTCACCCATGAGGAGACGGAACTCGCCGTGAAAGCGGCTGCATCGCTCGGGATAAAAAAAATCAGGATCACCGGCGGCGAACCCTTAGTCAAGAAAAATATTGTCGATATCTGTGAAAAAACGGCTCATACCGAGGGGATCAAAGAGGTCTGCGTGACTACGAACGGCATTACACTGGATAGATATGCAGAACTTTTGAAAAACGCCGGTGTGAAACGCCTGAATATAAGTCTCGATACGCTCGACAAGGACAAATACAGGTATATTACAAGGCGCGGAAATCTCGAAGACGCTCTCAAAGGCATTGAAGCCGCCCTGAATGCAGGTTTTGATAAGATAAAGCTTAACGCTGTACTGATCGGCGGATTTAACGATGACGAAATTCCCGCCCTTGCTGAGCTAACAAGAAAATATCCGCTCGACATGCGCTTTATAGAGATGATGCCCATGTACGACAGCGGGGATTTCAAAAAAGAGGCCTTTATTCCGTATACAAAGGTTCTCCAAGTCCTTCCGGAACTTGAGAAGCTTCCCCGGGACGGAAGCGTTGCCAAACTGTATAAACTTCCCGGAGCAAAAGGAAATATCGGGCTCATCTCACCGGTCAGCGCGCATTTCTGTAAAGAATGCAACCGCCTGAGGCTTACGGCGGACGGCAAGATCAAGCCCTGTCTCCACTCCAATGCCGAATATCCGATCAAAGGACTGGATTACGACGAAATGGTTAATGCTTTCAAAGAGGCGATACTGGCCAAGCCCGAATGGCACGGAGTGCTCTCTCCGGAGCAGCGCAGCCGCGCCGGCAGAAATATGAACATGATCGGAGGCTGAACACTATGGATTCCGATTTCACCCATTTCAACAATGAGGGAAGGGCGAAGATGGTCGATGTGGGCGATAAAGACATCACCAGGCGCACCGCCACTGCCTTCTCGCGAGTATTGGTAAATGAAAAAACCTTCGCCCTGATAAAGAGCGGAGGTATGAAAAAAGGCGATGTTCTGACTGTTGCCCAGGTAGCGGGCGTCATGGGAGCGAAGAGAGTTCCCGATATAATACCCATGTGCCACCCGATAGTCATGGACGGGATAGACCTGAGTCTTTCCTTAAATGAGGAAAAGAGCTCCGTAGATATTTTTGCTACCGTCTCCTGTGACGGCAGGACCGGGGTCGAAATGGAGGCTCTGACAGCCGCATCCGTCGCGGCACTGACTGTCTATGATATGTGCAAGGCGGTCCAAAAGGATATGGTCATCTCAGAGGTGAAGCTCATCTCAAAGACAGGGGGAATCCACGGAGATTATTCGTGTCCCTCTCCGGCCAGCATGTGAAGTGCGTGATCCAAAGCACCGATAATACCGGATAAATTTTCCGTGGAGGCCTTGCGGCTTCCCGGAAGATTTATTATCAGGCTGTTTTTCCTAATCCCGGCGACCATTCTCGAGAACATCGCTCTCGGAGTTATCTTCAGACTGTAATACAGCATGGCCTGGGGAATAAACGGAGTTTCCCGTTCAATAACGGCTCTCGTTGCCTCCGGAGTCACATCGCGAGGGGAAAAGCCTGTTCCTCCCGTTGTCAGTATGATATTTGCGCCGATCTCATCGGCGCATTTTTTTATTTCGTTTTCAATGAGTTCCTGCTCGTCCGGCACAAGACCTCTGTACGCGATCTCATAGCCTTCATCGGTCATCATCTCAGCCAGCGCCGGCCCGGAAGTGTCCTCCTGAAGTCCTTTAGAGCATCTGTCGCTGACGGTAATAACGGCAGCTTTATAACTCATCTCAGTATATCTCCTTCTCGATAACGCAATTTGTTTTTATCTCCGCGACAAGACTCTGAAGCGCGTCGACAACATGAGGCCTTATATCTCCGCCGACAAGCACGTACATTATATCGTCTCCCGTCTTTAGCTCCCCTTCGTTGAGCCATACTCTAACATAGTAGATTCCGGGCATAGCATATGCCCCGGCTATGGCGGCATTTACCTTCTCCTCATCTGAAGAGAAATACATTCCTTTAACTTCTCTTGTATTATTATCACCCAGACGGACCTTTGCTTTGGCTGTCTCCCTGACAGTTCCGTTGTGGAGAAGAAACATTCCGCAAAGACGGGCATTCTCGCTTTCCTTTGCTTCTTTAAGCCATTTATCCGGCGAAGGTATTTCTTTCATTGTCAGCTCTCCTGAAGCTCAGTATTTCAGGCTCATTCTGAAGACGCGCCTTTCCGTGTTCCCTTCCAGGTAATACAGATCATCTTCATTCCCCCACTTCAGCTCCATCGATTCTCCGATCTTTATCTCGGATGAGTACTCAGTGCTTATCTCCTTAAGCTGCCTGCCTTTTGCGCTCTCTCCGATCATGTCCTCGGCAAGATCGAAATATCTTGTGTTGTTCATATGTCCGTTCAGGTCCACAAAACTGAAGGGCACGGTGAAATTCCCGTTATTCGGACATCCGATCGCTTTGGGAGGAGAAGGAAGACCGATCTCATATCCTGTGCGCTCTTCCTCAATGATTATGCCGTTTCTCTCCGGGAATACCATCTTGCGGGTCTTGCTGTCCACAAGCGTCCAAAGAGCGGAGGCTTTTACGAGGCTCTCCCCTTCAGAGGTCTCGAGCGAGTAGAATCTCGGAAACAGCACATGCATGGTCCTTCCGGGCCATGTTTTGAATATGATCTTTTCATCATAGAGAGGAAGTCTTTCGATCTCAGCTCTCTGCAGCGTTACGACCCAAAGAAGTCCCTTGTCGAGAGTCTTCTCCCTGCCGCAGCCGAGCTCCTCGGTATGTGTTATCGAGCCCTCCTGAAACCATTCGAACATGGTTGAGATCCTGAGTCTCCTGTACATGTCCGTATGATTGTTCCTGATCTTTATCTCCTCAGAATGCACTTTATTTATCCTTAGGCAGATATTTCATGATCTCATCTGCCACATCGTTCAGTGTAGATAATTTGTTCCATCTGCGCTCCGGGATCTTGATATCGAAAAGCGCTTCCAGCTTGCATATGACGAGTATGAAGCCCATGGAATCGATGGCAGTCTCAGTATTAATGACCGTATCGCCTTCAAGATCTTTTCCCGCCAGTTCAGGCACACTGTCATAAATGACCTTCTTGATCTGCTGTACCACTTCTTCTCTTGTCATTATAAACCTGCTTTCTGCCGGAGTTCCCAGCGTTTTATTTTACCCGTTGCCGTTCTCGGCAAGGGTTCTTTTACAAAAATAACATCGCTTATCTGTCTGCCTCTAGGCTGCTCATCCATCAGGGGCCTGATCGCCTGCAAAACAGCGTTTTTATCTCCGTCCCCGCTTATGATCAGCACAGGCCTTCCGTCTTTTACATCTGCGGCGATCTCAGGGTTTTTCAAAACAGCAGCGATTGCGCTCTCATATTCCGGAAGAAAGAGCTTTGTCCCGTCGGGCAAAACGAGCATCTCTTTTTTTCTTCCTGTTATGTGGAGTTTTCCCTCATCATCGAAGAAACCGGTATCTCCGGAGTAAAAAACTCCATCCTTCAAAGCGGCATCAGTCGCCTCTTTCATCTTGTAGTATCCCTGCATGACGCATGTGGGTGCCTTAATAAGTATCTCACCGTCCGGAGCCAGCGTGATCTCATCATCC
>JAEEGF010482075.1_pt1 | contig 20249 bp, 21 predicted proteins | sample 9134171 | NCBI WGS metagenome assembly JAEEGF01 (sample SAMN16246542, study PRJNA631951) | gut metagenome | biome: gut microbiome; feature: rumen; material: AP-attached | host: Bos | place: Iran: Karaj | collected 2018-10
ATAGAAGACTGCAGCTATTAGCATGCCAAATGAGCACACCTCTTTGCGCCCGAACTTATTGCCGAGTTTTGTGGCGAAAAACATGACAACTGCAACAGGCAAATACTGGAAGACTGTCGGCAGCATCGTAAGTCCCGGTTTTTCAAAATAATAATGGAAAAGATACGTATTGTACCCCTGACCGAACATCTGCGCTGCAAGATAGAGCATACTGGCAAGGCATACAGCCATAAATGGGCGGCTTTTCAGGAGAGCTTTAATTACTTCTGAAGAAGCGCCTTTTTTTGCAGGTTCAGGCTTTGATTCAACGCGCTCTTTGGAAAGTCTGTAGCAGAGCAGGTAAAAAATGACAGAAAGTGCCGCTATGAAACAGACGCCGATAAACACCTTTTTATAGTCCATCTGCTTCGTTCCGTCAGCCAGAGTAACATAGCAGACAGAAGCCAGCACCATGGCAGGCATTGCGCCGAAAGTTGATCCTATTGAGCGGAAAACCGAAAGCGAGGATCTCTCTTTGTCATCCGACGTAATTACCTGAGCAAGTGAGCCGTATGGGATATTGATACAGGTATACAGCATTCCGAACAGAATATAAGTGATATATATCCACGCGAGTCTTCCTGCAGGAACCATTCCCCTGACATCCAGGAACATCAGTACCGCGGCCAAAGCAACAGGCAATGAGAATACCTTTATCCATCTGCGATAGCGCCCGTCTTTGCCGACTTTGGCTCTGTCAATTATTCGGCCCCAGATCGGATCATTGATTGCATCCCAAATACGCGCTATGATAGTCATAATCATTACATGAAGGACACTTATCTCAAGTACAACAGTGTAATATTTGTTCAGAACGCTCTGCGTCAAACCGAAAACAAGGCACGATGCGAGATCCCCGAATGCATAACCGATCTTATCTTTAAGCCTTATTCCGCTCGTTCTGGCAATATTGGATTCTGTCATTAATTATTTCTCCGCAATATGATTATTTCTTAAATCAAATATCTGTGAGTTCTTTTTCCTTGGACGCTATTATCTTATCTATTTCCTTGATATAGTCATCCGTCAGCTTTTGAATATCCTTATCTGCGATCTTGTAGTCATCCTCGGTTATTTCCGAAGCTTTCTGCTGTTTTTTCATTTTTTCCATCGCATCTCTGCGGATATTTCTGATAGCGACTTTGGACTCTTCTCCGTATTTTTTTGTCTGTTTAACAAGATCTTTTCTTCTCTCTTCCGTAAGAGGAGGAAATACCAGACGGATCATTCTTCCGTCATTCTGGGGATTGATTCCCAACTCAGATGTCAGTATAGCTTTTTCGATACTCTTGAGTGTAGACGCGTCCCAAGGCTGAATAAGAAGTGATCTGGGATCCGGAGTAGCAATCGAGGCCATCTGGTTGATGGGAGTCGGAACGCCATAATAATCCACCTGGATTTGATCCAGAACAGATGCATTGGCACGTCCTGCCCTAATCGTGGCCAGTTGGGATGTCAGTGCGTCACAGGTCTTCTTCATTTTGTTTTCGAATTCAGGATAATCAGACATTGAATTTTCCTCCTATATATCTTTTTTATATATTATCTTCTTTTCACGCATGAACACAGGTGCCTGTCTTCTCACCTGCAAGTACCCTCTTAATATTCCGGGGATCAGCCAGTGCAAAAACTATAACAGGTATATCGTTGTCCATTGCCATCGAGGTAGCTGTTGAATCCATGACTGCAAGTCTCTGTGCCAACACTTCGGCATAGCTGATATCATCATACCTTACAGCATTAGGATTTTTTACCGGATCATCGTTGTAGACACCATCAACATTTTTGGCAAGTAAAATGGCATCTGCATGTATTTCTGCTGCTCTCAGAGTGGCAGCGGTATCCGTCGAAAAGAAAGGCATGCCGGTACCTCCCGCAAAGAGGACAACATTTCCTTCTTCCATATACTGTATTGTTTTTTCAGTAGAGTAACGCTCACCTACTCCCTGGATATCCACAGATGTCTGGACCTTCGCCTTGCATCCGATTTGCCTGAAAACATCGGCTACCGCAAGGCAGTTCATGCAGGTTGCGAGCATTCCCATTCGGTCCGCGCTGACTCTTTCCACGTTTCCGCCCCCGTCTTTTACACCGCGCCAGAAATTCCCGCCTCCGATGACTATACCGATCTGAACTCCTTCTTCGGTACATTCTTTTATTACCCTGCAGACATCCTTTACAAAGCTGAAATCAAAGCCCTTCCTTTTAGCTCCGGCAAGAGCCTCCCCGCTTACTTTTAATAATACTCTTTTATAATTCATAAAGTATCTCCTTCCGGTTTACAGTTTATATATCCAGAATTCCAAGAATGATAACTCCCGCTATTACCACAACGATTGCCGCATAATGCTTCTTTGACAGCTTTTCCTTGAGGAACAAGCGGCTCCAGACCACCGATGCTGCACAGTAAGAGGATATAATCGGTGCGGCGAATGCTACATGCCTTGAATCGGCAAGAGCATAGATATAGAAAAACTGTCCGATCGTTTCAAATACCGCTCCTGTGTATTTCGGAAGTTCAGCTTTGAATGTAAATCTTTGCTTCTTAACCAGCAGAAATGCAAAACATACTATACCGACGAGAAAGAATGTAAGCTCATAAGCTGTGTTTGCTGCATCTTCATCAAGCACCTCAAGGACCCTGCTGTCTGCGAATGTACCGAGAGCGTCCAGAAGGCAGTAAATTATGGGAATTATGAGAGCCAGAGCACTTTTTGCATATTTATGTCCGGATTCGCTCTGGCGTTCGGCTCTGAGTTCTTCATCTTCGTTGGATTCAACAAAACCCAAGGCAATTACGCCAATGCTCACGAGCGCTACAGCAATTAGCGCGACCGGATGGATCTCTGAAAAACCTCCGCAGAGAATGATAGTAAGAATGGCAACGATTGCCCCGCTGCTGTTGCATATAGGAGATGAAACGGAAAGCTCTATATAGCGAAGGCCCAGATAGCCAATAGTCATTGAGAGTATATAAAGAGCCGAGACCGGAAGATATTTTATAAATACTTCTGCAGTAACTTCTACACCGCCGAAATAAATCTCATATGCAGCATGAATGCCCATAACAATACCGACAGCCATAGCCATTTTCAGATGGCTGTATTTATCCTTTGCATCCACGCAGCCGATCTTTGAAAAGAGATCGCTCCCGCTCCAAGCCAGCAGTGCTAATACCGAAAACCAGAACCACATGTATTACTGAGTCTTCCTCCAAACAAACTTATTAACTACATAGACATACGACTGGATGATCTTTACAACTTTTGAGCTGACATTCACATCGGTATAATCGGGAACAGGTATCCCGAAATCTTCATTATTATGCATTTCTGTCGCAGTTTCTACAGCCTGCAGGAGCGATTTTTCCGATATTCCGGCTATTATGAAACAGCCCTTATCCAACGCCTCCGGGCGTTCTGTGGACGTCCTGATGCATACTGCAGGGAACGGTTTTCCTGCAGAGGTCCAATAACTGCTTTCCTCCGGAAGTGTCCCGCTGTCCGAAACAACACAAAATGCATTCATCTGAAGGAAATTGTAATCCAGAAATCCCATCGGCTCATGCATAACAACTCTTTCATCCAGTTTAAAGCCGCTGTTTTCCAACCGCTTGCGGCTTCTCGGATGGCAAGAATACAAAACGGGCATATCATATTTTTGAGCAAGAGCGTTTACAGCATTAAAAAGCGAGAAAAAGTTCTCATCAGTGTCTATATTTTCCTCTCTGTGTGCAGAAAGAAGAATGTATTTCTCTCTCTCGAGCCCGAGCTTTTCAAGTATTCTGCTTGATAATACCGCCTCTCTGCTTGATTCCAGCACTTCAGCCATGGGAGAACCCGTCACATAGCATCGTTCTTTTGGCAGTCCGCATTCGTGGAGATATTTCCTCGCATGTTCTGAATATGCCATATTGACATCTGAAATTATGTCAACTATTCTCCTGTTGGTTTCTTCCGGCAGGCATTCATCTTTACATCTGTTCCCTGCTTCCATATGAAAAATGGGAATATGCAGTCTTTTTGCGGGGATTGCAGACAGGCAGGAATTGGTATCGCCGAGAATAAGCAGAGCATCCGGCTTTACTTCACACATAAGTCTGTATGAACAAGCGATAATATTGCCTATCGTCTCTCCCAGATCCTCTCCAACTGCATCCATGTTCACATCCGGCGGATCGAGCATAAGATCTTTAAAAAACACACCGTTTAAGTTGTAGTCGTAATTTTGTCCGGTATGTGCAAGCAGGCAATCAAAGTATTTCCTGCACTTTGAGATAACTGCTGAGAGACGGATAATTTCCGGCCTTGTACCAATTATAATGAGAAGCTTCAGTGCACCGTTATTCTTAAATGATATGTCCGAATAGTCGGTTTTCATCTGCTCATACCTCCTCATGAAATGTGTCCGGATGTGAGGGATCGAATATCTCATTTGCCCACATCAGCGTAACAAGATCTTCACTGTCACTCAGATTGATCAGTTCATGTGTATATCCCGGAATCATATGAACCGCTTCAATTTTGTCCCCTGAAACCTTAAATTCCATTATTTCATCCGAGCCTATCCTTCGCTCGCGGATAAGGGCTTTGCCGGATACTACTATAAACAGTTCCCATTTGGAATTATGCCAATGCTGCCCTTTTGTAACCCCGGGCCTTGTAATATTTACAGAAAACTGTCCGGAGGAGACTGTCTTCAATATTTCCGTAAAACTTCCTCTGGAATCCTCTTTCATATCAAGAGGATATTTCACTTTACTCTCCGGAAGGTACGAGAGATAGGCGGAATAGAGTTTCTTTTCAAACGATCCGAAAGGCAGTTCAGGTATGATTCCCGTCTGTGGAACGGCTACAAAGCTGTCAAGAAGATCTGCTATTTCCCCAAGTTTCACCCTGTATACTATCGGAATTGAATAATACTCTCCTGTCCTGTGTCCCTTAGTCGGGTCTTCAAGTATATCAAGGAGTTCTGTAACCACATCATCGATATAGGCAAGCTCGAGCTCTGTCTCCGGATCGTTCACTGTTATAGGATGACCGTTTGCCTTATTATGGCAGAATGTTGCTACTGCACTGTTATAATTTGGTTTACACCATTTGCCGAAGAGATTTGGGAATCTGTATACAAAAACCTTTGCACCGGTCTCTTTTTCATAAGAAAAAAACAGCTTCTCCCCTGCAAGTTTCGATTTCCCGTATTCCGAATCAGCAAATCTTCCTTCAAGTGATGCCTGAATACTGCTTGAGAGCATGACAGGGCATTTATTTCCGCATTCCTTTAATATACCGAGAAGCGTCTCTGCAAAGCCAAAGTTTCCTTGCATAAATTCAGCATTCTCTTTCGGCCGGTTGACTCCCGCAAGATTGAATACAAAATCTGCTTTGCTGCAAAAATCCCAAAGCTTATCGGCTCCGGTATTCCTTCCATATCTGTATATTTCCGAAATATGTAGATCCGGCCTTGTTCTGTCATTTCCGTTTTTTAAGTTTTCAAGGGCACAGCAGAGATTCTTGCCCAAAAATCCGTTTGCCCCGGTAACAAGTATATTCAAAGCTGCTCCCTGATATATTCAAGCTCCATAAGTTTGGCCTTCACCTGCTCAACATTGAGTATTTCTGTGTTGTTTGAATTAAACTCCGATAGCTTTGTACGTTCCGTATTTCCAACAGTAAAATAATTATCGTAATTCAGATCCCGCTTATCACACGGAACTCTGTAAAATCTTCCCATATCCACGGCTCTTGAGCATTCTTCATTGGTGAGAAGAGTTTCATACATTTTTTCACCGTGACGGACACCGATAACTTTAATATTATCTTCACTTCCGCCAAAGAGCTGTGCAACAGCTTTGGCCTGGGTACCGATAGTACATGCCGGAGATTTCTGAACGAGAATATCTCCTGAAGTTCCGTGTTCAAAAGCGAATAGGACAAGATCAACAGCTTCATCCAGAGACATTATGAATCTTGTCATATTCGGGTCAGTAACGGTTATCGGTTCACCCTTTTTTATCTGATCTATCCACAACGGAATAACGCTTCCTCTTGAACACATTACATTGCCGTAACGCGTACAGCATATCTTTGTTCGTTCAGGGTCTACAGTTCTTGATTTGGCTACTACCACCTTTTCCATCATAGCCTTTGAAGTTCCCATAGCGTTGACAGGATAAGCGGCTTTGTCCGTAGAGAGACAGATCACTGCTCTTACTCCGGCCTCTATAGCAGCTGAGAGTAGATTATCTGTCCCGATGACATTGGTCCTAACGGCTTCCATCGGGAAAAATTCGCATGACGGGACCTGTTTTAATGCTGCAGCATGAAATATATAGTCGACCCCGTATATTGCTCCTTTGATAGAGCTCAAGTCTCTGACATCGCCTATATAGAATTTTATTTTTTCCGCGTATTCCGGATACTTAAGCTGATACTCATGCCGCATATCATCCTGTTTTTTCTCGTCTCTGGAGAATATTCGGATCTGACCAATATCTGTGGTCAGAAAACGCCTTAATACTGCATTCCCGAAACTCCCGGTGCCGCCTGTAATGAGAAGAGTTTTATCGGTAAACAGACCCATCTCTTTTCATCCTTTCCAATTATGATCTCGTAAGATTATTCTCTGCCGAGTTTTCCTATAGATTCAGAATCACCTGTATGCGCTTAAAGGATTATAATCAATACACTATCCTGAACAGCTCGGGCTTGGGCTTGAATTTTATGCCTGATATCAGTCCCGCTGCTGCAAATGATGTAACCATTGACGATCCTCCATATGAGAAAAACGGAAGCGTAATCCCTATAACAGGTGTTATTCCAATACACATGCCGATATTAATAAACGACTGGAAGCAGAAAGATGCTGCCACGCCAAAACATATAAGCATATCAAAGGTTCTCGTAGCCTGAAGCCCTACCTTGACGCAGTGAATAACAATTATTGCCAGAAGCAGAATAACCACAAGACAGCCTATCATTCCGAATTCTTCTCCGAATACAGAGAAGATAAAGTCTGTATGCTTTCCTGTAAAAGCTGTCGACTCCTGTGTGCGTAAGCCGTGCTCAGCAAAAATACCCGTAAGTCTTCCGGATGCAAGTGCCAATCTGCTCTGAGATGTCTGCCATGTGATGCCATACCCGTCAGGATCTATAGTCTTGTCATAAGGGGCAAGAAGTCTTTGCTGCTGATACGGCTTAAGAAAGAAACTCCAGAGAAGAGGTATCACTGCTGCTACTGCTGCTCCTGCTATACCAAACCAATATAGTTTGACTCCCAGCATAAACAGCATAACCAGGAATATAAAAAGAAGGATAGACGCAGAGCCGAGATCTGCAGATACAAAAACGATGAGTCCGAAAACAACAATAAAATGTCCAGCCATCATAACTACAGACCGGAAACTGTTTATGTCGCCGTGCTCCTTGATAAAAGTCATTTGATATGCAGATATTATGATATACAGCACCTTTATAACTTCAGACGGCTGGATACCTATTCCGGCAAATCTGATCCAAGCTTTGTTTCCTGTTCCGTCGTCCTGTCCGAAAAAAACAAGCAATATGAGGAGGCCGACATTTATCACGCAAAGCCACTGCCAGTTTTCTCCAAGGATATCGGAATCTATAACTGTAAAGAGTACAAAGGCAGCAACTCCGAGGAATATTGAGAAAATCTGAATAAAAATATATCTTCCAGGGCTAGTATAAGCTGAAACAGCACTGGAAATCATGACCGTACCCAAAATGGAAGATATAAGACAAACAACAAGCAGAAATACATCTGCCCGCTCAAAATATTTTCTTATATATGGCCGTATTTTCTTGAGCATGTGTTACCTTTCACAAAAATCCTATATACATACAGAGCTGATTTTAGCACATTTCCGCTCTTTACGCAACGCAATAATTGGTTTATAATATGCTCATGTTTAAGGAATACAAAAGCAGAAACACAGAGGAAACAGAAGCGCTTGGAGAGAGCTTTGCAAGAAGTTTGAGCCCCGGTGCTGTTGTTGCTCTTTATGGCGGACTCGGAGCAGGGAAAACCGCTTTTGTCAGAGGAATGGCAAGAGGGCTCGGGATTTCCTGCCGCGTCAGCAGCCCCACCTTCACTATAGTCAATGAGTACAAAGGCGAGCGAGAGCTTGCCCATTTTGATATGTACCGGCTCAATTCTGCCGACGAGCTTTTTGACATCGGCTGGGAAGATTATCTTGCAAGCGGTGCAGTATGTGCTGTAGAATGGAGTGAAAACGTAGAAGGCGCTTTTTTTGGAAATGAGATCAAGGTTGAGATAGAACGCCTGAGTGAAAATGAAAGAATAATACGCATATACGAGGCCGATATATGAGGCTTTTATCATTTGAATCATCCGCTAAAACCGCTTCTGTCGCACTGACAAACGGCAACAGGCTCATAGCCCAATACACACAGTCCGGCGGGCTTACTCACAGTACGACTCTGCTTCCTATGGCAAAAACGCTTCTTTCCGATGCCGGTGTTTCCATTTCAGACGTTGACGCTTTTGCTGTCGCCTGCGGTCCGGGCTCTTTTACCGGTATACGAATAGGCATATCTACAGTCAAAGGTCTCGCTTTGGCGGCCAATAAGCCCTGTGCCGGAGTTTCCACATTAGAAGCCATGGCTTGGCATGGAGTCAGTGCCAGCAGTTTTATTTGTCATGTCATGGACGCCAGACGGAATCAGGTTTACAATGCGCTGTTCCGTACAGATTGCGGAAAGCCTATTAGAATCTGTAAAGACAGAGCTGTCTCTCTTGAAGAGCTCGCTTCAGATGTTAAAGCGCTCAGTGCTCCGGTTTTTATCGTCGGAGACGGAGCCGAGATCACTGCAGAGTATTTTGATATAAACGGAATTTCATATATTATGGCCCCGTACAATCTAAGGATGCAAAGCGCCTGGGGCGTTGCAATGGCTTCGCAGGATGCGAAATTCGGAACCAGTCAGGAATTGCTGCCTGTCTATCTCAGGCTTTCACAGGCCGAGAGAGAAAGGCAGGCCGCCACCAATAAAAAGGAGAAAACAAAATGAGCAGAGTATGTGTATTCGATCATCCCCTTATCCAGCACAAACTGTCAATTATGAGAGACAAAAACACCAGCGTAAAAGAATTCAGAGAACTGGTCTCAGAAGTTGCTATGCTGATGTGCTATGAAGCGACCCGCGACCTTGTGACCGAGCCTGTTGATGTGGAAACTCCATGCGGGACTGCACACTGCAACAGAATTGCGGGCAAAAAAATAGTTATTGTTCCGATTTTAAGAGCGGGACTCGGTATGGTTGACGGCATGGTTAATATGATTCCGAGTGCAAAAGTCGGACACATCGGACTTTACAGAGATCCTGCTACGCTTGAGCCGGTCAAGTACTATTTCAAAATGCCTCCTGATGTCTCCGAGAGAGATGCCATCGTTGTTGACCCCATGCTGGCAACAGGCGGAAGCGCCAGCGCAGCCATAAGCTTTCTCAAAGACGCCGGTGTAAAACGCATTAAGCTTATGAGCATTATAGGAGCTCCTGAAGGTATCGCCAGAATGCAGAAGGATCACCCGGATGTTGATATCTATGTTGCTGCTGAGGACGACCATCTGAATGAAATCGGATATATAGTTCCCGGACTCGGAGATGCAGGAGACCGTATTTTCGGAACAAAATAATGTCTCCCGTTTTATATCTTGTTATTCCCTGTTATAACGAGGAAGCCGTTCTCCCGGTCACCGCAGGTATTTTTCGGGAGAAGCTTTTATCATTGATCCGAACAGGATCAATATCCGAAAAAAGCCGTGCCGTGTTTATTAACGACGGCTCTTCGGACAGTACCTGGAGTATAATCAGAGATCTCTCCAAGAACGACGAGATCTTTGAAGGTATTTCACTTTCAAGAAACCGCGGTCACCAAAATGCTCTGTTGGCCGGGCTGATGACTGTTAAGGACAGATGCGATATTACAATCAGTTTAGACTGTGACGGACAGGATGATATCGGCGCAGTTGATGAGATGGTTGCCGCATACAATGATGAGGGCTGTGAGATAGTTTATGGCATACGTGGGAGCCGTAAGAGCGACTCTTTTTTCAAAAGATTCAGCGCTGAGAGCTTCTACAGGCTTTTGAATTCGATGGGTGCCGAGGTCAAATTCAACCACGCAGATTACCGCCTTATCAGCAGCAGGGCTTTGGATGAACTTGAAAAATATGGGGAAGTCAACCTATATTTAAGAGGGCTTGTTCCGATGCTCGGGTTCAAATCAAAAGATGTATTCTATGAAAGGCATGAACGTATTGCCGGTGAAAGTCACTACCCTCTCGGTAAAATGCTGGCTTTAGCTTTTAACGGAATAACTTCACTGACGGTAAAACCAATAAGGCTCATCACCGGTTTCGGCTTTGCGGTTTCATTTCTGAGTTTCATAGCCATCATTTGGGCTGTTATCCGTGCTCTTACCGGGCACACGGTAGCCGGTTGGGCCAGCATGACATGTATTATCTGTTTCTTTTGCGGAATAATACTCTTGAGCCTTGGCGTTATAGGCGAATATATCGGAAAGATCTATCTTGAAACAAAACGAAGGCCGCGATACATAATAGAAGAAAGCACTCTGGATTGACCAGAGTGCTTTCTTATACAATGATCAGAGTTATCAGCCCTTAAGGCCCCTCTCCTGCCTGACCATATCCTCTACGACAATATCATATATTTCTCCGAGGGATCTGCAGTACTCAAGAACTTTCCACGGTTCATTCGTGTGATAATGGATCTTGATCAGTTCTTCATCTCCAACTGCAAGGAGGCAGTCTCCTTTAAAGTTTTCGACAAAATAATCGTTGATTTCATCTTCATCGAGGTTTTCTCCTTCGATAAGCAGTTGTGTATCGTATCTGTACTCTAGCATTTTTACTCTTCTTTCAAAATCTTATTATTCTGAAGTCACTCTTCTTGCGCCATAGAAACGATCCTTATATGAACCGGACAGTTCGGTGATAATGACTCCTGTTGTTGAGGAGGATGAATGGATGAACTTTCCATCCCCTATATATATTCCCGTATGACTGATGTATGAACCTCCGGCGGTAGTTGTGAAAAGCAGAATGTCTCCCGGCTGGATGTCTTCAAATATGATACCTGTCCCGTTTTTGGCCATATCATTCGCGGTTCTGTATATTCCGTATCCGAAATGATTAAAGCAGTAATATACAAAGCCGCTGCAGTCAAAACCGGTGGCAGGATCTTGCCCGCCCCAACAGTATTTGGAACCGTTTAAGGAAAGAGCAAAATTTGCAATCTCTCTGCCTCCGGCATTTCCAGCGCTTCCGACATACACAGGATTGTCAAATGTGATAAAATCGCTGAAAACAAAACCTTCTGCTCCGTCAATGAGACATTTTGTCCAATTGGCAGCTGTTCCGGTAACAACTATCTCTTTGCCGGTGTTGTATTCGGCGATTATGCCTTCAACTGTGGAAGGTCCTTTTCTGAATCTTACAGAAGTGCCTTTTATATATGCAGTTTTGCCATTAACTCCGGATACAACATTTATTTCTTCAGAAACAGTATTATGCCCGGTATCAGAGGACGTCCCGGACTGGGGAGACTTGGAAGACATCGGGTCCGGTTCAGCAAGCTTTTCATCAGGAACTATGTATTGGGCCAGGATCCAACCCGTCAGATTTCCTATCTTTACCCGGTACCAGCCGTCGAGTTCGTCAAGTATCGTAAGCTCCGTCCCTGTATTGTACTCGGCAATAATGTCGCTCTGGACTGTAGGGCCGTTCCTAAGGCGGATGTAGAGGCCGTCGATTACTCCCCTCCTGATGTTCTGAAGATCGCCTTCTCCGGCTGAACTGATCTTGACAAACTGTGAAAATACGTATCCGGTATTCCCACCCTGTGAGATCTGATACCAGTCGCTGTCAGACATGTCCAAGATGGTGACCTCAGTTCCTTTTGAAAGAAACCTTATTACATCACTATCTGTACCGGGAGCATTCCTGAACTGGACATCAGAACCGGATATAAATCCTTTGGTATCGGCACTTGAAATTGTTGAGAAAGTTGAAACAGCAAGCAATACAGCAAGTAATGCAGCTGCCAGTCGCTTCGACATTGCTCTTATCTGTCCGCCAAGGCTCGCTCCAGCCAGATAGCTCCGACATCCATAGCCTGGTAAAGGCCGTTTTTCTCACTGGACTTTACTATTCTGTCTCTTGACCTGACGTTCGGGTCTGTGCGCTGAAGCTGGACGGATACCTTTGAAGCCACATCCAGATCACCGACCTTCTTTGTCTCGCTTATCTGAATAAAGATAATATACGGGTCCTGCATACTGCCGTAATAGATGATATTATCCTTCCTCATAAGAGGGCGACCCTTGTACATCAATGTTTTTCCCATGTTTACCTCCGCTCTATCCGTAATACTGGCTGTAGTCATCCTGTACCGGATAATAATTATTGTTATCTGCCTGGTTTTGCAGCGCTTCCCGCTCCTGCCTTGCGGCTTCCGCCCACTCTTCTGCCCAGTTTCCGAACACTTTTGTATCAGGCTCGAGAAGAGGATATGTAAAGCTCCGATACTCAAGACCTTTGTGAATGGGCGCCATTACTCTGTTGAAGATATATGCTGCCGGATTACCGGAAAAATACATATGCTCCGGTATATCGTAACCCGTCCAAACCGCGCATGAGTAATATGGTGTGACTCCGACAAACCAACGGTCCTGATTATCTCCGGATGTCCCCGTTTTGCCTGCAACCGGTACAGTTCCCAGATATGCTTCGGTACCGGTTCCGGAATTTACAACTCTCTCCAGCATGTATGTCATGACGTGCGCCGTATTGTCACTGAATGCTTTTATGGTCCTGGGCTCATTGTCTATAATCACATTACCGGCAGAATCGGTGACTCGTGTGTAAGCTCTGGAGTATGTAAAAGTACCGTCATTTACAAAAGAGGAAAAAGCCGCTGCCATCTCCCTTACAGTAATGCCGTTCGTAAGCTGCCCGACAGAGAGCGGCGCATATGAACAGTCATCAGGCACAAGACTGGTCACGCCGAGTTTGTTTATCAGGAAGTTATATGAGACCTCAGGCGTCAGCTTATCGAGGATCTGGGCAGAAACAGTATTAAGCGACCATTTCAGCGCATCCTGAACCATTATGATGCCTGAATTGGAGTAGTCATCATTATGAGGATACCATGTAGTTCCGGAGAGATGGATATTTGCAGCGTCATTTACGTACGTGTACGGAGTGATTATGCCGTATTCAGTAGCAGGCCCGTAAACAGATATAGGCTTAATCGCAGAACCGGGCGGTCTTTTTGTATCCACGGCACGATTCAGGATAAAATTTGCATCTTTCTCTCCGAGGCCGCCGGAGAGGCCTTTTATTTCTCCTGTATAAGGATCCATGATAACGATTCCGCTCTGCATGTCCTGTGCATCTTTCCTGTCTGCACCGGGGACCGAACTTATATCATTATACACAGCATCTATAGCAGCCTGGATGGTCTCATCATAACAGCTGTAAATCTGATATCCGGCGTTGTAGAGGAGATTTCTTGCTGAAGTCCTGTTTATTCCCTTTATATCCACCAGGTCGTTTATAACATCACTAATAACGACCTCAACATAATACGAATAAATTTCCTGTGAATAATCCTCTTCAGGAGTACGTACAAACACAAGTTCTTCATCACATGCATTTCTGTACTCTTCTGCCGTGATATAGCCCTGTTCATACATCTCATGAAGGATCGTTTCCTGGCGGTTCTTGTTGTTTTCCAGCGAGTAGAAGGGGTCATAGTAAGTCGGTTTGTTGGTTATTCCGACAATGGCCGCACACTCTGCGAGAGACAGATCCTGCACATCTTTACCAAAATACGTCTTGGCGGCTGTCTGAACGCCATAGCATCCCTCACCGAAGTATACGGCATTTAAATACCACTCTATGATCTCCTGCTTATCATACAATTTCTCCAACTCAAGTGCGCCGAAGATCTCCATCAGCTTTCTTCTGACCGTAATGTCATCTTTTCCGGTGATGTTCTTGATAAGCTGCTGGGTTATTGTAGACCCCCCAAAGCTGTTCTCCATCGTGAGAAACATCTCCACAAAAGCACCGGCAGTCCTGTACCAGTCCACGCCTTTATGCTCATAGAATCTTTTGTCCTCTATGGCCACCAGCGCCTGCTCCATATATTTAGGTATATCCTCATATGAGACCCAGATCCTGTTTTCAGAGCCTTTAAGATTCACGAGCTCCTTCCACTGACACGTGGGGTCTTCATACCAGATGGTACTCGACTCATTCAGCTTCTGTTCCTCAAGAGTCAGATCGAAGGTCGGAGTAAGGCAGGTCTTTACATAGACAGAGAATATACCTACAAACAGGGTCGACGTCGCAAGTATTATGAGGAGCACTGTCCCCACAGCTTTCAGAATGCCCAGGACAACGCTCTCAGCAGTATTCACAGCAGCTGTTGCTGCTTTTCCGGCAACATGTTTTACAGCCTTTGCTTTTTTTGCGCGTCGGATCTTACGCTCGGCCTTTTCCACCGGAGTAAGTCCTTCTTTCTTCTGTAAATCTCCGCTGATCCCGAACACCTCCTGTCTGAAAAAATCAGCCTGAATTACTGCGATTTTATTATTATATCATACAAATCCGATTTTGGATAGCACTTGCATATTTGTTTGTATTGGTTTATATTTTACTAAAGAAACGGAGGCAGAAAAATGAGTGAAGAATACAGCCCCGAGTATCTGCAGATAGTCGATGATGAAGGTGTTGAATACAACCTTGAGATACTTGATACAATAGATTACAAAGATAAGACGTATATGGCTTTTCTCCCGACAGACCTTGACGAGGATGATCCGGACTACGGTATGATAATTCTCCGTGTAGTGGAAGAAAATGGAGAAGAAATGTATGAATCTGTCGAGGACGAATCCGAAGAACAGGCAGTCTATGAAGCCTTTATGCGTATACTCTTTGACCCTGACGAAGAAGACTGACAATTAAACAGGTCCTGCGGTGTTTGTGCTTTCCTTTCTGGGAACAACGGCTTAATAAACCCACATCATTCTGAAGGGACGCTGATTTGAGTCTGCGGATTGCAGGCCTCCCGGTCTATACCGGACGTTGGAAGCAGCGAAACAGAACTTAGGCGACCCACCTGCCGACTGTGCAGGTTAACTTTAAGCCGGCACGGCATTCGCGGGATCTTTTTTGCGCCTTTTTCCTGTTATTATATATATAATTGCTCCCGATACTGTCAAAGCTCCGAATCCCGATGTCTTATATGCAAAAGACTTCGGGATTTTTTCCTGCATTTCGGAGACGATCTCTACTGAAGCTGTAAGAACGTCCCCGCTCTCTTCGAAACGTTCACGGACTTTTGAGTTGCCGCGGAGCCGAAGCAGCAACGTATTGTATTCGCTGTTCTTTGATTCATATTCGTCCGTAAAGCTTCTGAGCTCCTCTATATCTTTTCCAAGCTTTTCGAGCCCATTTTTCTCCTCTTCAAGTTTCTCCTGCTTAAGGGTCAGCTCTTCCTTTTTTGATTCAAGTTCTGTTTTGGCGAGATAAAGCTTTGTATAAGCTTCCGTAAAAAGGTCCTGTACTTTACTCATCTCGGAAAGCGCATAACTCACCCCGGAGACTCCGGACGCGATCAGTTCTCGCTGCTCCGCAGGGGTCATGCTTATTATATCCTCAACGTCCGGAACGGAACTCATTCCCGAGAGATCCCCGTATCCGGACATTCCCATTTCCTCTGCCATAGTCTGAAGTCCGTCAAGCGCGCCTCTTTCTTCAGCAGCTTTTTCTGCGGCCGTGATCGCATTCGGAAGTCTCGGATCTGATGCTGCAGCTGCATAGTAAGCTGCAGTATAGGCTGCATTTGCAGCCTCCTCGTCTGTCATGGATTGTGCATAGGACAGAAGAGCTTCTCTCGCAGACTCGATATCTTCATCAGTAACAGTTTCCAGATATGCTCCGATACGTGCTTTCAGTTCCTCATCCATTCCTTCAATGCTTGAGAATGCAGCCCTGAGTTCATCGGCTTTCAAAATCTCATCGCTTGAAGCTGTGGCGATCAATGCAGCCCTTATCTCTTCCGTATTCTGTGATACTGCCTCGGCAGCCCGGGAAGCGGCAGCCGAAGCATCGTCCGTAATAAGCTTGAGCGTATACAGAGCTTCTCCCAGATCCTCAAAAAAATCCCTGGCGGCATCGAATTTTTCGTAAGCCATGTCTGTCTGATAGTATCCTTCGGTTATCTGTTTTTCTCCCATCTCTATCCCGCCGGATTCAGCGCTGTAGGAAGCGAGTTCTGCCTTATGGCTGCTCATTTTCTTTTCGTAAAGCGCTTCCTTTTTTTCCAGAGTATGTGAATCTTTCTTATATTTCCTGCCGTCTTTTTCGAGGTAAGCTTCCAGTTCCTTTGCTTGTGTACTTCTATCAGAAAGGATCTTGAGCTCAGAAAGAGAGGTGTTTCTTTCCGCGACAGCAGATATGATGCCCGCAAGGCCTGCAAGTATCATCACGATACATACAAACCTGACAAACACAATTGAACTTTTTGATAAGTTCTGCCGTTTCAAGATAAAGCTCCCATGTGAAAAATAAGAATAATTATACATCCGAAATATGAACAAATCTACAAGAGCCAAGTTGCTTTTTCATCTGTTTTACAGTATAATTCTGTCTGGAAATTAACAAATATTTCAAGGAGGATTACATGAAGAAAGTTCAGTTCACGGAGACAGTTCTCAGAGACGCGAATCAGTCTCTGATCGCAACAAGGCTTCCCTACTCCGATTTTGAGCCGATACTTGAAACGATAGACAGTGCAGGGTTTTACTCTATCGAATGCTGGGGCGGTGCAACATTCGATGTATGCCTGCGCTTTCTAGGCGAGGATCCGTGGGAAAGGCTCAGAAAGATACGTGAAAAAGTCCCCAACACAAAGCTTCAGATGCTGCTGCGCGGGCAGAACATATTGGGATACAAACACTATCCCGATGATATAGTCAGAAGATTTGTAAGATGTGCGGTAAAGAACGGAATCGATATAATCCGTATTTTTGATGCTCTCAACGATACCGATAACCTGAAGGTAGCAATAGATGAGACGAAAAAATGCGGTGCTGTTGCATCCGGGGCCATTTCCTATACCACCTCGCCCGTCCACACAAATGCAAAATATGTGGAGATAGTAAAGGAACTGAAGGAAATGGGGGTCGATACAGTCTGCATCAAAGACATGGCCGGCATTATGACTCCCGCTGCGGCATATGACCTGGTCTCCGCCATCAAGGACGCTGTTGATCTGCCGGTCGTTATTCATACCCACTGCACCACAGGTCTTGCCTATATGACCATACTTAAGAGCATAGAGGCGGGAGCGGATGTGATCGATACTGCCATCTCCCCGTTCAGCGGCGGTACTTCCCAGCCCGCGACAGAAACCCTGAACCATGCTCTGAGAGAGCTGGGTTATGATACGGATCTCAAAGAGGACAAGCTCTATGAGATCGCAGACTTCTTCAAGCCGGTAAGGGCAAAATTCCTCGAGTCCGGGAAGCTTAATCCCATCTCTATGGGAACAGATACCCAGTGCCTGAACTACCAGATACCCGGCGGAATGCTTTCAAATCTTCTCAGCCAGCTCAAATCCCTCAATTCTCTGGACAAGTTCGATGAGGCCCTCGCCGAGACACCGAAGGTCAGAAAAGACATGGGTTATCCCCCGCTCGTAACCCCCACATCCCAGCTCATAGGCACTCAGGCCGTGCAGAACGTGCTCGCGGGTGAGAGATACAAGAATGTCGGAGCCGAACTCAAAGCATACTGCCGCGGGGAATACGGAAGGACTCCTGCTCCGATAGATCCCGAGATCCGTGAGAAAATACTCGCAGGAGATAAAATAGTTGAAGGAAGATATGCCGATACTCTTCCGACGGATACCTTTGAAAAGGCCGCTGAAAAACTTGGCGATACAGCAAAATGCGAAGAGGACGTCTTAAGCTACATTTCTTTTCCGCCGGTCGCCGAGAAGTTCTTTGAGGAGCGCAAAGCCAAAGAAGAAAAGATCGTCAAATATACGATCACCGAGGCTTAAAGGAGGAAATATATGGATCTAGTTAACCTCCAGGTCGGCCAGGCTGCACGTATAGCCCTTCTCGGTTACGGAGTGGTCTTCCTCGGGCTTCTGATGCTTATGATCGTAATCATGATCCTCGGCAAGGTTATGATCGCCTCTCGCAAAAAGGCTGAAACTGCAGCTGCTGTTGAAGTCCCGGTCAAAGAGGTTCCCGCAGAAGCGCCGAAAGCTTATGCCGAAGGTTCTGCCGGCGAGATCAAGCTCTATGACACAGACCCGAAAGATGCCGCAATGATCATGGCAATAGTCGCGAACAAACTGGGCAAGCCAATCAATGAGCTTCGCTTCAAGTCCATAAAGGAGATCAAGAAATGAAATACAAAGTAACTTTAAATAACCGCACATATGAGGTCGAGGTAGAAGAGGGCGAGGCTATGCTCGTCGACGAGTATGAAGCCTATGCTCCCGCAGCCGCCGCACCGGCTCCCGCCGCTCCTGTTCAGGCAGCAGTTGCCTCCCCCGCTCCGGTTCCTGCCGCCCCTGCCCAGGCTGTTGCCGCAGGTGAGGCAGTAAAGAGCCCGATGCCGGGCAATATACTGCAGATCAAAGTCTCTCAGGGCCAGCGTGTAAATGAGGGTGAAGTCGTGATCATTCTTGAAGCCATGAAAATGGAAAACGAGATCGTAGCTTCAAAATCCGGAACTGTCGCCCAGGTTTTGGTCAGTAAAGGCTCCGTTGTGGAAACGGGCAGTCCGCTGCTCGTTATCGCATAAAGGAGAGTTGTATGGATATACTCGGTACTCTCCAAAATCTGTGGCTTGAGTCCGGCTTCTCCGCTTTCTTCATGGCCGGCGGCTGGAAGAATTTGGTTATGATCCTGATAGCTTTTGTTCTGCTCTATCTTGGGATCGTAAAAAAGTTCGAGCCGCTCCTGCTCTGCGGAATAGCTTTCGGGTGCCTTCTCTCAAACCTCAGCTATTTTGTCTCTCTTGGAGACACCAATGCTCTTTATCATCCGGAACTGTGGGCCGAATTCCTTGATTCTACCTCACCCTACTATCACAGTTACGGACATATTATGGCTCATTGCGGCTTGCTCGACTTCCTGTATATTGGCGTAAAAGCAGGGATATATCCCTCTCTGATATTCATGGGCGTCGGTGCGATGACGGATTTCGGTCCCCTTCTTTCAAATCCCAAGAGCCTGATCCTCGGCGCTGCAGCCCAGCTCGGCGTTTTTGTCGCGTTCTTCGGAGCCATACTCTTAGGCTTTACAGGACCTCAGGCTGCATCAATAGGAATAATCGGAGGAGCAGACGGACCTACCGCTATCTATCTCACCACAAAGCTTGCCCCGGAGCTTTTGGGGCCGATAGCTATAGCAGCATATTCATATATGGCCCTGATACCGCTTATCCAGCCGCCGCTGATGAAGCTCTTCACGACAGAGGAGATGAGAAAAGTCAGGATGGAACAGACCAGGGAAGTTTCCAAGACGGAAAAGATTCTCTTTCCCATTGTCGTCTCCACCTTCGTTATACTTCTTCTCCCCTCGACAGCTCCGCTGGTCGGATGTCTTATGCTCGGAAACCTCTTCCGTGAGACCGGAGTTACGGACCGTCTTTCCGATACCGCACAGAACGCTCTTATGAATATAGTCACGATCTTCCTCGCGACCTCAGTAGGAGCAACCATGACAGCAGAGTCTTTCCTGAACATAAAAACCATCTATATCATAGTTCTCGGACTCATCGCTTTCTCGATCTCCACTATAGGAGGCCTCACCGGCGGCGTTATCATGTACTACGCCTCCGGAAAAAAGATCAATCCCCTTATCGGCTCCGCCGGAGTCAGTGCTGTTCCTATGGCCGCAAGAGTTTCACAGGATGTAGGCAGAAGATACAACAAGACCAATTTCCTTCTGATGCACGCCATGGGCCCGAATGTTGCAGGCGTTATAGGCTCTGCCATCGCAGCAGGATTCCTCCTCAGCATTTTCGGATAATCCGGTCCGTCATAAATTAATAAAAACACAGCCCCGCGTCTTTCGGGACTGTGTTTTTTTCTGATGATTACTGCTTC
>JAEEGF011350731.1_pt1 | contig 20248 bp, 17 predicted proteins | sample 9134171 | NCBI WGS metagenome assembly JAEEGF01 (sample SAMN16246542, study PRJNA631951) | gut metagenome | biome: gut microbiome; feature: rumen; material: AP-attached | host: Bos | place: Iran: Karaj | collected 2018-10
CTCTATCGCATTAAGCAAATGTTTTCTTAAAACTGTTCATCAAGTACTAGTTTTTAACTTCATAATAATAATGATTACTCGTCCGTTCCAATTCACGAGTTTTCTTGATGAAAACTCGTTCAGTGGAACTAAATTTTAAGGAGTTGTAATCCTTAAAATTTGACTTCGTATCATTATTATTATTTCAGAAAAACTATGTACTTGATTCAATGTTTTAGCGAAAACCATTTGCTTGAATGCTCTCAGAGTTATTCTGAAAACTGCTGTAGTTTACGTTTCAAACAGTATACCTTTTGAAATCAGTATATAGGAGGATAAAATGGCAAAATATAAAGAGATTGCGAAGGTGGTTTCGCAGGAGTGCATAGCCACAGGCGTTTACAGCATGTGGATTAAAACAGCTGATGTTGCAAAAGAAGCGATTGCAGGACAGTTCATATCAGTATATTGCAATGATGGTGCTAAGTTGCTCCCAAGACCTATCAGTATTTGTGAGGTAGATAAGGAAGAAGGACTTCTTAGAATTGTATATAGAGTAGTTGGTGGAGGAACAAAAGAAATGTCATCTTACGTTGCAGGAGATGATATCGATATACTTGGACCTCTTGGAAACGGATTTATGCAAAGAGAGAAAAAGGCTATTCTAATAGGTGGAGGAATAGGAATTCCACCGATGGTTGAACTTGCAAAAGAACTTTGTGGCAAGTGTGAGGTGTCAATTGTTGCAGGATACAGAGATGAGTTGTTCCTAATTGATGAACTGAAGAAATACGGTGATCTTTTTGTGGCAACAGAAGATGGAAACTGTGGAACAAAGGGAACAGTTATTGATGCAATAAAAGAGCAGTGTGTTACCGGAGATGTGATATATGCATGTGGACCAACACCGATGCTTAGAGCTATCAAAGAATATGCCCTTGCAAATGATATTGAAGCACAGCTTTCTCTCGAAGAAAAGATGGCCTGTGGAATTGGTGCATGTCTTGCATGTGTATGTAAGTCAAAGGATATTGACGAGCATTCACAGGTTCACAATAAGAGAATCTGCAAAGACGGACCTGTATTTTTAGCACAGGAGGTGGAACTGTAATGAATACAAAGATTAATATAGCAGGAGTTGAATTTAAGAATCCTGTAATGGTTGCCTCAGGAACTTTTGGTTCGGGTGCAGAGTACAGTGAATTTGTTGATTTAAATAAACTTGGCGCGGTAGTGACAAAGGGAGTTGCAAACGTGCCGTGGCCAGGTAATCCAACACCTAGAATTGCAGAAACATATGGTGGTATGATTAATGCAATCGGATTGCAGAATCCGGGAATTGATGTTTTCTGTAAGAGGGATATTCCTTTCCTGAAACAGTTTGACACAAAGATTATTGTAAATGTTTGTGGACACACAACAGAAGAATACTGTGAAGTTGTGGAAAGACTTGCAAATGAACCTGTTGATATGCTTGAGATTAACATTTCATGTCCTAACGTAAAAGAAGGGGGAATTGCATTTGGTCAGAATCCAAAATCTGCAGAGGATATCACAAGAGCCGTAAAGAAATATGCTAAACAGCCTATCTGCATGAAGTTAAGTCCAAACGTTACTGATATTACTGAGATGGCAAAGGCAGTTGAAGCAGGTGGAGCAGATGCGGTGTCGCTCATTAACACTCTTACAGGAATGAAGATTGACATCAACAGACAGACATTTGCAGTCGCAAATAAGACAGGTGGACTTTCAGGTCCTGCAGTAAAACCTGTTGCCGTAAGAATGGTATATCAGGTTGCAAATGCAATCAAACTTCCAATTATCGGAATGGGCGGAATCAGCAACGGTGATGATGCAATTGAGTTCATGCTTGCAGGTGCAACAGGTGTGTCTATCGGAACAGCCAACTTCAATAATCCTATGGCTACAATCGAGACAGTTGCAGGAATTGAAGATTATCTCAAGAGAATGAATATCGAAGATATAAATGATATCATCGGAATTGTAAAGTAAACGATATCAGCAATAAAGATATTATCAAAATTGTAAAGTAAACACTAACAACAATAAAAAGGATATTAATGTATGGAAAAAAGAATTGCATTATTAATTGATGCTGAAAATACCAGTGCCAGTTACGTTAAAGGTATTTTGAAAGAAGCAAACGAATATGGTGTAATAACATACAAGAGAATGTATGGTGATTTTACAAAGGCAGCACTTTCAAAATGGAATAAAGTTGCAACAGATTATTCGATTGTTCCTATTCAGCAGCCTCATTATTCAAAGGCAAAGAATGCTTCTGACATCATGCTTGTAATTGATGCGATGGATATTTTATACGCAGGAAATGTGGAAGGATTCTGTATTGTATCGTCAGACAGTGATTTTACAAGACTTGTAAGCAGACTGATGGAAAACGGAAAAGACGTAATCGGAATGGGTATGTCTAATGCCTCAAAGACACTTAAGGCTGCGTGCACCACATTTAAGAATTTGGAGATTCTGGGTGAAGAAGGTGACTCAAAGAAAGCTGAAAATGAAATAACACCGATTGATGATATAACACCTATGGAAGAAATTGTAAGTTATATTTTTGACATCATTGACAAGAAGGCAAATGCCGGTAAGGAGACAGGACTTGGAGAGATAGGAAGTCAGCTTGGAAAAGAATACAAGGATTTCGACGTTCGAAACTATGGTTACAAATCTCTAACAACATTTGTGGAAGATACAAAGAAATTTGATGTAATCAAAGACGGAACAACCACAATAGTCAGAAAGAGTAGTACCGGTATTACCAGAGCTGATGTTGAACAGTTTATTGTTGAGACAGTTTCAAAGAAGAGCATGAAACTGAGTGAACTTGGAACAATGATACATGAAAAGTACAAGGATTTCAGTCACAAAGCATACGGATATTCTACGCTTGGAAAGTTCGTCAGCAGCATTTCAGAGGTTGATGTAAAGAAAGGTAGAAACAGAAATTCTCAGCAGAGTGTATCAATTAAAAAGAAGCAGTAAATAAATATTAAATATTCATAAATGAACAACGGAAAAATGAACAGTTAGAAATGATTAGTAAAAAATAGCAATAACAATGCAATAAAAAATGTCCTTCGGTAATTTGAAATTATAGAAGGACATTTTTGTATTACTGCGAGTATATTAATACATGTATTATTACAGGTATCATTACATAAATACTATTTCATATAAATCATTGCAGCATCGGTGAACAAATTCCTGCTTCTAAAGTAGATTCCATAGAACTGCCAGTGAGAGAGAGGAGCCGGAACTGTACCGTTTTCTATTGTGCAGTTTGTGATTCCTAATTTGTCAGCGTAATCTGCCGCTGAACCAAATTTGACATTATCTTCCTTTTCGAGTTTGTAATGAGTATGCGTTCTCACGACATTGAGTAATTTACTTTTGCGACGGTAGTAAATTACCTGTCCTGCCTCGTGAACAAAGATGATGGATTTTGGTTTGCATGATTTAATTGTGTCATGTTCGGCTATTGCTTCAGGTTCTGATAATGGTTTCTTTCCTGCATATTCTTCAGATGATGGATGCTTTGCAGATTCGTGTCCAAAACCCTGAACAAAGTTTCTGTTTAAATCAACACATCTCGCATTTGCTTTCCAATGTGAGTAGCGTCCCTTACCAACTTTGACGATTCTATTACGAAGTTTTTTATTTCTAATGGATTTTGGACCAAACTGACTGATTGAAACACCATCGGGATTGACCATTGGAAGAATTACCAGTTTTGTCTGATTGTAAATATCCGAAAGCTTCTTTCCCTTATATTTTCCTGTGCCGTAATTAGAACATGTTTCCTCGATTATCTTCATCAGAACATGTGTGTTTGTGTATTCTCTTGCATGAATACTGCATTCAACAAATATAGTATTATTGGCATTAGGATTACCTAAAGTAATTGAATATATATTTCGCTTGTCAGGTGTCTTGCCTACTATTTCAGAGTGAAAAATATTTGGATATATCTTTTTTAGTTTTTGGATATCAGAAACCATATCACTGTAAGTGTATAGACGGTCATTTTTATCTACAAAAGTTTTGGTATTTGATTTGTAAGTCAGATATTTTGTCTTGGCATACAACACTTCATTCCCACGCTTAATCATGCTGTATCCGTTTTTGTATTTTTTTACATGATAATACTGAATACCTTTTTTTATTTTTTTAATGCGCTTTAAATTTGCATCATAGGACATAATTGCTTTTTTCAAGTAGGCATATTTTTTTACTTTTTTACTCTTAAATCTGTTCATAAGGGGAAGCTCGACAGTGTTTTCGGATGAAGTGTCAGGTTCAGTCTGCTGGTACTCAGAATTCATTTCTGATTGTGAATCAGGTTGAGTTTGAGTTTCAGTCAATGCTTGTGACTGCGGTTGAGTTTGAGTCTCAGTCTGTAGCTGAGTCTGAGTTTCAGTTTCAGGTTGTGGTTGAGTCTGCAATTGAGATTCAGTTTGAACTTCAGTCTGCAATTGAGATTCAGTTTTGGATTCACCCTGTAATTCAGATTGATATTTTGCCTGCATTTTCAATTTGGATGGGTAGATATCTTTGTTATCATATGCTGAAATATCTGTACAGTTAAGTGATGACAGTAGTAAAACTGATGACAGTATGTAAGACATAGCTTTTTTGTGTATCTTACAAATTATTATTTCCCTTTGTATTTCGTTCATATTTTTTATCCCTTTGATTATTAAATGCAATTTATTATATCATTTGTACAAAGCAGATACAATAATTGCGGAGAAAACCAACAGATAGAAAATATAAGTAAACCCAATAGACAGATTACTACATATAAAGTACAATGGTTAAAAGGAAAAATGAGGAAGGTGAGAGAAATGCGACTGTTAGCAGAGTATGATCACAAAAATTATATAGAGAACGGTACTGTTGGAATCAGGCCTTCTGTCAGAGGTGTGGTAATCAGAGGAGACAAGATTGGTCTTGTTTACAGTTCTAAGTATGATTATTACAAGTTTCCGGGTGGAGGGATTGATGAGGGAGAGACTCATGAGCAGACTCTTATACGAGAGGTTTTAGAGGAGTCAGGACTGGTTATAATTCCATCTTCCATAAAGGAATACGGTGTTGTTCTTAAAAAGGAAAAAGGCAAATATCAGGATTTATTTATTCAGGAAAGTTTCTACTATTTTTGTGATGCTGAGAGAGAAGAAGAAATTCATGAGATGGATGATGATGAGAGGGAAGAGGGATTTATGCTTAAATGGGTAGATCCAAGAGAAGCCATTGACACAAATCTGAATCATGACCACGGAGATAAGAGCAACACTCTTGCAAAAAATATGATGTTGAGAGAGGCTAATGTTTTAAAAATGCTGATTGATGAAAACTATTTCACAAATATTAATGAGTGATAAATTTCTGGATAATCCCTGCTGAAATAAGGAGTGTAACCAGCGTTTGCAATTGGCTAAGTGTAAAAAATAATCATAAATTGTAATAAACAAATAAATACTGTTCAATTCATTGAGTATTAATCCTTCTGATACTAAGATTATGGTAATCAAGTGTGTTTTATCTCAAAAACACATATATCGTGAAGTACATAATTTTAGTATAGGAGGATTTTTTTGATGAGAAAGAGATTTTTGAAATCAGTTGTGTCGGCAGTTCTTTGTGCAACACTCGCATTGGGACAGATGACATTGGGACAGTTTTCATTTGGCACTTCAGAGGTACAGGCAGATGTTACACCAGCAGTTAATCTGATTAGTAACGGAGATTTTACTGATGGATTGTCAGGCTGGAGTACTTATTTTTACAGTTCAAATTGTGCAACTGCAAAGGTAAATGAGAATTATGAATTTGATATGACAGTTAATTACTGGGATCAGTGGTCTTATGATAACGTTAGCTGGTATAAAATCTCATGGCAATCAATTCTTATTCAGAAAGTTACTATCCAACAGGGAAAAACATATACATTGAGATTTGACGGATATGCAAGCGAAGACAGAACAATTCAGGTTGGAATAAAAGATAAAGATGCATACAAAGGAAACTTTAATCTTACTACCGAAAAGAGAACATACTCCAAAACATTTGTGTCTCAGGATAGTATGACACAGGAATTGCAGTTCCTTTTTGGATATATGGAGAATGAAGGGGCAATTAATCCTGAAGGAAAACATGACGTGTATATCAGTGATGTTTACTTTGTTGAAGGAGACGGTTCTAATATCGTTGTGGCACCTGCTATCACAGGAGTTGAAGAGGGTGGAATATATCAGAAACCGGTAACACCTGCTGTTAAGTATAACAAAGAATATGTTGCAACTCTTGAGTACAAAGAAAAGAATGATACTTCTTTCAAAACTGTTAGTTATACAGTTGGTGATGAGATAGCTGCACAGGGAAGTTACAAACTTACAGTTGCAGACAAAAATGATCCTGATAACAGAGTTATTACAAGCTTTATTGTTGACAGTGATTCCATTGATTTTTCAAAGGATTATTATTTTATTAAATCAAGAAGTAACGGAAAAGTTCTTGAAGCATATGGATTTAAAGAAAACGGAGCGATTATTCAGACATCGTACAAAGAGAAGATTTCACAGCTCTATTCCTTTGAAGATTTAGGTGGAAGTCAGTTTGTTATCAAGTCTTTAAGCAGTGGTAAAGTTGTTGCCGTAAACAAACAAAATGATAACGGCGCAGGAATTGTACAGCAGAAATATACGGGCTCAAATTATCAGAAATGGATCAAAGTCCGTGCACAGCAAGGATATACAACATATATGAATTTAGGTTCCGGAAAAGTTCTTGATATTCCTTCTGCATCTTCATCAGAGGGTATTCAGCTTGACCAGTATGAGAACAATAACTCAAACGCACAGATGTGGGATCCTATAAAAGTTAATATTGATGAGATTGTAAACGGAAAAGAGATTCCTGATACTTCTACAGCTGATAAATGGAAAAAGAACGCTATTATTGCACCAAAAGAAGGTAAACTTACAGCTGCAGGTCCTATTTATCTTACATGGTACAACAACAAGGCAATTGGAAATGTAGCATCATATGAAATAAAGTTCGATAATGAATCTGCAGTTAGTGTTGCTGCAACAAATGATAAAATAATGGAATATGAATGGTACAACACATCAGTTGCAAAACACACAGTTACAATTACAGCAGTTCTTTCAAACGGACAGAGAATAGTGTCTGATACAAGAAACTTCTTTGTATCAAAGAAAGGTATCGGATGGGGTTCTCTTTACAGAACTGATGATATGAATCTTTCATGGTATTACCAGTGGTCTATGGAAGAGTCAGCAGGTACTTCAGAAGAGCTACAGTTCGTTCCTATGGTATGGGGCAACTGGGGAAGTGAATGGTTAAATAATCATGAAAATGAAAAATATAAACAGGTACTTGGATTTAACGAACCTGACTTTAACGAGCAGTCAGCTCTCTCATACACAGATGCATTAGCAGCATGGGGAGATTTTTCAAACAGCGGACTTAGAGTAGGTTCACCTTGTACAGCTATAGGAGCATACTGGTCAAAAGACTGGTTCTGGAAATTTATGGATGGAATCGATGCTGATGACAATCTCAAAGTTGATTTCATTACAATTCACTGTTACATGGATGATGCAAATGTTGACAGTTTCCTTGCACTCATTGATAACACGTGGGAGAAGTGGCACAGACCAATCTGGATTACAGAGTTTGGTGTTGCAAAATGGGGAGAAGGAAATGACATCTGGAACAATTACACAGCAGGTGCAAACGACACAGTCTATAATTTCATGAAGAGAGTTATTCCTGAACTTGATAAGAGACCTTATGTTGAGAGATATGCGTGGTTCCCATTTGATCCAAACGATGCTTATGGTGGAGCTTCAGGTATATTTAACTACGATAACGGGGAATTAAATGAACTCGGTCAGTTGTATGAAGCCCTTGGTAATCCGGAAGGATACAAAAAGGGAAGTGATGAAGGACAGGCCATAGCAGACGGAATAGAAATAAACGGATATCAGATAAGCAATTCTGCAGAGGGAATGAGATGTGCTTATTCAGTTGAAGATACAATAAACGGAAAAGAAGTTTTAGAGTCGGGTCTTATTTACGGATTGTCAGATGATATTCAGGATTCAGATATGTTTGTTGGAAGTACAAACAGTAGTGTGTACAGTTTCAAATCAACAGCAGCAGGATTGTCATATGAATCATATTCGGAGTCTTCAACTGCAGACAGCTATCTTATGACTCTGATGTTTGCAAAGAAGAATGCAAAAGAATACACAACTAACATGTCAATAAGAGCTTACGCAAGACTTGCCGGCGGTGAGTATGTTTATACTGATGTTGAAAAATACACAGTATATGGCATTTCAAAATATTTGTATGACAACGTAAAAATGTATACAATTGACGCTCATAATTACCTCTACAATGACATCTTGAAAGTGGTTACACCGGATTACAAAGAAGTGGATTACAGATGGAGCAATATACTTGCACCAAAAAACTATAACAAATAAAACATAATATATTAGCTAATTAAGTTGACAAATTAAATAACTATTTTTCACTAAACAGTTTCTTTATTTTCAGGATGTATTATTAATGTAAGTGTGGTACTATATAACAGGATTTACGATACCATAAGAAAAGGAAGAAGAAATGAAGAAGCACATATTATTATTTACAATCACAGTTATGGGAATGGGAATGATTTTTGGTTCGCCGAAAGTATCCGCATTAGAAAGTGAAACAACAAATGCAGTTGCAGAGACAACCAAGGCTGCGACAGAAACAACAAAAGCAGTTGCAGAGACAACAAAGACTGAAACAAAAACAACAACTCGTGCAGTTGAAAAAGAGACAAAGCCACAGATGATTAAAGACTTTGAGAAAACTACAGTTAATATAAATAAAATAACTCTTGTGTCAAAAAAGAAAATAAAACTTCAGTGGGACAAGGTAGAAGGTGCTACCGGCTATCTTATTTACAGAAAGACAGATGAAGGCAACTACATAAAAATAGCCACAGTAAAAAATGCAGATATAAATGAGTACACAAACAAAAATCTCAAATACGGCAACACTTACATTTACACAATCAAAGCATATAAGGATTACAACGGAAAAACTTACTTTAGCAGTTACAAAAGAGATGGATACACTAAGGTATTAAAAGTAAAAAAGAAAAAAATCGGCCAATACCATTATTTGTATGATATGGACAAACAGAAGATAGAAAATGTTCAGAACTTTTTGGATAATCCAAAGTATTGTATAAAGGTAAACATTCTTGCAAGCGTTGTTACAATATATGCAAAGGATGGAACCAAGAGATATACGATTCCTGTAAAGGCATATTTGTGTTCAGGTAACATTTATGATACATGCGGAACATTTAAACTTGGTGTGAAGTACAGATTCAGAGGCTTATATTACAACTGCCACAGTCAGTGGGCATCAAGAATTCACGGAGATATATTATTCCATACGGTGCCTTACAAGAAAAGTCAGAATCCGACTTCGCTTGATATAAAACAATATAATCTTCTCGGTACACCTGCATCACACGGTTGTATCAGATTGCAGTGTGCGGCATCAAAGTGGATTAATGATAACTGTCCGATTGGAACTAAAGTTATATTCTACAAGGATCAAAACCCGGGACCACTGGGAAAACCAAAACTGGAAAAGTTGAAATCATGGCATACATGGGATCCAACCGATCCTACAATGAAGGAAAAGTGTAAAGAGCATAATTGTAAGCATACAGAAATATAGCAATTACAGGGGCGTATCATTAACTGATATGCCCCTTGAATATTGTCTTAAACATAGACATATATTCAAAGGTAAAGTAAAATATACATTAAGAAAAGTGTGAATCGGAAATGAAGAGAGAGTTCTTGAAAGAGAATATTTTGTGGTGGAAGTTGAAAGGAGAATTGAATGATAAATCAGGATAGTGGCGGAAATTTTTTTGGGAAGTGGCAGATAGCGGAGGATACATGGTGTATCACAAACCGTTGGAGTAATTTCATGTACCTTCTTATCGGAAAAGAAAAAGCATTATTAATTGACAGCGGAACCGGAGAAGGGAATATTCGTAAGTTTGTTGAGGAAATAACGGACAAACCTATAATGGTTGCAAATACGCACGGACATTTTGATCACACAGGCGGAAATTTCTGGTGGAAAGAAGTGTGGATGCATAAAGAATCTGTGGAATGTGCAAGAAATGCGTTTGTAGACTGGGGTCCTGAATTCCTGGAAGACAAAGATTATCCGGAATATGGAATCAATCTTCTTAAAGATGGTGATATTATTGAATTGGGCGAAAGAAGTGTAAAAGTATTATCCATTCCTGCCCACAATGAGGGCAGTATAGCATTTATAGACAGTAAGACAAAAGGACTGTTTTCCGGAGATGAATTGGAGAGCGGACAGGTACTGCTGTTTGTCAGAAATGAAAATCTTCCCATAAGGGAAGTGGCAAAGGCACACAGAGCTAACATGGAACGACTTAAATCTATGAGAGACACTTTTGATTACATATGGCCTGCTCATAACGGAGTGCCTCTTCTTCCGGACAGATATCTGGATGATTTTATTGAACTTGATACTCAGATAATAGAGGACAGAGATAATAAAAGTGAAAATGCAAATGGATTTGGATTTGGAGCCAATACAGAAGACAGTCCTTTTGCAGAATACGGCAAACTGATACGCTCGTCATACGGCGTCGCATCAATTGTGTATGCACACGAAGAATAGTTGTAAGATATGAAACAATGAAATGATAAAAATGTTTTAATGTAAGAAGTCTTGTGGTAAAATAAAAATAGTGATGATGATTACATAAAGGCTATATATAATTTGTTAAAAAACTTGAAAAGATTACGAGAAATGCGCTGACAGATTAGAGGTGAATGACTATGTTAGTTTTAAGGCGAGTGAATTCTAATGCTGAAGAAGAATGGGATTTTATAAAGGATATTCCCCTTGAAGAAAATGGAATGACGAATCCGTTTCATGGAGTTTCAAGAAGAGAATACATGGAAACAGTGGTTCCGTTACTGAAGAAAAAATCAAAAGGAGAGGGACTGTCTGATTTTGAAGTTCCCGAGACTTTTTTATTTCTTTGGAAGAGTGATACAATAGTCGGGTTATTTAAAATCAGACATCATCTCACAGAGGAACTTCGAAAAGGAGTGGGACACATTTCATTTTGTGTTGCAAGTGAATTCAGGCGAAACGGATATGCTACTGAAGGGTTGAGACTTGCTTTGGATTTTGCAAGAACAATGGTGGAGGAAGATGAGTTTTTGCTCAGTGCCAATTGCGATAACAAAATATCATTAAAGGTTATGCTTAATAACGGTGGCAAGATTGTAAACAAAGATGAGCGAAAAGTGTTTATAACTTTCAGAAATTCAGGAAGACCTAGAATTCATTTAGAGACGGTAACACCTAGTAACTGGCAGTCCAGATACAAACTGAGTGATGAACAGAAGAAATATGTTTCCGATCCAACAGGCATTATGGCAAGGGCCTGGGCATATCGCAATCAGAACAGTGAAGTGTATGTAATATATGCTGATTACAATAACATTGGTATGGTATTGTGTTATGAAGTTGAAGAATTGAAGGGGTATGCGTACAGCCAGTTCTTTATTGATTGCAGATATCAGCAGAGAGGATTTGGCGCAGAGGCTACACAGAAGGTTCTTGACAAATTAAGAGAAGATGGAAAATATGACTCGGTTTATCTTTGTTACATACAGGGTAATGAGGGAGCAAGAAGACTGTATGAGAGTCTTGGGTTTGTTCACGTCAAAGAATTTGATAAAAAAGAATGTGATAAAGAAGAGAATGTAATGAAAATTCAGTTGTGATAAAACAGTTGCGATAAATTGGAAGACTGTTACGTTAGTATTATTAGATTATGAGAGCGTTTGGTGATTCTCATAATATGAATATCTGACGTAGCAGTCTTTTTTGTTGGTTTTCAGCCATTGTTTAACTTTTGAATTCGTGTTAAGATATAAGTTATGTGAAAATGTTATAGGGATGCTTGCGTCTAAATGCAAGTTAGTTCTGATAATATTTCATTTTCGCAAGTAAATAAAGTAGAAAAGGAGAATTGATATGGAAGCATATAAACAGGAATTTATAGATTTTATGGTGGAGAGCGATGTTTTAAGATTTGGAGAGTTTACTTTGAAGAGTGGAAGAAAGTCTCCATTTTTTATGAATGCAGGACTTTACGTTACAGGTTCACAGCTTAGAAAACTTGGCGAGTATTATGCAAAAGCTATTCATGATAACTACGGTGATGATTTTGATATTTTATTTGGACCTGCATACAAAGGTATTCCTCTCGGTGTAGCTACAGCAATTGCTTTCAGTGAATTATACGGAAAGGATATTAAGTACTGCTCAAACAGAAAAGAAGCAAAGGACCACGGTGATGCAGGAATTCTTCTTGGAAGCCCAATCAAAGATGGCGATAAGATTGTAATTATCGAAGATGTAACAACATCAGGTAAATCAATCGAGGAAACATTCCCAATCGTTAAGGCACAGGGAGATGTTGAGATTCTTGGTCTTATGGTTTCTCTCAACAGAATGGAAAAGGGAAAAGAGGGAGACAAGAGTGCTCTTGATGAAATCCAGGAAAAATATGGATTTAAGGCAGCAGCTATTGTAAACATGGAAGAAGTAGTTGAACATCTCTACAACAAAGAATGTGGTGGAAGAGTTATTATCGACGATACAATCAAAGCAGCAATTGACAGTTACTATGAGCAGTATGGTGCAAAATAGAGAGGTATAAATTGTGACAAAAAGAAAGATGAGAGTAAAACATCTCGGTCGAATCTTTTTTGTTCTTTATATTGTATGCGCTGTTCACTTTTTGTTTTTTTCAGATCTTATGGACAGAACCATGGTGAGTGATGAGTACAGATATAATCTCATACCATTTTTAGAAATCAGAAGATTTTTGACTAATGTCAATCTTGTTGGGAAAAAATCTCTGCTTATTAATGTCGCAGGTAACGTTGTGTGCTTTATGCCATTTGGATATTTACTGCCAACGATTACAAAAAACAAAATAGTCAAGAATGTATTTGGAGTAGTGTTACTTACATTCTTATTTTCATTATCAGTTGAAACAATCCAGCTTGTTACAAAAGTGGGAGCATTTGATGTTGATGATCTTATACTCAATACTGTAGGTGGCTTGCTTGGATATATATTAATGAGGTTCACTATTCACAAATATACTGTGTAAGGGGCGTTATTTAAAATGAAGAAAAAGAAAAAAGACAAGAGACAGAGAATCCCTTTTGGTAAATATACTTTGGGTGGGAGAGTCTCGAGTGTGATAGCTGTTATTTCTGTTGTTATTTTTGTAGCAGCAGTTGTTATTTCTGTTATGAAGAGCGGAAATGCCGGTTCCATAGTGGGCATCATGGGTGTTTCTTCTTTTATTATTTCCCTGGTGGGATTTGCCGTTGGCATAAACAGCTTTAATGATGATACAAAGTTCCTAAAGTATTCATGGATTGGATCTGTGTCAAATCTGGCAATCTGTTTCGGAATATTTATGTTGTTTCTAAGTTACAGATAGTAAGTTGATTGCTAAAAAAGAAAGGACGCAAGGTCATAAATGGTTAATGACAGATTGAAAAAACAGATGGAGTTTATCCTCGAGGTGGATAAACTCAAAAACATTTACAGACAATCATATGTTTCAGACGGTTCAAGACATGAGGAGGATGCAGATCATTCATGGCATCTTGCTCTCATGGCATTTCTCTTAAGTGAATACGCAAATGACGAGGTTGACGTATTAAGAACCATTGGTATGGTTCTGATTCACGATATAGTTGAGATTGATGCCGGAGACACATATGCGTACGACAGTGTGGCAAATGAAACAAAAAGGGCAAGAGAAGAAAAGGCTGCTGACAGAATTTTCAATATCCTTCCAAAGGACCAGGCAGTAATGCTTAGAGAACTTTGGGAAGAATTTGAATCCTGTGAGACGATGGAAGCAAAGTTTGCACATGCACTTGACAATGTTCAGCCACTGATGCTAAACGATGCGACAGGTGGTAAGGCGTGGAGAGAACACCAGGTCAAAAAAAGTCAGGTCCTTGGCAGACAGAAGACTACAATTCTTGGCTCTGATGATATATGGGAGTTTGTCAGAGAAAAGATTGATGTCAATGTTGAAAAGGGCAATATCATAGATGATGAGTGACAAAACCAACATATAACATTAAAAATACATAAGAAATAAGTGAAAAAATAAGAATAAAAAACTTAGAAAAACTAAAAATAAGTAAGAATAAATTCAGGAAAAACTTATAAAATAAATAAGAATAAAGTTGATAGTAAAAAAATAATAATAAAAAAATAATAATAAAAAAATAATAATAAAGGAATGTATTTATATATTTAGGGAGAGAGTGTATGAAATAACAGGTGGAGGATACAGTGGTTAATACAGAGATTTTTAATGAAGAAAATAAAGAGATTGAAGACAGATTCAATCTTGCCATGGAAAGGATTCTTTCAATACCCTATGAACATGTTGTGAAAGAACCATTCGGAAGTTTTTTCGATGAAACAGCCGCTTTTATTTCAGATGTAAAACGATTGTTTGATATTGTGGAGTCAAAGAGTATTCAGACTTTCAATATGGAACAGTTAAAAGAACAGAATGCAATGTTATTTGATGGATTAATGCCGGAAAATTATGACAAATCATTTGCAAATCCGACATATGCAGTAAAGATGATGGGTGATGAAATGGGACCGGTTTTGTCTTCATTGTATGTAATGATGAGACAGATGATTCCTTTTGCTTTCAGTCAGAGAAAACTGTACATCACATTATACTGTGAGCTGTTTTTGGAGATATATTATGTTTTTGAAAATGAAGAAGATGTAACATATGATTCAGTTAAAAATCATATTTACTGGTTTAAAAAAGATTATACAGAAGTATTTTTGAAGGATAGCATTTATGAAATGGTAAATCCTGAGTTTTGCTGTGCCACAAAACTTGTAATGGATAGTAATTTGTCAGATTTGCGTTATCTCTATATGTACGGACAGTACATTGGTCTTAACGAAATCGGTGCGGCAGCATATCTTAATACTCTTCCTCAGGAAAAGATTGACAGACTGGCTTCTGTGTATACTGAAGGATACAGACTTGGATTTATAAATACAGGAAAAGATATAACAAAGAAAAAAACTGTTGAAATCAGATATAATATCGGGTTTGAGAGAATTGTCAGAGCAGCAATCGACAATTTCGCAAAGATGGGGCTTACACCTATCATAAGAAGAAGCATGGTTAATACAACATCCTTCAACAGACAGTATGAGTTTGATCACAAATTTGATGATGCACTTTACTTTGACAAGGGCTATGTAAACAGAATGCTTGAAGTTGCAAGATCTTCATTTGAAGAGTATAAGGAACTGGCTTCAATGTACGCAGGCCCTGCTGTTATTGAAGTGTTTGGAGAAGATCCTTTTGAACCTGCAAAATGTGATAAAGCACTTCGACTCTCAGATGAACAGAGAAAACTCAAAGTTGAATTCTCTAATGAATACAGTCAGATAGTTAGTAGTTATATAAAAGAAGAAGAGAGAAGTTTTACGATTATCGCATTTCCGATTCCTGAGATTGGAGAAAATTATCCTGAGATATTTGAAGAAGTCGCAAAGATAAACACTCTCGATCAGAGAATGTATGGTGGAATCCAGCAGAAACTTATTCAGACTCTTGATAAGGCTGAGTATGTAAGGGTGACAGGTCGTGGTGATAATAAGACATATATAAATGTAGCCATGAATGAGATGCAGAATCCTATTGATGAGACAAATTTTGAAAATTGTCTTGCAGATGTTAATATTCCTCTGGGAGAAGTATTTACATCTCCAAAACTTGAGGGAACAAATGGAGTTCTTCATGTTTCATCTGTATATCTTAACGGACTTAACTTCAAAGACCTTGAACTGACTTTTGAAGAAGGAAAGATTAAGAAATATACGTGTAAGAATTTTGATAGTGAAGAAGAAAATAAAAAATACATTAAAGAAAATATCATGTTCAACCATGAGTTCCTTCCAATAGGAGAGTTTGCAATAGGAACAAATACAGATGCATATATGCTGGCAAAGAAATATGATATTTTATACAAACTTCCTATTCTAATAGTGGAAAAGATGGGACCGCATTTTGCAGTAGGTGATACATGCTACAGTTGGGAAGAAGATGTTAAGACTTATAATCCTGACGGAAAAGAAATAGTAGCAAAGGATAATTCCATTACTCTTAACAGAAAAGAGGATGTATCAAAAGCATACTTCAACTGTCACACTGATATCACCATTCCTTATGAAGAACTGGGAGATATTACAGTAGTAACAAGAGAAGGATGGGAAATTGATATTATCAAAGACGGTAAATTTGTCCTTCGCGGAACAGAAAAATTAAATGATGCACTAGACGGTCATTGACTCTGATAACTAAAAAGGTTACAATGGCTATGTTAAAAAACGTCAAAAGGAGAAATAAAATGGCAAAAGTTGGTATTGTAATGGGCAGCGATTCAGATATGCCTGTAATGAGCAAAGCAGCTGATATCTTAGAAGAACTTGGTATTGATTATGAGATGACAATAATCTCTGCACACAGAGAACCTGATGTGTTCTTTGAGTATGCTAAGACAGCTGAAGATAAGGGATTTAAAGTTATTATTGCCGGAGCAGGAATGGCAGCACACCTTCCGGGTATGTGCGCAGCAATTTTCCCGATGCCGGTAATCGGAATTCCAATGCACACAACTTCACTTGGAGGAAGAGATTCACTCTATTCTATAGTTCAGATGCCTTCAGGTATTCCTGTTGCAACAGTTGCTATTAACGGTGGGGCAAATGCAGGTTTACTTGCAGCTAAGATTCTTGCAACATCAGACAATACTATTTTGGATAAATTAAAAGCTTATTCTGCAACACTTAAAGAACAGGTTGTTGCTAAGGATAAAAAGTTACAGGAAGTTGGTTATAAGAATTACTCTAAGTAATTATTGTTAGAGTGAGAGCCAAACACAGTAGAAAAGGAGATTATTTATGGATTACAAGAAAGCCGGAGTTGACATTGAAGCAGGGTATGAATCAGTAAAGCTCATGAAAGAGCATGTAAAGAGCACAATGAGACCTGAGGTTCTCGGTGGAATCGGTGGATTTGCAGGAGCATTCAGTCTTGCATCTATCAAAGATATGGAAGAGCCTGTATTACTTTCAGGAACAGACGGATGTGGTACAAAGGTTCAATTGGCATTTACTATGAATAAATATGACACAATCGGAATTGACTGTGTTGCAATGTGTGTAAATGATATTGCCTGCTCAGGTGGAGAACCGCTTTTCTTCCTTGATTATATTGCTTGCGGAAAGAATTATCCTGAGAGAATCGCTACTATTGTCAGTGGTGTGGCAGAGGGATGTAAGCAGGCAGGAGCTGCATTAGTTGGTGGTGAGACAGCAGAGCATCCGGGCCTTATGCCTGTTGATGAATTTGATCTTGCCGGATTTGCAGTTGGTGTAGTTGAGAAAAAAGAACTCATAACAGGAGAGAATATTAAACCTGGTGATGTAGTTGTTGGTATTGCTTCAACAGGAATTCACAGTAACGGTTTCTCCCTTGTAAGAAAAGTGTTTGACACAACTTCAAAAGAAGCTATGGATACATATTATGAAGAACTTGGAACTACTCTTGGAGAAGCTCTGTTGGCACCAACAAAGATTTATGTTAAGGCATTAAAGAGTGTAAAGGATGCGGGAGTTGTTGTTAAGGGATGCAGCCATATCACAGGTGGTGGATTCTTTGAAAATATTCCAAGAATGCTTCCTGAAGGAGTAAAGGCTGTTATCAAAAAAGACAGTTACGAAGTTCCTGCTATCTTCAAGAAACTTGCAAAAGACGGAGATATTGCAGAAGATATGATGTACAACACATACAACATGGGTATCGGTATGATGGTTGTTGTTGATGCTGCAGATGCAGATAAGACTATGGAAGCAATCAAAGCTGCAGGTGAACCATGTTATGTAGTAGGTAAGATTGAAGCCGGTGAAAAAGGAATTGATTTAGTATAAATTGATTTGGCGAAGGCTGATATAAAAAGGAGATAATATGCTTAGAGTTGGAGTGTTGGTTTCAGGTGGAGGAACAAATCTTCAGGCAATCATAGATGCGATTGCCGCAGGAAAGATTACAAATGCTGAAATTGAAGTTGTAATCAGCAACAAGAAGGATGCATATGCACTTGAGAGAGCAAAGGATAACAATATTGAAGCTGTCTGTGTTTCACCTAAAGATTATGAGAACAGAGACGACTTCAACAAAGCATTGATGGATACAATAGACGGATACAATCTTGATCTTATTGTTCTTGCAGGATTTTTAGTAGTACTTCCTGCCGAACTCACAAGAAAGTATGCCGGAAAGATTATAAATATCCATCCGTCATTGATTCCGTCATTTTGCGGAGTCGGTTTTTATGGACTTAAGGTTCATGAGGAAGCACTTAAGAGAGGTGTAAAAGTCACAGGAGCCACAGTACATTTTGTGGATGAGGGAACTGATACGGGGCCTATCATTTTCCAAAAGGCTGTGGAAGTTCAGGATGGTGACACACCTGAGGTACTTCAGAAGCGTGTGATGGAACAGGCAGAGTGGATAATACTGCCAAAGGCTATAAATGATATAGCAAACGGTATTATTAAGTAGTCGTTATCAGGAGTTAATAGTCTGAATATACATATTATAATGAAAATGTAATTCATAATGAAATAATGAATTATAAAGAGATGATTATATATAATGAAATAATAAATCATAATGAAGATATATTCACTGTGAAGAAAAAATAATATAAGAGAGGTTTAAGATGAAAGTTCTTATTGTTGGAAGTGGCGGACGTGAGCATGCAATCGCTTACGCTGTTGCAAAGAGTGACAAAGTGGACAAGATTTACTGTGCACCGGGAAATGCCGGGATAGCTGAATATGCTGAGTGTGTTTCAATCGGAGCAATGGAGTTTGACAAACTTGCAGATTTTGCAATGGAAAAAGAAATAGATCTTACTGTTATTGGAATGGACGATCCTTTGGTTGGTGGTATTGTTGATGTATTTAATGAAAAAGGTCTCAGAGTATTCGGACCAAACAAGGCAGCAGCAATACTTGAAGGTTCAAAAGCTTTTTCAAAGGATCTTATGAAAAAGTATAATATTCCAACAGCTTCTTATGAAAATTTCAGTTCACCTGAAGCAGCACTCGCTTATCTTGAGACAGCAAAGATGCCTATAGTTCTTAAGGCAGACGGCTTGGCACTTGGTAAGGGCGTTCTTATCTGTAATACCAGAGAAGAAGCTATTCAGGGTGTAAAGACTCTTATGCTTGATAAGCAGTTTGGTTCTGCAGGTGACAAGATTGTTGTCGAAGAGTTCATGGTTGGACGTGAGGTTTCAGTTCTTTCATTTGTAGACGGAAAGACTATAAAGATTATGACTTCTGCTCAGGATCATAAGAGAGCAAAAGATGGAGATCAGGGTCTTAATACAGGAGGAATGGGAACATTTTCACCTAGCCCATTCTACACAGAAGAAGTGGATGAATTCTGTAAGAAATATATTTATCAGGCAACAGTTGATGCAATGAAATCTGAGGGAAGACCGTTTAAGGGTATTATTTTCTTTGGATTGATGCTTACACAGGATGGACCAAAGGTTCTTGAGTACAATGCAAGATTTGGAGATCCTGAAGCTCAGGTTGTTCTTCCAAGAATGAAGAATGATATTATTGATGTTTTTGAAGCTTGCGTAGATGGAACATTAGACCAAATTGATCTTCAGTTTGAGGACAATGCAGCGGTATGTGTAGTACTTGCAAGTGACGGATATCCTGAGAAGTACGATAAGGGATTTGAAATTAAAGGACTTGATAATTTCAAGAATAGAGAAGGTTATTATGTATTCCATGCGGGTACAAAATTTGATGGGGATAAGATTGTAACTAATGGTGGAAGAGTACTTGGAGTTACAGCAAAGGGAAGTAACTTAAAGGAAGCCAGAGCAAATGCTTACGAAGCTACAAAGCTGATTGATTTTGACAATAAATATATGAGAAATGATAT
>JAEEGF010485039.1_pt1 | contig 20244 bp, 14 predicted proteins | sample 9134171 | NCBI WGS metagenome assembly JAEEGF01 (sample SAMN16246542, study PRJNA631951) | gut metagenome | biome: gut microbiome; feature: rumen; material: AP-attached | host: Bos | place: Iran: Karaj | collected 2018-10
TCTTTCTTCGGGGCTTCTCAACACTAAAGTCCTTGCCGTTGACGTAAATACGCTTCTTTATCAGGTTCCCGGCGGAATGCTTTCAAACCTTGTTTCTCAGCTTAAGCAGGCGGGCAAGGAAGACAAATTCGAAGAAGTTCTCCGTGAAGTTCCCAGAGTAAGAGAAGACGCCGGATTCCCGCCTCTTGTTACGCCTTCTTCACAGATAGTCGGCACGCAGGCAGTTTTCAACGTTCTTTTCGGACGATATAAAAACGTTTCCAAAGAATTCAAAGCGCTTGTCCGCGGCGAATACGGCAAAACTCCTGTTCCCATCAAACCCGAGTTTGTAAAACAGATCATCGGCGACGAGCCTCAGATCACCTGCCGTCCCGCTGATCTCATTCCTCCCGAGCTTGACAAGCTCCGCGAAGAAATGAAGGAATATTACGAGCAGGAAGAAGACGTCCTCAGCTACGCTCTGTTTGATCAGGTCGCAACTAAATTTTTCAAAGCACGTCAGAGCGCAAAATACGGTGTTGATAACTCGCATTCAGATAAAAACGATATGGTCCATCCCGTATAACCTTCTTTTTCATTCCATCATATCAACACAATGATATCAAATATAAAATTAAGCCGTTACCTTATGGTAGCGGCTTTTATATTAAGAAAACTTCTTTCTTTGACCGTCCTTCGTTTTTTTGCTAAAATATGCTATTGATTATATCGGATATTTGTATACTTTAACATATTGACAATAATATGAGCCATGATGTATAATAATTACAAAGAGAATTACTCTTAATAAACCAAAAAAGGAGTAATTAAAATGAAAAAGTATTTTCTGTTGCGCTTGCGGCTCTTCTGGTAGTTTCCGCTCTGATATTTCCTCTCATTTCCGCCTTTGCGGTAAACACCGTTTCATGGGATGCATATCCCGTATGGCAAAATCAATTGAAGGTACGTGGATATGTTGCGGTTTATTCTTATACGGGAGAGATTCCTTTTGCATATATCAATGGATATACTAATAAAGCGAAAAATATTTTTGCTTATGTTTCAGGTGATGGAAGTGCATATTCTCCAATCAGATCATGCAATCCTGACGGACCTTTTCCGTTGCTTCAAAGCTGGTGGTCAGGCTGCAATCAAGATGGAAATGTAGAATGATTTTTTTTGAGATTATTCAATGAGGTGAAGTGATGAATAAAATATTTATAAATATTTGGACAAGCTTCAAGAAAGAACCATTTGTATCATTCCTCTTTATTCTTTTGATATCCGTTACCGCTTTTGTTTTATTTACTTCTTCTTTTGAAGTAAAATATGATTCGGATCAGTTCGATATAGTTAATACAACATATACTAACTATTATTTCTATCGTCTGGGCTATAATCATTCTGGAATAAATCCTGCTGATTATCTTTATGGACAAAACAAGGAAAGTAATGGTTACTTGATTGAAGAAATAGATTCATTAATAAGTGATCTTTTTACAGTAAATGGTCTTCACCCTGCCTTTAATATTTGCGATGGTTTCTTGCTGTATGTTTATGATAATCTTGACTCTTGGGATGAAGAAGGGTGCAGCGAATCTGAATTCAGCCTTGTATACAGAGCATCTGATGGTCATACAAACTGGCCTGAGGTTTTTGCAGATAAATCATATTTTGATATTTTTGGGAAACCGCGTCTTGACTCCGGCCGTTTTTTTACGGACGAGGAATTTAAGCTGACTTATGATAAAGGTTCAGTTGTACCCGCTGTTCTTGGATACGATTTTAAAAAATATTGCAAAATAGGAGATACGTTCGAAGCAACGGTTCAGTATGAATTCTGGGATCATGTAACTATTGAGATAGTAGGATTTGCAGCTGAAGGGGAGACGTTCTTAGATATAAATGGGACAAGACTTAACGACCTTGACAGGGTTATAGTTTTACCTTTAAATTTTAGAAGAATCAGTGAATATCAACCTCGACGAATTAGACAAAAAGACGAAGAGTTTGACGAATATATTTCGTTTGCGCACACATATACACACATGTTTCTTCTTGTCGAAAAGGAACGGAAGGACGAAGTTCTCGAACAGATGAACGAAGTTCTGAAGAAGCACGGACTTGACGAGAAGCTGTATTTCACAAAGCCAAAAACAGATACCGTATCAATTGCCAACAATTACAGAGAAAACATGAATATCCGTCTCTGGCTGACGTATATAACGGTATTGTTCGCATTTGTTTCCGTTGTTTTAATGACGGTAAACAGAATATCGTCGAATATACGCAATTATGCGGTTCACCTTATCAGCGGCGGCACGTTCGGAAATATTTACAGCTATGTCGTCGGTGAAATATGTATATATACCCTGCTCGGCTTTATCCTCGGCTCAAACGCTTACGGAATACGCAATATCATAACGAATTATGTGAACACTATGCCTGCGGAAAGCGAATACGGCTTTTATTCGGGCTGGGGGATATGTCTTGCAATGCTTGTGCTGTTTGCTCTGATAAGTCTCATAATAGTAGTCATACGGCTAAAACATACAGATTTAAGCTCGGTAATAAGAGATAAAACGCAGACAGGCAGCAGCAGGGGAAGGATATATAAGATAATAACCGTAACATCGTTTTCGGTAATAAGCTTCTGCATAATCTTTGCGGTAAGCTATTATGTCCATATAAACAGCGTGGATATGTATTACCGTCATTTCTATACCGAACATACAAAGAAAGTAGACGTATTCAACGACCCGTCACTCGGAGAAGATGTGGAAGTAAAACCGCAATACAAAGGTCTTGCCGAAGATTACGTGATAGATAAATTCGTAACGATAATGTATTCCGATGAAGCGCCGTATATAAGAGGAACGTATTATGAAGGCAACGTCGCGCTCCCCTATATTCTTGAAGGCAGATATTTCAGCGAAGAAGAGCTTTCGGGAGGAAGACGGAAAAAAGTAGTTGTAATGGGCAGACAAGCTTATGAAGACTTTGCGGCGGTAAGAGAAGACGGAGCAGCGTATTTTATGTATTTGGGAACTGCTTATGAAGTAATAGGCATAATGGGAAAAGCAGACGGAACGGTAACAAGACTTGACGAATGGGTATTTATGCCGCTTGATACCGCTCTCGATACATACGGTAAAATGGGAACATATTTCATAGACGGAAAAACGAAGAAAAACGTTGAGGACGCAAACGAAGCGTTCCTTGCCGCGCTCGAAGGAAATGCGCAGGCGGAATCGCACAATCAGAAGCTTACGGAAGTAATAATCGGTCCAACAGATGCGCTCGCATCGCTTGCTGTAATGATAATACTGAACGTTATAATCGTTTGTATATATTATACGGACAGAAGACAGTATGTAACGGCGGTAAAGAAGTTTATCGGATATTCAAAGAGCATGATATTCGGTGAAATATTCGCGGGATTTTTAAAGCTCGCCGCGATCGGCTTTGCAATCGGAGCGCTGATAACGTTGATAATAACTGTAACTCCTGCAAAAGAAATACAGATGTTCGGCGCATTGTCGTTAAATCTTCCCACCGTTCTTTTCTCCGTTGCCGCAACAGCGTGTCTTGCATTCATATTCGCCGTTATCGCCGTAAACAGAACATACTCGCGTGATACGAGCGATGTTATAAGGGAATAAAAGACTGAACTAAATCCATACAGCATTAATTAATACAACATAATACAAAATAAACAGATACGATATAACTCAGTATAACATATATTAATAATATAATAATCCACCCGAAAAAACGGGTGGATTATTGTTTCTTTATTGTATTTTGTGTATTTTTGCTTTTTATTTCGTTCCGAATATCCTGTCTCCCGCATCGCCGAGACCGGGAACGATATATCCGTTTTCATTGAGGCGTTCATCTACGTTTGCGCAAACTATCTCAACGTCCGGATGCGCCTCTGAAAGTGCCTTTATTCCTTCGGGGGCGGCAATGATGCAAAGAAATTTGATGTGCGTTCCGCCGTATTTCTTTATCTGGGTTATTGCGTCAACCGCAGAACCGCCCGTAGCGAGCATAGGGTCAACAACAACGATAAGTCTTTCTTCTATGTCGGTAGGCAGCTTGCAGTAATATTCCACAGGCTTAAGCGTTTTTTCGTCACGGTACATGCCTATATGACCGACCTTTGCGGCAGGAACAAGAGACAAAAGTCCGTTTACCATTCCGAGACCGGCTCTTAAAATAGGCACAACGGCAAGCTTTTTGCCTTTGAGCACCTTCTGCCTCGTTTTGCATATCGGAGTTTCTATATCTTTCTCTTCAAGAGGAAGATCTCTCAGCGCTTCATAGCACATAAGCATTGTGATTTCTTCGATATTCTCACGAAATTCCTTATTCGGGGTTTCTATCTGGCGGAGAATCGTTGTTTTATGTTGAATAAGAGGATGATCAAGAATAGTTACTTTGCCCATTTTGTCTCCTTACTGATTTTCTTTCGAATTTGATACAAGCAGGTTAACGATTATACCAAGAATGAGCGCGCACGCTACGGAAGTGATCGTTATCTGACCGAATGTGAGCGTCAGTCCGCCGATACCTGCAATAAGAATAACGGATGCAACAAACAGATTCTTGTTCTGTTCAAGATCAACATTCTTAAGCATTTTAAGACCTGAAACTGCGATAAATCCGTAAAGAGCCATGCATACGCCGCCCATTACGCATGAGGGGATAGAATTAACGAATGCAACAAACGGAGAAAGGAATGATATGAGTATAGCGCCTACGGCTGCGGCTATGATCGTTACAACCGATGCATTTTTCGTTATCGCTACGCAACCGATCGATTCACCGTATGTTGTATTCGGGCATCCGCCGAATATCGCGCCCGCAAATGAACCGATACCGTCACCGAGAAGCGTTCTGTGAAGACCGGGATCTTCAAGAAGATCTTTTTCGATAATTGAAGAAATATTCTTGTGGTCTGCAACATGTTCGGCAAATACAACAAATGCTACCGGAACGTATGCAACTGCGATCTTTGCTATATATTCGCCGCTTATTTCACTGAAACCGCCGAGAGCAGTGATGAATGTGAAATCAGGCAGCTGAATGAATGTTCCGAGTCCTACGCCGTCTTTAACAAGCCCTGAAAATACGCCGAAATTGATAACTTTAAGCGCATCTATATCAGCAGCGTTACCGATTACGGTAAATATGGCTGCAAGGCAGTATCCCGCAAGAATACCGATAACAAAAGGTATAAGTCTGGCCATTTTCTTGCCGTATGTCGAGCAGAGAATAGTAACAATCAATGTAACAAGACCTACAAGAATGCAAACAAAAACATTTGCAACAGGAACATTTTCCGCAACCTGAGATGCAACGCCTTCATTGTCTACTGTCCATTTGAGAACTTGTTCCGTAACTCCGCCTTTTTGCAGGTCGCCGATCGCATTTCCTGCAAGAGAAAGACCGATTATAGCTACGGTAGGACCGATTACAACAGGGGGCATAAGTTTGTTGAGCCAGTTTACGCCTGCAAATTTAACGGCAATCGCAATGATAACATAAACAAGACCTGCAAACGCCGCGCCGATTATAAGACCGAGATATCCCAGAGCCATGGATACGCCGCCTGCGAATGCGGCTGCCATAGAACCGAGAAATGCGAATGATGAACCGAGAAAAACAGGGCTTTTTCTCTGTGTACAGAGAATATAAACCAATGTGCCGACTCCGGCGCCGAATAAAGCCGCGGCAGGACTCATTTCATGTCCTACAATAACGGGAACAACAAGAGTCGCAGCCATTATCGCAAGCAGCTGCTGAATTGCAAATATCAGCAATTGCCCGAATTTAGGCTTGTCGTTTACGCCATAGATCAATTTCATACATTTACCTCCGCTTTTGGGTGTGATCACCCTGATTTGTTCAGGATCGATTTCTGTATCGATCGTATATATACTTTTTTTATTATACTCAATAGATATTATTTTGTCAATACAAAGATCGCTTAATAAAAAAAATTTCAAAAAAATTTCCCCCATACAGGGGGAATATTGTATTACTTAAGCATCACCGCGTCAGTCAGTGTGCAGTATCTGTATTCATCTTCATAATATGTGCCGAAAATTCCTTCGACCGTTATTTGTTCTCCGACCTCAGGATATTCATCCGGAAAAACTCTCTCTTCCGCAAGCTCAAATTCTATACCCTGCGCGCAGCATGCCGTGGCGTCCGCTATAATACATGCGTAATAATTGCGGTCTGTCCCTTCCGCATACGAAAAAGCCCCGCGCATTTTTACCGTCTTTCCCGTATATTCTTCCGGAGAATTCATCATATTCAGAACTTCCGAATAAACCATCGTTCCGCTCATGACGGTCAGATCGATATAATCAGGATCGTAAGACTGTTCGTTACCGCATGCCATCAGAGACATGCACATTATCGCCGAAAAAAACAAACAAATGATCTTTTTCACTTTCTTATTCCTCCTTTGATTGCGCCCAGAATAAAGAATAAAACGAAAACAATTATATCGACCGCAACGATAGTAGAGCCTACAGGCGTTCCCGCAAGGATCGAAACAATAATTCCCGAGAAGGCACATATTACCGATACGATCGCTGAACAGATCGTAACCGATCTGAAAGTTTTAAACACTCTCATCGCCGAAAGAGCAGGGAATATTACAAGAGCCGAAATAAGCAGAGAACCGACAAGATTCATCGCAAGAACGATAATGACAGCTATTATGACCGCAATAAGCAAGTTGTAAACTCCCGCTTTCGTTCCCGTGGCTCTTGCAAAATTTTCATCAAAAGTTACGGCAAATATCTTGTTGTAAAATACTATGAAAACAGCAACTGTTATAACCGAAAGAACGCCGCATATCCACACTTCCGTCGTTGTAAGCGTTAAAATGGATGTCGATCCGAAAAGTGTGGAGCATACATCCCCCGAGATATTGCTCGACTTGGAAAAAATATTCAGAAGCAGGTAGCCTATTGCAAGCGCTCCGACTGAAATCATCGCTATGGCTGCGTCACCTTTGATTTTCGCGTTCTGTCCTACCTGCAAAAGCAAAATTGCGCTTATGACCGTTACCGCCAGCACAAACGGCATATTGTTGGTAAGATCGAATACCGCCGCAAGAGCCATTGCGCCAAACGCAACATGCGAAAGCCCGTCACCTATAAATGAGAACCTTTTGAGAACAAGTGTCACCCCGAGCAGTGATGAACAAAGCGCAATCAGAACACCTACGATCAGGGCATAAATAACGAACGGATACTGAAAATACAGTATGAGTTTATTGAACAGCTCAGCCATTCGTCTCACCGCCCTTCAAAAACAGACGTGCTTCAACGCTTGAAAGATATTTTTCTTTCGTTCCGCAAAATACCGTTTTTCCTATGTGGATGATTTTTGTCGCATACCTCAGGGCTGCCTCTATATCGTGCGAGATCATCACGACCGTTATTTTGTCATCGCGGTTAAGACTGTATACATTATCGTATATCTCCGCAGTAACAATAGGGTCAAGACCCGTTACCGGTTCATCCAAAAGAAGCATTTTTTTTGTAGCGCAAAGCGCTCTTGCCAGCAAAACACGCTGCTGCTGCCCTCCGGAAAGCTCACGGTAGCATTTGTCCGCATATTCGCTCATACCCATCTTTTCAATATTGCTCGCGGCGCGTTTTTTCTCCTCTTTATTGTAAAAAGGACGCAATCCCATTCCGTTTCCGCAGCCCGAAAGCACGATCTCTTTTACGGATGCCGGAAAATCCTTCTGAACAACGGTCTGCTGCGGAAGATATCCGATCTCCGTCTGCTTAAATCCGTCACTCGCGATCACTTTGCCTTCAAGAGGCGGCTGAAGACCGAGGATCGTTTTCATCAGAGTGCTTTTCCCGGACCCGTTTTCCCCGACTATGCAAACATAATCTCCCGAATTTATATCGAAATTCAGATTTTCAACTATCGGGTGTCCTTCATATCCGAGGGACAGATCTTTACATGTAAGTAATGCCATTAAGTCTCCTTAACTTAAAGCTTCTATGATCGCTTCAAGATTTTTTTCCATAACAGAAATGTAATTCGCTCCTTTTTCACGATCCTTCAGTGTCGTAGCCTGAAGGGAGTCAAGAACGATTATCTTCTGATCCTTTGATTTTGTGTTTTCTTTGATTGTAGTTGCTATTCTGCCGTCTGACGATTCGATATGAATGATCGCATTCAGACCAAGTTCATCCGCTTTGTTTGCAAGAAATACAATAGTTTCAAAGCTTGCTTCGGTTTCAGCGGAACATCCCGCAAAAGCGGCATAATATTCCAGTCCGTAGTCGTCTGTCAGGTATCTGAACGGAAATCTGTCGCCGAACAGAAGAGTGCTCTTTTCCGTTTTGCTCAGTTCTGCCTGATATTTTCCGTCAAGCGTGTTCAGCTTTTTAATATATGTTTCAAGATTTGCTGTGTAAATAGCCTTGTTTTCAGGATCCTTTTCAGAAAGTCTGCCGGCAATTTCGCGGCACAACTTAACTGCGTTTCTTATCGAAAGCCAAACATGCTCGTCGTATTCGGGACCTTCTTCATGTTCCTCTTCGTGTTCATCTTCGTGGTGATCATGTTCCTCTTCCTGCATTCCTTCGACCGTCTCTTCCTCTTTAATATCGTTTCCGAGTAAATCAAGAAGATTGATAACTGTCATATCTTTGTTTACGGCATTTTTCAGAACATCATCGACCCATTTATCCGATTCTCCGCCCACATATATAAACACATCGCATGTCGATATTTTGATGATGTCGTCAGCGGTAGGCTGATAGCTGTGAAGATCAACTCCGTTGTCAAGCAGCATGGTTACTTCCGTATCCTCTGCTTTTTCTCCGAGGATATTCATTACCCAATCATATTCGGGAAAAATAGTTGTCACTACCGTAAGCTTATCATTATCTGCCGAAATGTTTCCGCATCCGGAAATCAGGACTGCAAACATTGAAATAACAATGATGACAATATATAATTTTTTCATTTTTTTCTCTCCGTAAATCAATTGATCTTTATACAATAATCAGCAGGATATTCAGCGCAAAGGCTGTAAATACGGAGAAATCAATTCAGAAGCCTGATCTTAAATAATGATGAATATTTTCTGTATTTATTGCCTGAATAACGGTTATTCCCCGAAGTATCAATAATGCGGAACATTTGAAAAAGTCTGACTGCGCATGCGGTAGCCAAAAAATGAACTGCTGTTTTGCAAATTGAAATCAGTTCGCATATATGACAGTGCGTTCCGCTGCAGTCATGGTCTGATTCGATAACATTTAACGTGACCGATGCAGCGATACACGCAATAACCGTCAGCGCGATACAGAAAGCGACTATTCTTTTTTTTCTCATTGCGCCTCCGGTTTCTTATCGGAATTATCCGTTTTTCTTGCGCATTTATCGCAAAGTCCGTAAAAAACCGTCCTTCCTGCCATCATCGTAAAATTATGCACCTTATACAGATGCGTGCTTATCTCTTTTATTTCTTCGCACTTCAGATGGATAAGCTTTCCGCAATCAACGCATTTGCAGTGAAAACAGGGGGCATTTTCTTCTTCGATACTTTCGTCATATTCAAAACATGCCGGCGAAGTAGAGTCTATCGTGAATTTTTTTACCGTTCCCTCGTCAACAAGCCTCTCAAGCTGCCTGTAAATTGTGGATACTCCGATATTTATACCTATGTTCTTAAAATGCTCATGAATATCTCCTGCCGTAACATGTGTATGCGGCACTGTTTTTAAATAATCGATCAGAAGATCTCTTTGCTTAGTGTTGTATTTTGATTTTTTCTCCATTTTTTCCTCGATTATCATCAATATGAAAACTGTTATCAATTTTAGCACGAAATCGATCGTTTGTCAAGCAATTTGAAAAAAGTTTTCAAATTCATCGCAGAATTTATAAAAACCCGAACGGTTACCGTTCGGGTTAAAAATATTATCTGTTAATGCTATTGTTTTTTTCTGAATCCTTTGGATAAAAATCTGAATGACATGGGCCAGATTCCGCCCGCTATCGCTACCGTGATAAAATAACGTAAAAATGAACCCCACGTGTCGGCGTCCAGCACAGCGTTGATGGGAAACTTCAGAAGTTCTTTTGCAATAAGAAGCAAAGCAAATCCTCCGATTGTTTTTATTATCTGTATGGGGAGAGATGCTTTTGTTTCAAAGTGAATAAAACGGTCGTCGATATAAAACGATACTGTCATGCCCAGAACAGCTCCGAGCAGGGTAAAGCCGTTTTTTACCGCACCGGTATATTCCGCAATGTTTTCTGTATATACGCTTTCCGGAAATCTGTTCAGGCAAACAAAGCAGATATATACAATATTAAATATCACTACACCAATGAGCAGGGGAATAAGTATCGCTGTTTTATTTTCCGCTTTTTTGAATACAAAGTATCCCGCAACGGCAAGAATTATCGCAATGATATATGATACTCCAACATCCATCGGCGTGTGTACTCCGAGATAGAGTCTTGAAAACGGAATAAGAACACAAAGTATAATGCAAACTGCTTTTACGGCTTTATTTTTTTGCCACAAAGCAATGCCGCCGTAAAGTCCTACAGAGCTTTGCGTATGTCCGCTCGGAAATGAATAACCGGCCGCCTGTGCCCTTGCAGACTCTACTATTGTGAATTCGGGATCGATGACCCATGGTCTTGGGATAAGAAAGATCATTTTCAGAAAATTGTTGATCAGCGCTCCTAGACCGCCTACGGCAAGAAGATAATAACCTTCAATTTTATCCACACACCAGTAAACCGTCAGTCCCACAGCCATAAAGAGCGTTTCTTCTCCAAGGTGCGTTATTATTGAAAAAATAAGATCCAATACGGGATTTCTTATTTCCTCCAAAGCATATAAAACAGACAAAACATCCATCTCCTTTCTTTAATTATATCATTTTTTTTTGTTTTTATCAAGTGAAAAATCTGGTTTTCAAGCACCTTTCGCTCAAAACTCCGAAAAATAATGTGAAATTTTGATTTATGCTTGAAAAATCGCTTATATTGATGTATAATATATTCATGCAGCGCTTTTGCGGAGGTGAGCAGAGTTGAAGTATAAGATTTTTGAATATGACCCCGGTCTTATTCCTTATAAAAATGATATTTTGCTTCGTATGAAAAGATACGACCGGAAAAAAAACGAAATACTGTCTTATTCTCCGTCTCTGTCGGATTTTGCCAACGGCCACGAATATTTCGGCTTTCATAAAACCGAAAAAGGATGGTATTACCGCGAATGGGCTCCCGCCGCAGAAGAGGTCTATCTTACGGGCGATATGGTGTCCTGGCGCTGGTTCGATCTTAAGCTCGATAATATAGGCAACGGCGTTTTTGAGATATTTCTTCCCGATCCGTCTTTTCTTTATAACGGATGTCATGTTAAAACCATAATCAAACATAACGGATCTTTCCTCGAACGAATACCGCTTTATATCAGACGTGTTGAGCAGGACCCTTCAACTTTCATATGGACCGGCGTTATTGTTGACGGTCCTCGGTTTGAATGGCGGCACGGTACCGTTCGACCGAAAAAAAACGGACTTTGCATTTATGAATGTCACATCGGTATGGCACAGGAAAAAGAGGGCATAGGCACTTATTCCGAATTTCGCGAAAATGTCCTTCCTCATATAAAAGATCTCGGCTATAACGCCGTTCAGATCATGGCGGTCGCCGAACATCCTTATTATGCGTCTTTCGGATATCAGGTCACGTCATTTTTCGCTCCGTCATCACGTTTCGGTTCCTATGACGAACTCAAAGAACTTATAGATGCCGCTCACGGTATGGGAATTGCCGTATTTCTTGATCTGGTCCACTCCCACGCCGCGGTCAACACTGTCGAAGGAATAAACGAATTTGACGGCACTGATTATCAGTTTTTTCACGGGGGTGAAAGGGGCAGTCATCCCGCATGGGGAACAAAACTTTTCAATTACGGTAAAACCGATGTAATTCATTTTCTTCTTTCAAATATTAAATACTGGCTTACCGAATTCCGCTTTGACGGCTTTCGCTTTGACGGCGTAACTTCAATGATCTATCATGATCACGGGCTCGGAGTTGCGTTTACCGATTACGGAAAATATTTTTCAATGAATACCGATACAGAGGCGATTACTTATCTTCAGCTCGCAAACGACCTTGTAAGGGAGCTCCGCCCCGATGCGGTTACAATCGCCGAAGATATGTCCGCAATGCCGGGTATGTGCCTTCCTGTCAAGCAGGGGGGAGTAGGTTTTGATTGCCGCCTCGCCATGGGCCAGCCTGATATGTGGATCAGGCTTATTACCGAACAGCCCGACGATAAATGGGATATATGGCAGATCTGGTCCGAACTTACAAACCGTCGTCCGGGCGAGAAATATATCGGCTATGCGGAATCTCACGATCAGTCTCTTGTCGGAGATAAAACTCTCATCTTCCGCCTTTGCGACAGTGCGATGTATACCGATATGTCAGTTTTCAGACAGAGCGATATCATAGACCGCGGTATGGCGCTGCATAAAATGATACGGTTTATCACAATGACCGCAGGCGGCGAAGGCTACCTCAATTTTATGGGAAACGAGTTCGGACACCCCGAGTGGGTGGACTTTCCGCGTGAAGGCAACGGCTGGAGTTATTTTTATTGCAGAAGGCAGTGGCACCTTTTGCGTGATACCACTCTCAGATACCGTTTTCTGAACGAGTTTGACAAAGCTGTAATACATTTTATTCAGCGTTGCGGAATTCTGAAAAAACACGCAAATGCTCTATTTATCGATAAAAACTGTCAGGTCCTCACATATGAATGCGCAGGATACATCTTTGCGTTCAATTTCAGCCCGACAAATTCATATGAGGGCTATTGGCTTACCGTTCCTGGCGAGGGCAAATATAAAACCGTTCTTTCCACCGATGAAAAACGGTTCGGCGGATACGACAGGATATCACTTGATTATGTCTACAGCGCAACTGTTGATGAAAACAATGATCCTAAACTTAGAATTTACCTTCCTTCACGAACGGCGCTTTGCATGAAAAAGCAGTAATATATTTTTGTTCTTACCATTATATATATACGATTTGAAATATTACGGAAAGCGGGAAAAATAATGAAAACGATTCTGAAAAACGCGTCGGTAGTCAACGTATTTACCGAAGAGGTCGCAAAAAGCGATGTTCTTATAAACGACGGTATGATTGCCGGGGTAGGGGATTATTCGGACTATCCGGCAGATAAAACCATCGATCTTACAGGCAAATATGTTTGTCCCGGTTTTATAGACGCACATATCCATATAGAAAGCACCATGCTCACACCATCCGAGTTTGCAAAAGTCTGTGTTCCGCACGGTACAACTGCCGTTGTTGCCGATCCGCACGAAATAGCGAATGTCTGCGGAAAGGAAGGCATCCGGTATATGCTCGAGTCCAGTGAAGATCTTCCGCTTACCGTCTATATAATGCTTCCGTCATGCGTGCCTGCCACTTCATTCGATGAATCCGGCGCAGTTCTTTCAGCTCAGGATCTCGAAGAGTTTTATTCTCATCCGCGCGTTCTCGGTCTTGCAGAGGTTATGGACTATCCGGGAGTCATTTCCGAAAACGAAAATGTTATCGGCAAAATACGATCCGCGAAATCACATAATGCTGTCATCAACGGTCATGCTCCTCTTCTTTCAGGCAGAGATCTCGATAAATATATATCGTCAGGCATCTATGATGATCATGAGTGTTCCTCCGTTGAAGAAGCCATGGAAAGAATACGCAAAGGTCAGATGATAATGATAAGGCAGGGCTCTGCCGCAAAAAATCTTGTCGATCTTCTGCCTCTTTTTGAAAAGCCCTGGTCGGACCGCTGTATGCTTGTTTCAGACGATAAACATCCCGAGGATCTGGTCAACAGAGGTCATATAGACGATGCGATCCGCATAGCCGTAAAACGGGGCAGATCTCCCGTTACCGCAATCAAAATGGCAACATTGAATGCCGCCCGCTATTTCGGTCTTAAAAATCTCGGGGCGATCGCCCCCGGATACTCTGCAGATATCCTGATTCTCGACGACCTTGATTCGGTTAAAGTCCGCGATGTATATAAAAACGGTATCCCTGTTGCCGAAGACGGCAGAATTTTACCGTTTGAAACTCCGAAAGTTAATGTTGAGCTTGAAAAGACTGTCCGTTCAACCTTTAATCTCAATGATCTTTCCGAATCGGATTTTATTATAAACTGCTCGCAAAAACGGCGTTGCAATGTCATCAACGCTTTCAGAAGACAGATCATCACTGAAAAAACCGTTGAAGAAATAGATTTTTCGAAAAATAACGGTGTCGATATAGAAAAAGACATCCTTAAAATTGCCGTAATTGAAAGACACAAACATACCGGACATATCGCCGTAGCATTTATAAAAGGTATAGGCCTTAAAGCAGGCGCGATAGCGTCATCTGTTGCGCACGATTCTCATAATCTCATCGTTGTCGGCACAAACGAAAAAGATATGACCGTTGCTGCAAATACCGTTATTGCGTCAGGCGGCGGACTTGTCGCCGTAAAGGACGGCTGTGTGATAGGCGAGATCCCGCTTCCGGTTGCAGGAATTATGAGTGACTGTGATGCCGCTGCATGCGCCGCTATGAGTGCGTCTGTCAACCGGGCGGCACTTTCCCTCGGATGTCCGGAGGGATCGGAACCGTTTATGCGAATGTCTTTTATCAGTCTTCCCGTGATCCCGCATATCAAACTTACCACCTTCGGTCTTTTTGACGGCGATTCGTTCTCTCTTATACCGCTTTTTGCAGACTGAGAATATAAAATCTTAACCGGCCTTCGTCTTTATTGCGAAGGCCATATTTTTTATGCCCAAACAGCATTTTGAGGTGAATTTTATCTTATTTGTTACATTTTTGTGATTAAAATGATCTGAGTCAGCTTTAAATGTCAAATTGCCGTCCGGCAAAGTACCTGAAAAACGCCGATATACCGTTTGAATCCATATTATTTTGCAGAAAAAAACCGTTTTAACTGTTTTTATGCGGGATCCGGAGCCTTTTGGACAAAAAAAATAAAAAAAATTAAACGAAGCTATTGACAATCAGCGTGTTTTATTGTATAATAAATCGTATAATTGAATTAAGCGAAAATACGTTTGATTCTAAAATCTAATTTTGGAGGATTGTACTATGAAAAGAATGATTGCGGTCTTTCTTGCTCTCGTAATGGTTTTCTCCATGTTCGCTCTTGCAGCGTGCGACACTGAAAACCCCAATCCGAATCCCAACGAGAACACAGAGACCCAACCCGGAAACGAACCTTCTGAAGAACCTTCCGAAGAACCGGGCAACGAACCTGAAACTCCCGCAGAAGACGGTGTTTTTAACGGCGTAGCTGGTAAAGACTACTCTGACGAAGCATCCTATACTTTCCTTGATTTCATCGGCGGCACGACCGGTCTTAACTGGAACCCGCACTCATGGGAAACATCCGATGACTCTTATGTACTCGGTTATATTTCGACCGCCCTTTACGACTTCGTTCTCAACGAAGATCTCTCGGGTTACACCATTATCCCCGAAGCAGCGGCTGATCTTCCCGTTGATGTTACAGCTGACTATGTAGGTCAGTACGGTATCAAAGAAGGCGAGTCCGCAAAAGCTTGGAAAATAGCTCTTAATCCGCTCGTAACTTGGTCTGACGGCACAAAGATCAATGCTGAAACATACGTTTACTCTATGAAACAGCTCCTTGATCCTCTTGCCATCAACAGACGTGCAGACTCTTTCTATTCAGGCGAATTCGAAATCGTTAATGCTAAAGCTTATTTCTATAACGGAAAAGTTTCCTATTCTCTCGCAGGCGATGCTGCCGCATCCGCTCTTGAGAATGATAACCTTTACCTCGACCTCGGATTCTGGGGCATTGTCGGTGCTCCCGATGCCGAAGGCAACCCCGCTCCTCAGTATGTTAAAGTAACTGACGAAACTCTCTATCGTGACGAAGCTGTTGCAGAGGGTGAAGCTGAAGACTGGGTATCAGCTAAATATCTTTACGATAATTATCTGGCTGCCGGCGCTCCTTATGAATCATACGCTGCAGATTATTTGTATATTTCTCAGTCACTCGCTCCGGTTACTTGGGACGAAGTAGGTATCAAAGCTCTTGACGAATATACTATTCTTCTCGTCACAGCTAATCCTATCGCGGAACCTGCATTTTATGTTCCTTACAACCTCAGCTCTCCGTGGCTTGTAAAACAGGATCTTTACGAATCCTGCCAGACATGGTATGATGCAGACGGCAACGTAGTTGAACCCAACGCAGAAAACGCTGCTTCCATCACCAATACATACTGCACCACAGTTGACAATTCTGTTTCTTTCGGTCCTTATGATCTTACTTACTATGAGCTCGACAAACAGCTCACCTTTACCAGAAATGAAAACTGGTACGGTTACAGCGACGGCAAACATGTAGGTCAGTATCAGACAGACAAGATCTCCTGCCAGGTTATCTCCGAACATAAGACCGCTCTCCAGGCGTTCCTTAACGGCGAAGTTGACAGCATCGGTCTTGACTCTACAGACCTTGAGACTTACGCTTCAAGCGATCGTCTCATTTACGAACCTCAGTCTTACACCACAAAGATTTCTTTCAACACCAATAAAGAAAAACTCGAAGCTATCGGCAACAACGCCGTTATCCTTACGGTTAAAGAATTCAGACAGGCATTCTCGCTCGCTATCGACCGTGAAAAATTCTGTGCTGAATATACCGCAGCTCACGAACCCGGTTACGGACTCCTCAACTACATGTATTGCTACAACCCGTTCACCGGCGAACTTTACCGTGACAGCGAATACGCTAAGAAAGCTATCGTTGACCTTTACGACATCGAATACGGCGACGGCAAGGCTTACGGCGATCTCGACGAAGCTTATGACTCCATCACCGGTTACGATCCCGCTAAGGCTACCGAACTTATGAACGTAGCTGCTCAGAAGGCTACCGAAGACGGTCTTTGGGATGGCTCTTCCGACATTATCCTCGACTTCCGCGTATACTCTTCCGATGAGATTTACGTTAAGATGTTCAACTTCTTCAACGACTCCATCAAAGCAGTTTGCGTAGGCACACCGTTTGAAGGTAAAGTATCTCTTCAGATGACCGAAGACCCCGACTACTACAATACTATGTATTCCGGCAACGCTACCATCATCTTCACTACATGGGGCGGAGCTTCCATGTCACCGTTCACACTTCTCTACCAGTGCTACTGCGACGCAGCAGACGGATCCGGCAACCAGATGGAAGTTGGTTTCGAGACTGAAAAAGTTTCCGTTACTATCAATGTTAGCGGCCAGTCCATCACAGCATCTCTTCAGGACTGGGCTCACTGGTGCAACGGCGATGCAGTTGATGCTATCGATTCCAAAGTCGGCAAATTTGCAGATCATACGTATCCCGAAAGATGCGAAGTATTCGCAACTCTCGAAAATACATATCTCGAAAGCTTTGTAACTGCTCCTATTTACTACCGTAACACCGCTGCTCTCCTCACACGTAAACTTGAGTATGCTACACAGGATTATATCCAGATCGTTGGTTACGGCGGACTCAGATACGCTACCTACAACTACAACGACGATGAGTGGGCATCTGTAAAGAGCGGTATCTCTTATTAATTAATCTTATCTGATACTCTCTGAGCCGATTGTCGGCTCCCGAAATAATCTTCGGGCAGTGCACTTTTCGTACTCTGCCCGAAGATTTGATTATATCCAAAACAGTATGGAACTGACTTAGCAGCCTTTCCTGTTATTCGTTCCACACTGTTTTGGATGTAACATTAAATAATAAATAGAGAAAAACTGAATGGAGCTTGGGTAAAATGGTAAAATATACCATAAAAAGAATTTTATTAATGATATTCACGTTGTTTGTTATTATGACAATGTGCTTTGTCCTCATTAAACTTCTTCCTCTTCCCGCAGTGAAGGAAATGGGCAAAGATATCAATATCATTCTTATGAAACGTGAACAGATGGGATACGGAAAGCCTATTTCCGTCCAGTATGCACTGTTCCTTAAAAACGTCCTCACAAAATGGGACTGGGGCGTAGGGGAGCAGATGTATGAAACGCTCAGCGTATGGAACGTATTGATGCAGAAACTTCCTTATACGATCATTGTAAATCTGTATTCTATACTTATCGCAATTCCGATAGGTCTTGCGTTCGGAATTTACGCTGCGCTGAAAAAGAACAAATGGCAGGACCATGTTATATCCACTGCCGTTATGCTCTTTATATCCGTTCCTTCATATGTCTACGCCTTTCTTGTTCAGTATTTTCTCTGCTTCAAGGCAGGGCTTTTCCCAATAACGATCCCTTCAAGTGAGACGACCGCGCTTTTCAGTTTCAAAATGTTTATAAGCATGATGCCGGCAATTATGTCTCTCGGATTCGGTGTTGTGGCTGGTCTGGCAAGGTATACAAGAGCGGAGCTTTCAGAAGTTCTTACGGGCGATTATATGCTTCTTGCACGCACAAAAGGTCTTACTAAGGCGCAGGCAACCGCGCGTCACGCAATGCGTAACGCAATGGTCGTTATTTTACCTATGATCATCGGTGAATTTATCGGAATTATTTCCGGTTCTCTGATCATTGAAAAAATATTCGCCATTCCGGGCGTCGGTTCTTTATATATAAGCTCCATCAACCTCAGAGACTATAACTTCTTTATGGCGCTCACCTTCTTCTATACTTTTATCGGACTTTTTTCCGGTATCGTTATGGATATCAGCTATGGCTTTATCGATCCCAGAATCAGAATGGGGGCTAAAAAATAATGCAGAATAACGAATATATCTCAATTCCGAAAGAAAAATTCGAGTTTGCCCCTGTGGGTGAAAAAATATACGATAAAAAACTCGAAACAAAACCCATCGGATACTTTAAAGATGCGTGGATCCGTTTCCGCAAAAACAAAAGCTCTGTTGCGGCTGCAATTATCATAATGATCCTCATCCTTTTCGCAATAATCGTTCCCATTTTCTCTCACTATACAGTAGATCACAGAGACGGTTATTATAAAACCGTTCTCCCTAAGTTCGATCTTCTCGCTCCTCTCGGTATCTGGGACGGCACATTTACAAAAACAGACACTCGCGCCGGATACCTTTATTATAACGCGATCGGTGTTGAAAGCGGATATAATGCGGTTATAGGTGAACCTAAAATCACCAAAGACGCTGAGGGTAATGAAGCCTATAGATTCAAAGCCGATTCTTACAATATGGTTGGCTATGTCTTTCTGAATCTTACTGCTGACGAGTATGTCGCTCTTCAGAAATATCAGGACGACAACGAAATTCAGGTAATATACCCGATGCCCGAAAACTATAAAACCAATTATACGATCGGCAATGCCGGCGCAAATTTCTGGTATAAGCTGAAAAACAATAACGCAACATCTTCGGGAGAACCTCTTCTTGATAAAAACGGCGATTATATTCCGAACTATATCGAAAGATCCTCAAAAGACAGTGCTGATTACACAAGTAAAATGCGTATAGCATCCGATACCGGCGAAAACGGAAAATGGTTTGCATATGCCGTAAAAAATCAGACAGGTTATAAGGTCCGTGTTCTTTACCGTGAATACTATATCTATAAAAACGGATTTGAACCTTCCTTCCTTTTCGGAACGAACGCTTACGGACAGGATATTTTCACCTGCTTAGCCGCAGGCGCACGTCTTTCCTTTATTCTTGCAATATTTGTTTCTATTATCAATCTTACGATCGGTGCATTCTACGGCGCAGTAGAAGGCTATTACGGCGGCGCTGTTGACATGATCCTTGAACGTATCAGCGATATTCTCGCTTCCGTTCCGTTTATCGTCGTTGTAACGCTTTTTAAACTCCATCTTGCCGAAAAAGTCGGCGCGCTTCCGTCCTTGCTTTTCGCTTTTGTTATGACAGGATGGGTAGGCATGGCATCAAGAGTCCGTCTTCAGTTCTATCGTTTTAAGGGACATGAGTATATTCTTGCAGCCAGAACTCTTGGCGCAAAAGACGGCAGACTGATGTTCAAGCACATTTTCCCCAACTCTATAGGAACTATTATCACCGGAGCCGTTCTTACGATACCCGGCGTTATATTCTCTGAATCATCACTTTCTTACTTAGGCATCATAAACCTCGAAACATCATCCTTAAC
>JAEEGF011598389.1_pt1 | contig 20243 bp, 16 predicted proteins | sample 9134171 | NCBI WGS metagenome assembly JAEEGF01 (sample SAMN16246542, study PRJNA631951) | gut metagenome | biome: gut microbiome; feature: rumen; material: AP-attached | host: Bos | place: Iran: Karaj | collected 2018-10
CAAGAGTATCAGCCAGAGAATTTATGGCAGATGGTCATGATGATAATGATGAGGATGAGGATATTAACTTATAGTATCTTCAGGAGACTAGGATATTAGATTACTTGATTGTATTGCATATATTAGAGAGACCGATATTATGAATAAGTTTCAAGAGAGATTAAAACAAGTTCTATTCATTAATCCCATAATTGTTTTGCTGGCGGATGTTATAACTGTCATAAGCCTGTATTTGATTTTTGAAAATAATAGAAATGATACATGGTGGGCCAGTGTATTATATGCTTTTTCATTTATATCACTTGTGTGGACTGTTTGTTTCATTATAAATATTAGTAAGCCATTGTGGGAGACAATGAAGAAATGGCCATTTATTGGCAGAATTATAACAGATATGGATTACAGATCATGGCTCTTTATGATTATCTCGTGTTTTTTAAATATGACATTTGCCGGTTTTAATGTATATCAGGGAGTGCTACAGCATTCGGATTGGCTAAAAGCGGTATCGGCTTATTATTTTATTTTGATGTTGCTGCGTCTCTGGCTCATTGTAAAGCATGAGATTAATAAGAAAGAACAGGACACATATAGCTATTTAAGGAGAGAATATGTAAGCTTTGTAAATACTGGAATAGGCCTGGCCGTTCTTACCTTGGCCATGTGTTCTGTTATTGTGGAAATGATAATCAAGGATGAACATTTTACATATCCGTTTTTCCTGAGCTTTGGAGTAATAGCTGTAGCATTTTATAATGTGGGAATGTCAATATGGGGAATGCACAAATACAACACAATGAAAAGACCTATACTTAGGGCCAACAAGATGTTGAATCTGCCGGTGGCAGTTATGTCAATATTCTTCTGCCAGACCATGATGCTTGTAACTTTCGGTGGCGATGGTGAGGCTGCTAGCAGAAGATTGTTTAATGGTGTGACAGGAGGAATGTTATTTGTGATTTCTGTTGTCACTTCTATTTATATGATTCGAGCTGGTTACAAGGCATTGACACAGTTGGAGAAGATAAATGAGAGAGATAACTAGATAGCTAAAGAGGACAAAAATGAAATATGTTTTGTCCTTTTTTTATATATGAAAAAGTGTCTAAAAACAGATGATAAATTTCGGAAAAAAAACGGGGGATATGAAATTGACATTAGACGACAATGGTCTAATATTATACTAGAGGCTAAATTTATTGCTAGGGGGATTTATATTATGAGTAGTTTTGAAGATTTAAGAATTGTTGATAATTTCTACCAGACATCTCTGTTTTTTCCGATGCCAACGGTAGTTATATCAACTCTGTGTGAGGACGGAAGCACAAGTCTGGGACCATATTCACTGGTTCAACCTTATTATGTAGCAGGGCGCGATTACTATGCGATGCTTCTGCAATGTCGTAATTCATCCAATACAGCGCAGCACATTTTGGCAAATGGTAAATGTGCAATCAATTTCATAACCGATGAACCGAAGTATTTCAAAGAGGCAGTGAAATTATCATGGCCGGGAGATACTCCTGCTGACAAGATGCCGAATTGTAAATACAAGTTGGAGAAGAGCCTCATTGAGGAGACTACGGGAGAGAAAAGACCTATGGTTTTATCAGAAGCATTTCAGGTTATAGAATGCACATGGGATAGAAGCTTGGATGGGGCTGAGTCAGATAAGCCTGGTATCACAACAGGATACGAAGGACCATATCATGACTTCAATGGTATTACCAGTCAGTTTGGTGCTCATTTCATATTAAAGGTAGACAAGATTCTCATGAAGGAGAAATATAAGCAGGCTATTATAAATGGAGTTCGTGCCAAGGACTTCCCTCCTGTACCTGTAGATTATGGCTATCGAGACAGCAAGAATTTCTGGTATCACAGACACAGAAGGATGATAGGGGAGTTACTTCCTGTAAGAGAAGCATCTCTTGAATCTGTGAGATATGCAGCAGATAGAGCAGATGATCAGATTAAGTTTACGGATGATGCTTTGAAAATGATATTGAATGTGCCTCGAGTATTCCTGCCGGCTGTGCTAAAAGGTTGTGTGGCTTGGGCCAAGGAAAATGGAGTTACTGTTATTGATGCCAAGGAAATGCAGGAAATCAATGACAAGCGAGCACAGGAGAAGAAGAGATAGGGGGATTGGAAGATGAAGGTAGTATTAGCTGGAGCTCATGGAAATCTCGGAAGTGATATTTTCAGAGCTCTCTTGGCAGCAGGGCATGAAGTTGTAGCTGCAGATATGATTGAGAAGGACTTAGGGCTTTCGGGTAATTATACTTTCAAAAAATTGGATGTAACTAAGCCGGAGGCTTTGAAGGGATTGTGTGATGGAGCTGATTGTGTAATTACCACTGTTGGTCTTACCAAAACCTCTGCGGAAGTTACCAATTATCAAATTGATTATCAGGGTAATCTCAATCTGTTAAATGAAGCAGTGGCAGCAGGAGTACAACATTTCGCATATGTATCAGTTATCAAAGCCGATCAGGCACCGGATGTACCTATGCTTCATGCCAAATATCTCTTTGAGCAGGAATTGAAGAAAAGCGGTTTACATTATGTGATTTATCGTCCAACGGGATACTTCTATGACATTGTCAAGGTGTTCCGCCCTATGATTGAGAAGGGAGAGGTTACACTTCTAGGCAAGAAACCGGTACATGCTAATGTTATTTCCACAGAAGATTTTGCAGATTACATTGTGAAGCATATGATGGATGAAAATGCCTGCTATGACATAGGTGGCAAGGAGACATATTCATATGAAGAAATAGCTCGTATGTGCTTCGATGCAGCTGGCAAGGAACCTGTTATTAAGACAGCGCCAGCGTGGCTTTTTGATGTTTTGGCATGGGTTAATAAATTGAAGAAAAATGGCAAGGATGCCATCCTGAAATTCTCTAAATGGACATTGTCTGAAGAAATGGTGGGCGATGTGAAATACGGTGATATGAGTTTTAAGGAATATATTTATCAGAACTTTACAAAATCATAATTGTGTTTTGGTAAATATATATGACGAATAATCTGGTATTGAATTGGAGGATGAGAACATGGGATGGAATTTCCTGGCAATATTATTGGTGGTAGCATTGGTTTGCTCCGCAATAGGTTTTTATAAATATGTATATTTCCTGTCCATAGGATATGGATTTGCTGTGGCAGGAATCGGAATTACACTGATTGTTATGACTTGTATGGGAATGTTTGCAACGCCAATGATTTCTGTTATAGGTATAGTGGTTGCTCTGGTATTATTTATCATTTACGGCGCAAGACTATCTGGCTTTCTTCTTGTGAGAGAAATAAAAAACAGTGCATATCAGAAGACGCTAAAGGAAGCTACAGGAGATGAATCCAAGATGCCTTTTTTCGTTAAACTGGTTATCTGGATTACAGTTGCAGTTTTATATGTAGGTCAGACTTCTCCGGTGTTCTTTCGCTTGTACAATGGTAGCGGAGTTACAAGCCTGCTGTGGGTTGGTATTGGAATCAGTGTAGTAGGAATTGTGCTTGAGTCAATTGCTGATAAGCAAAAAGGCCAGCAGAAGAAGTTGAGACCTGATAAGGTGGCAACTGAGGGACTCTATAAAATAGTTCGCTGTCCAAATTATTTCGGTGAGATTCTGTTTTGGACAGGAGTATTTGTAGGAGGAATAGATATATATGCAGGAATAGGACAGTGGCTGTTAGCTGTTATATGTTGGATCTGTATCATCTATATAATGTTCAATGGTGCCCAGCGATTGGAGAAGCGACAGATGGCAAGATATGGAAATGATGAGGAATACAATGCATATGCTGATAAGACACCGATTATTATTCCGCTTCTGCCTATATATCATCTGAACAAGAAATAAGGAGGGAGAGTTATGGATGTAAGTATACCAATGGCCTTAGTGGATTTTGTACCGGTTGTATTCTTTGCTATTGCAGCAATTATACTGCAGAAAGACCTGTATCATCTTATGCCCAAGGGCTCATATGCGCTTATGGCTTGCGGACAGATAGATATTATTGCAGCAGGTGCATTGAAAGCTTTGTATAAATTACTTTATGCAGCTGGCATATGTGATTTCGCAGTATTGAATAGTCTGTTCTTTCCACTTCAGACTTTGGGCTTCATGTTTGCAGGATTTGGAATTGGCGGATTTATCAATTATAGAACCCGTATGTTAAAGCGCGGCATGCAGGATATGTTGGGACACAAAATCGGCGATATCTATACCAATGTCAGTAGCGATTTGATTATCAAATCATCTGCGGTAGCACCAATACTTATAGCTGCTACTGTTGCGCCTCCATATTTCAGTGGGACTATTATATTTGTGGTAATCATGTGCATGGGCATGGCAATGGTATGTCTGGGATTATCATATTATGCATTTGCAGTAAATAAAAAAGGTGCAACAGTTTTATTTGTATTTGCATTTATCTGTTCTCTTGGTATGGGATATTTGTCTTCACAGGATTTCTCGGTGGCTTATATGAATTGGATTGCCGAGCTGACAAATGTGGCAGGACAGGCATTTCTTCTGGCTGGCACACTTATGATTCATGGAGTTGTGAAGGAAAATGCAGAATAATATTTGATTATGCGTTGCAGGGCTTCTTTGGTAAATATACCGGAGAAGCTCTGTTTTTATGTTGCGAGATATTTGGCTTTTAAAGTTGCCGATGGCAGCCGCGCTGTGTTATATTAGTTCCTAGAGTGTAATTATGAAATGAGGTATAGAAAATGACAGATTCAGTTACAGTTTTGGAATTGAAGCAGGATGTATTTGACGCTAATGAGGTAAATGCTGATAAGGTGCGTCAGGAAATGGTTGATTGCCATCAGCTTATGATAAATGTAATGTCTTCTCCGGGAAGCGGTAAGACAACAACTTTGGTTCGCACAATTAAGGAGTTGCAGCCAGAGATACAGGTTGGAGTAATGGAATGTGATATCGATGCATCTGTGGATGCTGAGACTATACAGGCAGCAGGTGCCAAATCTATACAGCTTCATACTGGTGGTATGTGTCATATGGATGCTCAGATGACCAAGCAGGGGCTAAATGAGATGGGCACAGAAGGACTGGATCTTATTTTTATAGAAAATGTTGGAAACCTGGTATGCCCAGCAGAATTTGACACAGGTGCCAACATCAATATGACAATTCTCTCGGTGCCAGAGGGAGATGACAAGCCAGCCAAGTATCCATTGGTTTATGAGGTTAGTGATGTGGTATTGGTAAATAAGATTGATGCCATGGCTGTGTTTGATTTCAATAAGGAATTGGCAGAAGAGAGAATTCATGCGTTGAATCCAAGTGCAGAAATATTCTATGTGTCATCCAAGACAGGTGAAGGATATGAGGCATGGATTAACTGGTTGAAGAACAAGGTAGCAGAAGCCAAGGCTAACTAGTTTGGATTAAGAAGTATTATAAATGATGATTGGTCATATATTATTGCGAATATATTATGGCTAAGAAAGTATTGTAGATAGATAAAAGAGGAAATATAGATGTCAGAAGTTAGAGTTATAGATATACATGAAGATGTATTTCAGGCAAATGAAAATGAAGCTGATTATATTAGAAAAAGATTAGCTGATGAGGGTACATTTTTTATAAATGTTATGTCATCTCCAGGTGGCGGTAAGACAACATTTCTCTCAGCCCTTATTAATATGCTGAAGGATGAGATGAAAATTGCCGAGATGGATGTGGATATTGAATCCAGCTTGGATGCTCAGAAGGTGGCAGATTTGACTGGTGTTGAATCTATACAGATTCATAACGGTGGTTTGTGTCATATTGATGCAGATATGACATCCAGAGCCATTGCTCAGTTTGGAGCCAGGGATTTGGATTTGCTTATTTTGGAAAATATTGGAAATCTGGTATGCCCGGCAGAATTTGATACAGGTGCTCACAAGAATGTCATGCTTTATTCAATTACTGAAGGAGATGACAAGCCATTGAAGTATCCATTGATGTATGAGGTTAGTGATGTGATTATTATAACCAAGATGGATACAATAGAATTCTTTGATTTCGATATGGAATTAGCCAAGGAGCATATCAAGGAACTCAATCCAGATGCTGAAATATTTGCAGTCAGCGCCAAGACTGGTGAGGGAATGGAAGAAGTGGCTGATTGGCTGAGAAAAGAAGTTATGTTATATAAGAACAATTAATAATAAATGAAGTATAGGACAAATCAGGAGGAACTAGAAAATGAGAACAGAAACAAAATGTATTGAAGCTGGTTACACACCAAAGAATGGTGAGTCGAGAATGATTCCGATCGTTCAGTCTACTACTTTTAAGTATGACACAAGTGAAGACATGGGTAAGCTTTTTGACTTGGAGGCATCAGGATACTTCTACACCAGACTTCAGAATCCAACCAATGATTATGTGGCTGCAAAGATTTGCGAACTTGAGGGTGGTAGTGCAGCAATGCTTACATCATCAGGTCAGGCAGCTAACTTTTTTGCTGTATTTAATATTGCGACAGCTGGAGATCATGTGGTTGCATCTTCATCTATTTATGGAGGTACATTTAATCTCTTTAATGTAACAATGCGCAAGATGGGAATTGACTTTACATTTGTAGAGCCTGATTGTACAGAGGAAGAATTAGAAGCTGCATTTAAGCCAAATACCAAGGCTGTATTCGGAGAGACAATTGCCAATCCAGCCCTTACAGTACTTGATATCGAGAAGTTTGCTAAAAAGGCTCACGAACATGGTGTACCACTTATTATGGACAATACATTTGCAACACCAATTAATTGTAGACCATTTGAGTGGGGATGCGATATTGTAACTCATTCTACAACAAAGTACATGGATGGTCACGATGCTACAGTAGGTGGTGTTATAGTAGATTCTGGTAAATTTGACTGGATGGCTCATGCTGATAAATTCCCTGGACTTTGCACACCTGATGAGTCATACCATGGAATAACTTATGCAGAGAGATTTGGTAAGGAAGGTGCATTTATTACTAAAGCTACAGCGCAGCTTATGAGAGACTTCGGTTCTATTCAGGCACCAATGAATGCTTACTTCTTAAATCTTGGACTTGAGTCTTTGGCAGTGAGAATGGAGAGACATTGTGCCAATGCTCTTGCGGTTGCGAAATTTTTAAAGGCTCATGACAAGGTGGAGTATGTAACTTATCCTGGATTAGAGGGAGACAAGTATTATGACTTGGCTCAGAAGTATATGCCAAATGGCACATGTGGAGTTATCTCCTTTGGAGTAAAGGGCGGTAGAAGTGCTGCTGAGGAATTCATGAAGCATCTTAACCTGGCTATTATTGCTACTCATGTTGCAGATGCACATACTTGTGTACTTCATCCAGCATCAGCAACACACCGTCAGCTTACAGACGAGGAGTTGATTGCATGTGGTGTTAAGCCTGACATGGTTAGATTTTCTGTTGGTATTGAAAATGTTGATGATATCATTGAAGATCTGGAGCAGGCACTTAGTTTTGTGAAATAGTTATAGTGTCATATTTTAGAAGATAGCACAAGAGCGAATGCAAAATGCATTCGCTCTTGTTTGTTTGAAGTATATTGTTATAAATCAAAAGGGATGAAGAAAACTAATTAAATAATTTTGCTAAAAGACTTTTAATAGCCTTTACAAAATTTCTGTGATGTCTAACAATCATTGGCTCGCAATAATCGTAGCGCTCTGCTTTTATCCACTCAGGAATTGGAGTGGAATCAATTGTGTTAATATAAGTGTTCATCATAGTCATCATATCAAACACCTCCAATTATAAATCTCATAAACCCTGATGGATAAGTTACGTCCATCTCTTACCTTCTGAATTCATTATACTGTTCCAAATATTAATGCGCCATATGCTATAAAATTAAAAATAATTAGAAGTTTTTGTGTTGCTGTCACAAAAATGTGCTATTATAGGTTCGATAGCTCTGTATTTGCTGTTTTGTAGCAAAAAAACAGATGATACATATGAGTATGTATGAGATTCAATTTGGTAAAGGAGTTCTGCTATGGGTTTTACAGTAGAAGACATGCTTATTATTGCACGAGATAAATATGATATGGAATTAATTGCCGGCAAAAATGGTTGGGCCAATTCCATCAGCTGGTTGTTGATGGTAGAAGATACAACTATTACAGCTAATTTTAAAGGCAAGGAATTAGTTGTTACTCAGGGAGTATATTTCAATACAGAAGAGCGCTTACTTGAACTGGTTGAGATTTTAGATAAGCATCACTGTGCCGGTCTTATTGTAAATTCTGGATATTATATCAAGGAGATTCCACAGAAGGTTATAGATTATTGTGATGAAGTAGATCTGCCACTGATGGATGTACCGTGGGACGTAGTTATGTCGGAGATGATCAAGGACTTGACGGTTCGAATCTTTTTGCAGTCGGAGACTGATCAGCAGATTTCAGATGCATTTATCAAATCATTTGAAAGTCCGGCTGCCCAGGACAAATATAGAGAGAAGCTATCAGCTTCATTTGATGTTGATGGCAGGTTTCAGGTAGTGCTTATATCCACAGGAGATTTAGACAGTATGGATTCCATGGACAGGCGTCGAATTGGATATAGACTCCAGATTTATATGGAAAATATTTCTCATAATGGACATTTCTTTTATTATAATGGTTACTTCGTATTGATTTTAAATCAGGTGACCAAAGAGCAGACCAGAGAGATAATAATGGGATTTATGACCCGTGCTGCCAGACGTATGCCTGATAAGGAAATTTATTGTGGTGTAGGTTCTCCGGTTATGGATGTGTCAGATTTGCATTTATCATATAGACGAGCAGAATATGCATTGGCTACAGCCATGCGCAAGGGTGAGAAATTGGTTAGATTTGATAAGCTGGGCATGGAGAGATTGTTATATGCGATTTCTGATCAGAAGCTTCTATTAGAAATGAGTGAGAAACCATTGAAGCCGATTTTGGATTATGACAGGGAACATAATTCAGATTTACTTGCAACACTTCGATCATATCTGCACAATGATGGAAGTATCAAGGCGGTGGCTGATGAGATGTATATTCATAAGAATACAATTGTATATCGAATGAACAAGATCAAGGAATTGATAGGAAATGATTTAAGTGATGGTCAGGAGAGATTAGCATATTATTTGGCCTGTATGATTGTGGAAAATAATTTTTTGCAAAAATAAACTATATATTGTAAAAAGGCAGATTTGCCAAGGAATAATGTCATATATTTATGTCAAAAAGGTCAAATATGTGACATTATTTTTTATACAAAAAATATATAATGAACATAGAATTAGAGTCTATCTATGGAGGGAAAATGTATGAAGGGACTGGATTTTAACAGAGAGTGGGTAGTTACAAAAGAAGGGGAGACAGGAGCGCGTCGGGTTAATTTGCCGGATGATGCTATGTTATATGAAGATAGAAGTAAAAACAATCCGGGAAAAGGTGCAATAGGTTATTTTGCTACCGGATGTTACACCTATACCAAGAAGCTACAGGCTCCTATAGAATGGCAGGGCAAAACTGTGATTATGGAGTGTGAAGGAGTGTATCAGAATTCTAGGGTTTTGATAAATGGTAAAGAAATATACCAGCGCCCATATGGTTATTCTAATTATTTTGTGAATCTGTCACAGGAACTGATTTATGGAGCCGAAAATGAAATTCAAATCATTGCTGATAATGCCAAGGCACCAAATAGTAGATGGTATTCTGGCTCTGGAGTTTATAGAGAAGTGAAAATATATGTAGGACAAGAAATTGCAATTGCTCCAGAAGGTGTCAGAATTACTACATTATCATCAGATACTGTTAAAGTAGATGTTGAATATAGGAAACTTGGTTTACAGACAGATGAATCTGTTGATGTAGAAATTCAAATCTGGGATGGAGATACTCAGGTTGCAGCAGTCCATGAGAACCATGCACAGATTCAGATTCCAAATCCTGTATTATGGGATGAGGATAATCCTCATTTATATACATGCAAGGCAATTATTAGTAAAGATGGTAAAGTACTAGATGAGGCTTCAGACAGATTTGGTCTGCGCATGATAACCTGGGACGGAAGCGGTCTTCATGTCAATGGCAAGGAAGTATTGCTTAGAGGCAGCTGCATACATCATGACAATGGTGTACTTGGTGCATGCGGATTTGCAGATGCAGAGTATAGAAGAGTTCGCATAATGAAGGATGCGGGATTTAATGCTATTCGCTCTGCCCATAATCCTATTTCCAAGGCTATGCTTGATGCCTGTGATGAGTTGGGCGTGTATGTAATGGATGAGTCTTTTGATATGTGGTTCATACAGAAAAATCCATATGATTATGGCGGGGATACATTTAGAAATAACTGGAAATTAGATATTGAGTCTATGATTTCAAAGGATTATAATCATCCTTCTGTAATTATGTATTCTATAGGAAATGAGATTTCTGATTTAGGAAAAGAAGAAGGAGTGAATATGTGCAGAGATATGGCTGCATATGTGAAGTCTTTGGACCCGAATCGTGCTACAACTCTTGGAATCAACATAATGCTTGCGTCTCTTGTTGCCAAAGGTCGTGGAATGTATGGCAATAGTGGAGATGACAAGAAGGATGATAAGGAAAATAATAAGGGTTCGCAATCCCTCGATGATACACCAACCAGTGATTTCTTTAATATGCTAATGAATAAAATGGGCGATATGATGGAAAAAACCACCAAGGGTAAAGGTGCTGATAAGATTGTTGCAAATGTATCTAAATATCTGGATATGCCAGGATATAATTATGCAGGTCCTAGATATTATACCGAGGCAAAGCAATATCCTGACAGAGCATTTACAGGATCCGAGACATTGCCAAAGAAATTATATAGCAATTGGCAGATGGTCAAGGATATTCCTAATCTCACCGGTGATTTCATGTGGACAGGTTGGGATTATTTAGGTGAATCTGGAATTGGTACGGTTCGTTATACTGATAAATCAACCAAGAAGCCTGTTGAACCGGGGCTTATAATTTCAGGTGGTCCCGGTGTTATTGATATCTGTGGAAAGCCAAGAGCTGAAGTTGGCTGGAACAAGATTATCTGGGACATTGACAAGACTCCTGTTATTGCTGTGGAACCAATGACTCATGCAAATCATCAAAGTGGTATTTCTATGTGGAGAAATACAGATGCTGTAGCCAGCTGGTCCTGGGATGGCTGTGAGGGATATAAGAACAAGGTTCGAGTATATGCAGAGGGCGCCAAGGCAGAGCTTCTGGTAAATGGTAAGAGCTATGGCAAGAAGAAAATTAAGGAAGATATAGCTGAGTTCAAGAAGGTAACTTACGAACCAGGTATTATTGAGACAATAATCTATGATGCTTCCGGAAGAGAAATCAACAGAAGTCATATGACTACTTCCAAAGGAGAAATATCTATTAAAGCTGATGTGGATTATCGTGGAAGAGGAGGAGAATGTAACTCCTTAAGTGCTAATGGCCAGGATATGGCATTTATTAATATTTCTCTTGTGGGAGATGATGGTATTGTACGCCCAGCTGATGATAAGAAATTACAGGTCAAGGTGACAGGATCTGGTACTTTGCAAGGTTATGGCTCAGCCAGACCTTGTATGTCAGAGAATTTCTATAGTGATGTGCATACAACATATTTAGGCCAATCCCTAGCAGTTGTTCGTGCTGGTTATGAACCAGGAGATATTAATATCGAAATAACTGGCGAGGGATTGCAACCTGTATATGTGACAATACCGGTTTTGAATGATTAGTATATACAGTTAAATATATGTAATGCTTTATTGCATACGATACTCTCGAGGCGTCATTCCAACAATCTTTTTGAAGACATTTTGGAAATAACCCTGAGAGGAGAAGCCTAAGTATGTTGATATCTCCAAAATACTTTTATTGGTGGTGGTCAACAGCTCTTGGGCTTTTTTTATTCGTTGCTCCTGTATGTACTGAGACAGAGTTATGCCTGTTTCCTTTTTGAACTTGGAAGACAGATAGCTTCTGCTGATATACAACTCATTTGCCATATCATCAATATTTATCTCTTCTGTGAGATGTTCTCTGACATAGGAAGTAATGGAACGGACGAATTTATCATATCGTTTACCATAAGTTATTTCCTGTACTCTTGAAGCAAAGTCCATAATCATATTGAATTGCAGATTCATTATCTGCTCATAGTTATCATATTTCTCGGCATGCTGTATATATTTATCGCTGAGAGTCAGTGCTTCCTCGGCGAAGAGTCCACCATCGATAGCTGCCCGGGATACAAGTGTGGCAGTGGAGATAAAGAGGTTTTTCAAATTTCTCAAATAAGAGGAAGCTGTTTTACCTGCTCTACCTGCTGAGGTGTTGGAAAATAATTCTTTCAGGCCATCGATGTCTCCAACCCGAATCAGGTTTAGCATCATTTCTTCGAACTCACTGGTGGTATGTGCTTCTACTAATTCATTATAGGAAGGAATTATTTCATCATTCTCATGATTATCATTTCCTTGAGGTGATGTTCTGCTTTTATAAGATTCGAATTCAAAGGTATCATTATTGAAGTCATAAATAATTATTTCAGAAAGTTTTATTTTCTTCTCGCTTATAAAGTAGTATATCAGGCTTAGCTCATGCAGAAATAGCTCTAATGGCATGGGGGTGATAGTCTGTGTAAATGAGTTATATAACTCCAGATAATTAAGCTTAATATCCATTGAAAACATGAATTCACGAATTTTATCTCTGGTAGGAGCCATTGAAAATGTAGGACCCAGTATTACTTTTATATTTTCATAACTGATAATTCCATAGAAATGTTCATATGGAGTGAGATAATAACTTATAGGAGCTTTGATTTGCAACATTTTATCAATATATGCATCAGCAGGATCCTTGGGAAAATGAGAAGGATCTCTGTATTCAATTAACTTGTTGTCCTTATATACTCTAATTGCAATACGCGACAGATTAGATATATTTTCAGCCAAATAGGCATAATCAATTTCTCTCATGGCATACTCCTTTTTGTACTTATTAATGAATAATTGTAAATTCATATTATCCGTGAATTGAAATGATTTTTTGTAATTATGTTAATTAAATTGTAATTTATTATTATATTTAAGGCAATAAGGGGATTTCAGCCATTATTTACAAGATATTTAAAAATATTACAAGCAAAAATGAATCGATGAATATATTATGAATATAAATTGGGGGAAGAAAGGATGTAAGAAAAATGAAAGTATTTATGATTGGAGGCACTGGTTTACTGGGAAGTGAAGCTGCCAAGGTATTGATTGAGAGAGGACATGAAGTTACATCAGTTGCACTTCCACCTTTACCAGAAGGAGCTGTTTTGCCACCTGAAATGCAAATCGAATATGGTAACTATCTGGAAATGACAGATGATGAGATTCGTGGGTATATGACAGGTTGTGAAGGCTTTGTATTTGCGGCAGGTGTAGACGAGAGAGTAGAAGGACCTGCGCCAATTTATGATCTGTTCAAGAAGTACAATATTGATCCATTGAAGAGATTACTTAGAATCGCCAAGGAATGTGGTGTGAAACATGTATCTATCTGTGGTTCCTACTTCTCATATTTTGCAAAGTCACGACCTGAGCTGGAACTTACAAAATGGCATCCATATATCAGAAGTAGAATTGATCAGGAAAATGTTGCCATGTCATTTGCTGATGATAATTTCGATGTGGCAGTTTTGGAACTTCCTTATATTTTTGGAACACAGCCGGGAAGAAAGCCGGTATGGGTATTTCTGGTAGAACAGATTCGTTCTATGAAAAACAAAACTATGTATCCAAAGGGTGGAACAACTATGGTGACAGTACATCAGGTGGGACAGGCATTGGCAGGAGCTTTGGAGTACAACCATGGTGGTAATTGTTATCCTATTGGTTACTACAATATGACATGGAAAGAGATGCTTACTATTGTTCATAAATATCTGGGTTGTCCTGATAGAAAGATAGTAACTATTCCTAATTGGATGTATTCTATAGGTGGCAGAAACCTGATGAAGGAGCAGAAGAAAAACAACATAGAGGGTGGACTTCATATGGTGAAGTTTACAGATTTGCAGTGCTCAAACCTGTTTATTGATAATAGTCTTGGATGCGATATTCTGCATGTGGAAGCAGATGATATTGACAAAGCGATTGGAGATTCAATTAAGCTCTGTTTGGATGTATTGGATGGCAAAACCAAAGCTGTAGAGATGCGTGGTGAATAGAAGTTTTAGAGAGGTTTAGAAATATGATGAAATCAAATCGACCAGTAGTATTTATGACGGGAGCAGGCGGCGGAATGGGCTTTGAAAGTTTCAAACAGATGCTGCCGGATCTGGGGGATGTATATGATCTTGTGATCCTGGTGCGGGACAGTGAGAAGAATCATAATTTATTTGATGGCTATGAGAATCAAAAGGGATTACAGATTGTATATGGTGATTTACTAAACCAGCAAGATGTGGAAAAGTGTGTGGCGCTCTCAGATATGGTGCTTCATATTGCAGCTTTTGTTTCACCGGCTGCCGATTATTATCCTAAGAAGGCTATGGAAAATAATTACGGTTCTGTTGTGAACATAATAAATGCAATAAAGAATCAAAAGAAAGAAGATACATATAAATTTGTATATATAGGAACTGTGGCTGAAACTGGAGATCGTATGCCACCAATTCATTGGGGCAGAGTTGGTGATCCAATTAAACCAAGTATGTATGACTATTATGCAGTTTCAAAAGTAGCAGCAGAACGATACGTAATCGAAAGTGGTCTGAATTACTGGGTGAGTCTGCGCCAGACTGGAATTATGGGACCGGCTATGGCCAAGATAAGAGATGCCATTCAATTCCATAATTGTCTCTATAATGTGCTTGAATATTGTTCTGACAGAGACAGCGGACGATTGATGAGAAATCTGACGGCTTTTGATGCTGACGGTTCTCTTGATGAGAGCTTCTGGGGGCATATTTACAATATCGGCGGAGGAGAGAGTTGCCGCACCAGTACATATGATATGTATATGAAAATGTATGGTGAGCTTGGATTCGATAATATTGATCCAATAGTAGAGCCTAAAGTAAATGCTACCAGAAACTTCCATGGACAGTACTATTTGGATTCTGACAAATTGGAGGATTACTTGCACTTTAGAAGTGATTCGATGGAATACTTCTATGATGCATATTTGAAAGAATTAGGTGGTGCTGCTCGTGCAGGCAAGATTATAACGAAACTTCCTGGAGGCAAGAAGCTTATGGGAAGTATTATAAAGAGTACATTTAACAAGCTTCTTGATTCAGAGCATGGCACTAGACGTTGGATTAATGAGAATATGGAAGATCATATTGATGCTTACTGGGGCAGTAAAAAGGCATGGGAAGCTTTGCCTGAAAAAGCCAGTGAGATGGAACCTTTTACTGATTGGGATACCGTTGTGGAAATTGATCATGGTTATGATGAGAACAAGCCTGAGAGTGAGTTGGATATTAATGATATGTCAGGTGCAGCCGAGTTTAGAGGTGGTAAACTGTTGTCGGAAAATATGACAACTGGTGATTGGAAATCTAAACTGAAATTTAGATGTGCTTTTGGCCATGAGTTTGAGGCATCTCCTAGACTTGTTTTGGAAGGTGGCCATTGGTGCCCTGAGTGTGAACGCAAGAGTTGGAATTACGGCAAGCGTGCTCAGGTTGATCCTTTCTTTGCGCAGGTATGGAATCCGCTTCATGAAGAAGATGAGTTGAGAGAGTATCCAAAGGTTGTATCTGAGTTGGATGTTTTGTAATTAAATCTAATAATTACAAATAGTGAACAAAATTACAAGAAAACGCACATTTCTACAAGGGAGTGTGCGCTTTTTTTCATATAATCATCTTAAAGAAGCAAATGTATATTCATAATAGAAAGAGAGGGGTTTGAAATGTTAAACATTCAACCAAAATATATTAATAACAAAATATTTGACAGCCGGATTAAATCGGCTGATATGGAAAAGAAGGAGAAATGGATAGGTTATTTGATTGGACCTGCTGGAGCATTGCTTCTTAACGCGGTACTGGCAACTTATCTTAATGTATATTATACAGATGTCTTGAAACTTACATCTATTGGAGGGGGACTATTTCTAATGATTTTCCCACTGGCATCCAAGATAATTGATGCCATAACCAATGTGGCTATGGGGTATGTAATTGACCATACCAAGTCGAAGCAGGGAAAGGCAAGACCGTATTTGCTGTTGGCATCAGTGCTTGTTCCTATTACAGGAATTTTGTTATTTGTGGTTCCACAGGCCAACGAGACAGTAGAGGTTATATGGGTGGTTTTATCATATAATCTGTTTTACTCATTTGCTTATACCATTTATAACATGTCTCATAATTTGATGGTTCCGCTATCTACTAGGAACTCTGAACAGAGAGGCGTGTTGGCTGTATTTAATAATGTGGCAACTGTAATGATTTCTGGAATTGTTGTAGCTCTTATTTTCCCAATGTTGATATTGCCAAAGCTTGGAGTTGATAAGTCTAGTTGGATTACAATGGCGGTTATTCTATCGATTATTGCAATGCCGCTTATTCTCCTAGAGTACTATCATACCAGAGAGCGTGTAACAGAAGAGGGAGGTACAGATGAGGAGAAGTCACTGTCTTTTGCAACACAGATGAAAGCGGTATTTACAGATAGGTATATGCTCTTCTTGTTGCTGTACTTCTTCATTAGTACAATTGGAACTTCATTCAAAAATATTGCTCTTGTGTATTACTGCAATTATGTGTTGGGAACATACAATGATGGAATAACTCAGACAATGGTATCAGTTCTAGGTGGAATTCCAATGGGAATTGGAATATTTGCAGTATGGCCACTGGCCAAGAAATTTGGAAAGAGAAATGTGACATTGGTAGGTTTTATAATCTTTGCCATTGGAAGTTTCATCTGCTATATCAATCCAACTAATATGGTGCAGGTGTTAATCGGACAGTTTGTTAAAAACATGGGTGGTCTTCCTTCAGCATATGTATTTATGGCGCTTATGGCTGATACTTACGATCACATGGAGTGGAAGCATGGATTCAGAGTAGATGGTGCTGCAATGTCAATCTACAGTATTATCACTGTGGCAGTAACTGGAGCATGTACAGGATTATTTAACATGTTTCTAGCCAAGGCTGGATATGTGGCACCAGATTTCATAAACGGTGAGACAGTAGCTTATATGCAAAGTGCCTCAGTGCAACATACAATTACATTTTTCTTCGTGGGGCTTGAGATCATTACATCAATAATTGTTGTTGTTCTTCTTGCATTTATCAATGTGGAGAAGGGACTAGATAAGAAACAGGCTGAAATTGCGGCAAGAAAGCAGCAGGCTTAAATAGCTTAGGATCAATGTATGTTTAAATTAGAATTATTGTAAGTGATAATGGAAATATGAATTTATAGATTTAGAATTGGAAGAAGATAAAATGATTACTGCAACAAATTTAAAATGTGAATATCTCACAAATCCAATGGGCATAGATTATATATCCCCTCGTCTGTCATGGACTGTTGAAGGAGCCCTGGCTCAGAGAGCATATGAGATAAATGCTGTTGATGAAGAGGGCAATATAATCTGGAATTCAGGCAAGGTAATATCGAATCAGATGCATCTGGTTCCATGGGGCATAATGGGCGAGGGAAGAGACCGAGTGTCTCCGCATAATCTCATTTCCAGAGATAGAATTATATGGCAGGTTCGCCTGTGGAATGAGTCAGATGAAATGGGTGAATACAGTGAGAGTGCTACCTTTGAACTTGGACTTCTGGAGGCTTCTGACTGGAAGGCCAATTGGATTACAGGAAACTATAAGGTAAACAAGAAGCAGCGTTATCCAGTTGACTGCTTTGCCAGAGAGTTCAAAATAGACGAGACCAAAACTGTTGCCAAAGCCAGAGCTTACATGAGTGCCTGTGGTATATATGAGGGTGTGTTAAATGGTTCCAAGATTGGTACCTTCTGTCTGGCACCAGGATATACTGATTACAAGAAGAGAATACAGTATCAGACTGTTGATATAACTAATCAGGTTCATACTGGTCACAATCGTATGACATTTATGCTGGCAGATGGCTGGTATAGAGGCTCAGTAGGGGCCTGGGGATTGAAAAATGAATATGGAACAGAAACCAAATTGCTGGTTCAGGTGGAAGTTACATATACAGATGGTTCAGTAGATTATATCTGTACTGATGACAGCTGGCAGTGGATGAATGAAGGCCCAATTCGTTTTGCAGATAACAAGGATGGCGAAATCTATGATGCCAGAATGGAAGACAATTTGGAGCCCGGTGCTGTGAAATGGCAGGTTGCCAAGGTTACAGACTGCGATGTAATTCCTACAGCATCAAATAACTTCCCGTTGGTGGAAAATGAGAGATTAACAAATCCTAAATTATATATATCTCCATCCGGCAAGAAGGTGCTGGACTTCGGACAAAATATTGCCGGATATATAGAGTTTGACTTTAAGGCCAAAGCAGGGGAGAAATTATTCCTGCGCTTTGGTGAGAAGATTGGAGATAATGGTGAGTTTGATCAGCATAATATCCAATGCGTAAATAAGAAAATCACCACACCTCTTCAGCAGATTGATTATACCGCAAAGGATGGACATAATCATTATAAAACCAGATTTGCAATCTTTGGCTTCCAGTATGTGGAAGTGACAGGTGAGCTGGCTGATAAAATTGTGGAAAATACTAATGATACAGCAGGTGAAATTCCAACCTCTGCCTTTACAGCCATTGCAGTATATTCCGGATTCGAGACAACCTTTACTTTTGATAGCTCTAATGATTTACTGAACAAACTGGTGGAAAGTACGCTATGGTCTCTGAAAAATAATTCTGCTGATATTCCAACGGATTGTCCTACCAGAGAGCGACATGGTTGGACTGGAGATGCACAAATATTTGCCAACACAGCAAGCTACATGGTGAACTATGCACCATTTGCCAACAAATATGAGAATGATTTGCGAGACTGGCAGAAGCCTGATGGCAAGCTACCACAGATTGTTCCTGAGGGTGGCACTGATTCCTATATGAAGGTTATGGACGGCTCTGTAGGCTGGGCAGATGCGGGAGTATATATTCCATATCGTATGTACAAGAAATATGGAGATATAGATATTATTGACAGATACTATGATGTCATGAGCAAATTTACCAGATTTGCCATAGGCAGAATGGGCAAGACTCAGTTTATGATTTCTGAAAGGACTGGTATAACTGGCCCTGATAAGAAGTACTTATATAACAAAGGTCAGCACTATGGTGAGTGGGCAGAACCATCAGATGTACACAAGATGAGTTTCAAGGATTTCATGTCATCTAATCCTGAAGTGGCTACAGCTTATGGACAATATCTCATGGAGGTTATGATTGATATTACGACCCATCTGATGGAAGCCAAGGCAGAAGGTAAACTGCGCCAGGATCAAAGTGGAAGAGATTATGAGGCTGATTTGAAATTGTACAGAGAGTATGCTGCAGGTTGCAAGCATACATATCAAGTGCTTCGCAGTAAGGAAAAGTATACTTTGGATACTGACAGACAGGCTGCTCTGGTTAGACCTCTATATTATAATCTCTTAAATGAGGAGCAGACTGAGTATGCCAGAAAAAGATTGATTCAGGCTCTTGATAATTATAAGTGGAGAGTTGGAACAGGATTCCTGTCAACTCCATTGATACTGTATGTGTTGCAGGATATTGATTTGGAATATGCCTACAAGCTTCTGGAAAATGAGGATAAGCCAGGATGGCTGTTTATGCCAAAGTCTGGAGCTACTACCATCTGGGAGGATTGGGATGGCCCGACTTCTGATAATGGCGCAGGTGGTGGAATTGCATCTCTCAATCATTATTCCAAGGGCGCAGTTTGCGAGTGGATTTTTGATGAGATGTGCGGCATCAAGGTAGATGGCAGAAATCATTTCACAATAGCTCCTCATCCAGGAGGACATTTTACCCATGCCAACATGACCTATAGAAGTATCTATGGTGATGTATATTCTGGATGGAAGAGAAAATCTGATGGAGAGTATGCATATCATATAGAAATACCTGCCAATACAACTGCCACCATTATTCTGATGAATGGAATGAAGCAGGAGGTACCAGCAGGTAAGTATGAATTCTAAGA
>JAEEGF011926596.1_pt1 | contig 20243 bp, 15 predicted proteins | sample 9134171 | NCBI WGS metagenome assembly JAEEGF01 (sample SAMN16246542, study PRJNA631951) | gut metagenome | biome: gut microbiome; feature: rumen; material: AP-attached | host: Bos | place: Iran: Karaj | collected 2018-10
CTACGTTGAGCCGACCGCCCGCTATTACTTCAATAACGGTAGCGCCGTTGACAATTATTTCAAGGACAAGCCTTGGAACATCAACGTAAATGCAGGTCTGCGACTTTCCCTGTAATAATACACTGCTGTTTGGGAGGATTTGTGTAACTTTGCCTTCATCATCCAAACACAATTATTGCAATGAAGAGTTATCTGGAAATCAAAGTGCCCATCTCCTTTGATGATTATTGGTTCAGGGAGTTGCGTGACCTGCTTGATGGCGTCGATATCCGTTGGCAGCGCGGATACTATCACATCACAATGGCCTTCCTGGATTTTACGCCCGATGGCGTGAACCTGGTGCCCGGGCTGAACAACATCCTCGATGATGCGGTCGCCCCTACCCTCACATTTGACAAGCTTGATGCGTTTGCCTCGGGCTATCACCGTCAGGTCATCCATCTCACCACCACCGATGCACCCCAAGAATTCTTGGAACTGGTGAATGAGGTCAGAAGGTATTTCCTTGCCAAAGGTTGCGAGATTCAATCAGATTTCAAGCTGCACGTGACGCTAGGCCGTGTGCAGGATGCGAGGATGAATGTGCGCAAACTCCAGGACGTCATCAGCCAGGTGGATCTGCCTACTTTCACGATGGATCTGACCGATGTGGAGTACCGCATCTTCCGCGGAAAAACACTAGGCCTGTGGAAATTATCTATCTGATGATGCAAGATTGCGGGCTTACGCAGTTTATGTTTCAGAAAGAACTCTAAAACATTAAACAAATGAAACAGACTTGGAGATTATTAGCAATCGCTGCGCTGATGCTGGTGACTATAGCATCGTGCAACAGTGAAGATGAGGAGCCTATTGGCGAAGACGAGGTTGTTCAGTTGTGCGACTGGCCAACCACCATCCAGCTTACCGAAGAGCAAAAGCAGATGCGCGACAACAACAATGAGTTTGCCTGGCGCCTGTTCCGCACCTTGCAGGAAGCCGATGACCATCAGGGCAGCAGCATCCTGTCGCCATTGAGCGTGACCTACTTGCTCGGGATGATGGATGCAGGCGCTGCAGGCAGCACACGCGACGAAATCACAGATGTGCTGGGGTTCGGTAACGATGTGGCAGCTGTCAACGAGTACTGCAAGACAATGATTGACGGCAGTGCTATTGCCGATCCTGCCGCCACAGTAAAGACCGCCAATTGCATCGAGGTGAATTCGGCCCGGGGCATCGGCCTGCTCCCACAATTTGTCGAGAACATGAAGCATTACTATTATGCTCAAATCGACGCACTGGATTTCACCAAGGGTAGCACCCTCGACAAGATCAACAGCTGGTGCAAAGACCATACCGATGGCATGATTCCCTCGATTCTCGACGAACTTTCTCCCGACCAGGCTATGATTCTGCTCAACGCCATCTACTTTAAGGCCGACTGGAGCGCCAAATTCAACAAGAAGAACACCCGCAAGATGGACTACACCCTCCCCAATGGCACAACCGCCAAGCGCGACCTCATGCACATTAAGGTCCGCACTCTTTACGGACAGAACGACACGTGCTCGGTTTTGCGCTTACCCTTTGGCAGCGGTGCCTATGGCATGTATGTCCTGTTGCCTGCCGAGGGCTTGAGTCTTGAGGAACTCATACAGGGCATGAGCTTCCAGAACCTGAATGCTCTTCTCGAAAACACCTTTTTTGGGGACATCGATATCCTTTTGCCCAAATTCGAGACTTCAAGCAACACTCAACTGATCCAACCACTCAGTGACATGGGCATCATATCGGCATTTGATCCCTTCGGTGCCGATTTCTCTAACATGACGAATGCCCCGTTGTATGTATCTCAAATGTTGCAAAAAGCCAAGATTGAGGTCAACGAAGACGGCGCCAAGGCTGCCGCCGTCACCATGGCGGGTTTTGTCCTTACGAGTTATCAGCCCTACTATAATTTCGACTTCCACGCCACCCGCCCCTTCCTGTACCTCATCCTGGAGGAGAGCACACGCTCGATCTTCTTCATCGGCACCTATTGCGGCGATTAAGTTTCGCAGCCACTAAAGTAAGCCGCAGACGTCGATGGGCGCCTGCGGTTTGATATTTCTATTATTAGCTTGGGTTACTCGGGATTGGTCTTTACTTCGTAGATGATCTTGGCGTTCTCGGCGATGGTCTCGATGGGTGAGCCAGGTGGGATGTAACTCTCGGTAGATTCCATGTCAGGATTGGAATACTGGTCGATGATTTCACCATCTTCGCCATAGACCGACACCTGTACAATATTGAATTTATTCCAGTCCTCGGTGAACTTGTAAAGCGTCAATTTATAGGCTACAGTCTTGTCATAACCGCGGTCACGTGTATACATCGCACGGGACTCGGGCAGGTCATACGAATTGCGCACCCATACCAGGAAACTCTTGCCTTTATCGGTAGTCGTTATGTCGGGATTGATGGCAAGTGTCTCGCCACCATCACTGAGCACGTCAAACCAGGATGCCGCCTGTACCGAAGGAGCGGCAAACATCAGCGCCACAAGCGCTATCAATGATAGGAACAATCTTTTCATCTTTTTCTTTTTGATTTATAATTGTGGCGGCAAAGGTAGTGCAAGTCGAATACAATGGCAAGAAAAATAACATTTTTTCTTCCATTGTTGAGACGCAGCCTACCTTAGAGCGAGGGTCAACGGTAGTGCAAGTCGAATACAATGGCAAGAAAAATAACATTTTTTCTTCCATTGTTGAGACGAAGCCTACCTTAGAGCGAAGGTCAACGGTAGTGCAAATCGAATACAATGGCAAGAAAAATAACATTTTTTCTTCCATTGTTGAGACGCAGCCTACCTTCGACTGAATAACTATTTATCAGCATAGTGACATAAAAACAACCTTTGTTCGTCAAAATATGATAAAAAACCGCAAAAAAAGGCTAAAAAATTTGCACAGTCCGCCAAACACTTTTATCTTTGCAGCAATATGATACTTTTTTCCTAGCAAGGCAGCTTCGTCGGGAGACGAGGCGCTTTTTTTATTGATTTGTGCCACATAGCCACAAAACAAGAAGCGGGCAGGTGGCCCGCTTCTTGTTTTTGGTTTATTATACGAAATCCCTATTAACGGAGATTCATCTTAGCCGTCTGGTCACCAGCCTTTACCACATAGATACCTGCATTGTTAACGGGTATCACGGTGCGGCCAGCCTTAGCATTAACGCTCTGAGCGCGGCCCATCACGTCGCTGACAATTACCGTCACATCGGCGGGGCTCTCTACGATGACATTGCGGCCGTCGCTATAGATGCGGGTGGCTGCAGTAACGTTCTTGACACTGGTGGTGCCGTTCACGTTCATAGAGAACTTGCCCAGTTTCACAGTCTGTCCCATCGGGGTTACCATCTCGATGCCGCTCACATCGATGCTACCATTGACGTTGCCGGTTGCTGTCACATCGAAGGTGAGCAGAGCGCCACTATTGCCATTGAAGGACTCCAGTGCAGCCGAATAACCCAGCACGCGCATCTTGCCCCTGCCTAAGTCAGTTGCATCAACATCGTGGCTACCAGCACGGTCGGTCATGCGGAAGTTGGTGGCCGTCAAGCCCTCGGGCAGGCGCATCATGAACTCAAATGCGGTGTAATCCACCTCGTTGTCGAGCATAATGCTCACAGTGCGGGTTTCACCAGCCTCGATATCCACCTGACTGCCGCTCATGATGTCATGGATGTCACCAAGTGCGGGAGCGTGCATGGGTGCATAATTGCCGCCATTCTGTACCATACGTGCGATAATCACGACATCGGTAACAGTGATATCGCCGTCACCATTCATGTCGGCAGCATGGAGATCAAACGATGCCGTGTCATAATTGAGGATAAACATGGCAGTGGATACGACATCGGTAACAGTGATCTCGCCATTGCCGTTGGCATCACCAGCGATGAAGGGAACGATGGTCAGCTCACAGGTAGCGTCGGCCAGCGTCACTTCACGGTCGCCGGTGGTAGTCACTCTGGTGTTCTTGAGAACAACTTCGTAGTCACCTTCAGCACCCTCGGGAATGTTTACACCAATGTAGAACAACTCACCCATCTCGCCCTCGATATTCTGTAAAGTGGGAGAATAGCACAGGACACGGACAGCGCCAGAGGGAATGGTGTTGCTCATCAGCATGTGGTCGGCCATGCGGCCAGCAGGTTCAATGACAAAGTCGTCATCCTCGTTCATCGCCACACTGAATCCTGCGGGAAGATAGATGTCGGTCTGGAATGCGGTGACATCGCCAGTGTTCCTCATCGACACTGGAATAGCGATTGTATTGATATTCTTAACGGTGATGTTCGGCATGGTGAAGCTGAAAGTGGCCTCAACAGGATCCTCACCAGGACCAGGATCGGGGGTAGTGCCGCCGATGCCGACTGAAGCTACCTTATAATAAATGCTACCATACTGACAAATTGGACCGCGGTTATCGAATCCACATGCAGGTTCGGTCATCACTGTAATATCACCCCCGCTGAAGTCTGCGGCGACTTGAAGCACAATCCAGAACATTTCATCATATTCTCCTGGATCCCATTTAACGGCACCATACAAAGCCCATTGTCCATCTACCAACCAGTAACCGCCCTCGGTGTTGGCCGCGATAAAACGTTGGTTGCCAAGGTGCATGTGGAGCGGAGAATCGTAAACATCTTCCTGACCATATTCATTCACATAAGGGATGGACATGTCTTCGCCAGCGTAGGCATTGACCAACGTCATACCTTCAGGCAAAACGAGGTCAATCTGATAGGCGCTTACATAGTAGTCAAAATGCGCCTTGAGGGGGACGCTAACAGTCGTGCCCGGAGCTGCCGTGAAATCGTCCAGATACAGATACTCCTCAGCGCAGAGGCTACCTGCCATCATTAGAGCGACAAGCGTAAAAAGAAACTTTTTCATAAATGCGATTAGTGTGCGCCGCCACAAGTGGATATTGAAGACAACAAAACAATTGTCTTTCATTCTAGCCTTTTCAAGATTCGCTCAACAGGCAGCGCATTAACATCAAGCCAAAACTTGATAGGCAAGTTAAAAGTTAAGATTCATCAATTGAGATACCTCAATTTGATTATGGTTTTCGACACAAATATACATACTTTTAGCAGGAGAAACAACAACTACTTGACAAAAAACCACTTTTTTCCTCATTTTTTATTGAAACTGTCTAATTATTTGACACTTTAGCTTCCATCTTGCCATTTTTATCATTAAACGATTTAAGATTCAGGAACAAGAGTTCACTTATCTAAGATCTGTCAATCGTGAGAAGATGGTAATCACGTTTTCCAAAATAACTAATTTTTTCTTTACAAAGTGGGATTTTATTTTGATGATTCCAGATTTTGAAGTAACTTTGGCAGTTTAAATAGAATAAACGAAACATCAACCTTATAAACCGAACCAAGTATGTTTGACGAGAAATTATTACAAGACGTGACAGCAAAGGCCAAAACTTGGCTTAGTGAAAGTTATGATGAGCAGACTCGTGCCGAGGTACAGGCGATGCTCGATAACGAGGACAAGACAGAACTTGTGGAGTCATTCTACAAGATTCTCGAGTTTGGTACTGGTGGCCTGCGCGGCATCATGGGCGCTGGATGCAACCGCATGAACATCTACACGGTGGGTAGTGCAACCCAGGGCTTTGCCAACTATCTGAAAGAGGCTTTCAAGGATCTGCCTCAGATTTCGGTAGTGGTGGGTCATGATGTGCGCAACAACAGCCGTCTGTTTGCCGAGACGGTAGCCAACATCTTTAGTGCCAACGGCATTAAGGTCTATCTGTTTGAGGGCCCGCGTCCCACTCCCGAAGTGAGCTATGCCATCCGCCGCCTGGGCTGCCAGAGTGGTGTGAATATCACCGCCTCGCACAACCCCAAGATTTACAACGGCTATAAGGCTTATTGGGATGACGGTGCGCAGGTAGTTGCTCCCCACGATGTGAACATCATCAACAACGTCAACGCCATCGAGGACGTACGTGACATCAAGTTTGAGGGCAACCCCGACCTGATTCAGATTATCGGTGAGGACATCGACGGTCCTTACATCGAGGATATCTACACCCTGTCGCTCAGCCCCGAGGTCAACAAGAAGTATCATGACCTCAAGATTGTCTATACGCCCATCCACGGCGTGGGACGCTATATCATTCCGCGTTCTATCGAGCGTTGGGGATTTGACAACATCATCCACATTCCCGAGCAGGATGTGATGAGCGGCGACTTCCCCACTGTGGACTCACCTAACCCCGAGATGCCCAGCGCCATGCAGATGGCTATTGCCAAGGCCGAAGAAGTTCAGGCCGACCTGGCTCTTGCCAGTGACCCCGATGCTGACCGCATCAGCCTGGTCATCAAGAACACCAAGGGCAAATATGAGCTGGTGAACGGTAACCAGATCCAGATTCTGTTCCACTACTACCTGATAGAGCGCAGCCGCGAACTGGGCCTGCTCAAGGGCGACGAATACATCGTCAAGACCATCGTGACCAGCGAGACCATCGCACGCATCGCCAAGAAGCAGAACATCAAGATGTTTGACTGCTACACCGGCTTCAAGTGGATTGCCACCGTGATGCGCGAGATGGAGGCGGCTGGCATGGGACGCTACCTGGGTGGTGGCGAGGAGAGCTACGGCTTCCTGCCCGAGACCTTTGCACGCGACAAGGATGCCGTATCGTCCATCCCCCTGATGTGCGAGATTGCAGCATGGGCAAAGGACAAGGGCATGACGCTCAACGACCTGTTCATCAACTGCTATATCAACTACGGCTACAGCAAGGAGCGCGGCATCAGCGTCGTACGTCCCGGCAAGAGTGGTGCTGACGAGATTGCCCAGATGATGGTCAACTTCCGTGAGAACCCGCAGAAGGAAATCGACGGCTCGCCCGTAACCATCGTGAAGGACTTCCAGAAGCTCGAGCAGCGCAACATGCTCACAGGCGAGGTCACCAAGCTCGACATGCCCACGACCAGCAATGTGCTGCAGTACTTCACCGAGGATGGTACTAAGGTTTCTATCCGTCCCTCGGGTACCGAGCCCAAGATCAAGTTCTACATGGAGGTGCACGACAAGCTCGACAAACCTGAGAACTACAACGACAAGAACGACTGGGCCGACGCCAAGATGGACCGCATCTGTGAGTCGCTGGGCATTGCTTAAGTTAGGAGTTAGAAGTTAGGAGTTAGGAGTTGATTGCCGGTAGGCTTTAGTGACCATACTTACAACTAAAAACTTAAAACTTATAACTCACAGTATTAAAGAAAACCATTAATATCAACCAAATAACAAATTTAAAAACAACATTTTATGTCAGAAAAGATTCAGACTTTAAGAGACTCTGCAGGAATGCGCTGGACGGCGCTGTTGTTACTCGCATTGGGTATGTTCTGCAGCTACATTTTCATGGACATCCTGTCGCCCATCAAGGACTTGATGGAGTCAACACGCGGTTGGAGTTCATCAGCATTCGGTACCGAGGAAGGCGCTGAGGTATTCCTCAATGTATTCGTATTCTTCCTGATTTTTGCCGGCATCATCCTCGACAAGATGGGTGTGCGCTTCACCGCACTGCTCTCAGGCGTTGTGATGCTCATTGGTGCCTGCATCAAGTGGTATGCCGTGACCGATGCATTTATTGGCACAGGTCTTGAGACCTGGTTCACCAACCACCTGAACTACATTCCCGGTTTTGAGGAGTTGGATATCGCTCCCTTTACTGCCAGCATGCCTGCTAGCGCTAAGGTAGCTGCCCTCGGTTTCATGATCTTCGGTTGTGGTGTCGAGATGGCAGGTATCACCGTTAGCCGCGGTATTGTGAAGTGGTTCAAGGGCCGTGAGATGGCTTTGGCAATGGGTAGCGAGATGGCATTGGCCCGCCTGGGTGTTGCCACCTGTATGATCTTCTCGCCGTTCTTCGCCAAATTGGGCGGTCAAATCGACGTTTCCCGCTCGGTAGCCTTTGGTGTTGTACTGATGTGCATTGCCTTGATTATGTTCATTGTTTACTTCTTCATGGACAGAAAGCTCGACAAGCAGACTGGCGAAGCCGAGGAGAAGGACGATCCGTTCAAGGTGAGCGACATTGGCAAGATCTTGACCAACAAGGGTTTCTGGATTGTTTCCATGCTGTGTGTGCTTTACTACAGCGCTATCTTCCCCTTCCAGAAGTATGCTGTGAACATGTTGCAGTGCAACCTCACATTCTCAGAGGTTGATCCCAATTCATTCTGGGCCAGTGAAAGTCTGACCATCTATCAGTATATCATCATGCTCGTGGTTGCCGCCACTGCCTTCATGAGTAACTTCATGAAGAACAAGGGCGCCAAGTACGGCCTGCTCTGTCTGTCGATTATTGCCCTCATCTGCTACTGCTACATGGGTTACATGCGCCAGAGCGCCGAGAGCGTCTTCGCCGTATTCCCCTTGTTGGCTGTGGGTATCACCCCCATCCTGGGCAACTATGTGGATCACAAGGGTAAAGCTGCCTCGATGCTCGTGCTGGGCTCGTTGCTGCTCATCGCCTGCCACCTGACCTTCGCCTTCATCCTGCCGCTGTTCAAGGGTAGCACTGCCGCAGGTTTTGTTGTGGCCTATCTGACCATCCTCGTGCTGGGTTCGTCGTTCTCACTCGTTCCCGCTGCCCTGTGGCCCAGCGTGCCCAAGCTGGTGGACGCCAAGATTATCGGTAGCGCTTACGCGCTGATTTTCTGGATCCAGAACATCGGTCTGTGGCTCTTCCCCATGGCCATTGGCAAAGTGCTCGACAGGACCAACCCCGGTATCACCGACCCGACCCAGTATAACTATACCTGGCCTCTCGTGATGTTGGCTTGCCTGGGTATCGCCGCTCTGCTGTTCGGCCTCTACCTCAAGGTGGTTGACAAGAAGAAGAACCTTGGTCTTGAGGAGCCCAACATCAAGCCTGAGGCTTAATCACGCTGTTAGCTATTAGCTGATCATACAACGATTGGGGCACTTGTTGCCATGCGCTGCAAGTGCCCCGTTTTTTAGCCATAAGTAATCATACTTAAAACTAAAAACTCACAACTTAAAACTAAAAGCATCACATGAGAGACCAAGTCAGAGAAACGATAGCGACTAAGGCATGGGCACGTTGGACCGTGCTGGCCATTGTGTCGTTCACGATGATGGCGGGCTATGTCGTCGCCAAGGAGATGTCCCCGCTGCAGTTCATGCTTGAGAAAGCTACCCAGGACGGCGGTGTGGGCTGGACCAGCGGCGAATTCGGCATTTTTGCAGGGTCGCGCGGATTCTTCAATGTGTTCCTGCTCATGCTTTTTGTGGGCGGCATCATCCTCGACAAGATGGGTGTGCGCTTCACGGGCATCCTCTCATGTGTGCTGATGCTGACCGGTGCGGCAGCAGTTTATGGTGTAATCACCTACACCTCGCCTGACCCGCTGTGGAATGTGCCCCTGCTGGGCACTATCAAGCGACAGGTAGCGCTGGCGGCACTGGGGTTTGCATTTTTTGGTATCGGCTATGAGATGTGCGGCATCACCGTGTCTAAGGTCGTCGTGCGCTGGTTCTCGGGCAAGGAGATGGCGCTGGCCATGGGCTTGCAGGTGGCCATGGCGCGATTAGGCACCGCGTTAGCACTCAACTTCAGCCTTCCCATCGCCTTGAATTGGGGCCTTCCCAAGCCGTTGCTCATCGGCGTATTCAGTGTGGGCGTGGGCCTCATTGCCTATCTCTATTACTGCACGATGGACCGCCGCCTCGATGTCGAGACGCAAAAACTTGCCTCCCAACAAGATGTAGAGACGCAAAATCTTGCGTCTCAGGACGACGAGAAATTCCATTTCTCGGACATGAAAATCACAATAAAAAATCCAGGCTTCTGGCTTATCACCCTGCTGTGCCTGTTTTATTATTCGGCGCTCTACCCCTTCCTGGACTTCGCCACCAAACTGATGATTTCCAAATATGGCGTCGATGCCAGCCTAGCCGGAGCCATCCCCTCTATCCTCCCCTACACAAGCATCGTGTTGACGCCGCTGTTCGGTGCCTGGTTTGACAACAAGGGGCGCGGTGCCACGATGATGGTCATCGGCAGTGTGCTGCTGACAATCACCCTGTTTGTATTTGCCATGCCGCTCAACTCCAGTTGGATTGCCGTGACGCTAATGTGCGTGCTGGGCATCGCCTTCTCGCTACTACCCGCCGCCCTGTGGCCCGCCGTTCCCAAGATTGTGCCGATGAAGCAGTTGGGCACCTCCTACTCCATCATCTATTACATCCAGAACATCGGCCTGATGCTCATTCCCGTGCTTATCGGCAAGGTGCTGGAGCGCAACACCTTCGGCGACCAGGTGGACTACACCCATTCGCTCATCATCTTTGGCGTGATTGGTGTTTGTGCGACCCTTACCGCAACAGCCCTGCTGTGGATGGATCGCCGCCGCCACTATGGTCTTGAAGACCCGAACATCAATTCATAAGTTTTACATCTCACTTGTTCAAAATGAAAATCGGACATCTGCTCGTCGCAGGATTGATTATGGCAACAGCCCTGACCGCGACCGCACAAAACAACAGACAGTTATCAACCGGTATGGAAGAGATCGTACTTGACAACATCCTGGCCCGAACCAGCATTCGCTCCTATCAGGATCGTCCAGTGGAGCAAGACAAAATCGAGAAACTGCTGCGCGCTGGCATGGCAGCACCATCGGCAGTGGACAAACGCCCGTGGCACTTCGTCGTTGTGACCGACAAGCAAGTCCTTGAAGGCCTGGCCCAAGCCAATCCCAACGCGGGAATGGCAGCACGTGCGCCACTGGCCATCGTCGTTTGCGGTGATAAAACCAAGGCGCTGACACGTGTGCCCGATTACTGGATACAGGACTCATCGGCAGCCACCGAGAACATCCTGATTGCAGCCCAAGGAATGGGCTTGGGTGCCGTTTGGACAGGCACTTATCCCGTCACCGAGCGTGTCGAGAAAGTAGCAGCCGTGCTCAACCTGCCCGAGCATATCATCCCCTTCTGCACCATCGTCATCGGCTATCCCGAGCGCTATCAGGCGCCCAAGGACAAGTGGGACGAGGGCAACATCAGCTACAACACGTTTGGCGGCAAGAAACCCGAAGTTGTAGAGCCTGAGCGCACCTTCCACGAGTTCACTGTGACCGAAGACTTCCTGCTCAATCCCTTCAACTATTTCTCTCAGCCTGGTGGCATGCTCGTGTGTGCCGGCAACCGCGATAAAAGCAACGCCATGACCATTGGTTGGGGCGCATTAGGAAACCTGTGGGGACACGGGACCAACACGGTGACCGTCTATGTTGCCGAGAAACGTTTCACCCGCGAATTCATGGAGAATAATGAGTATTTCACCATCATGACCTTCAACGACATGAACGTGCTGCGCTACATGGGCACCAAGAGCGGACGCGACGGTGACAAAGCCGCTGCCCTGGGGCTGCACGTAGCCTATACCGAGAACGGCACGCCCTACTACGAGGAGGCTGAGTGTGTCATTGAGTGCAAGACGATGTATTCCCAGGAGTTTGACCCCAAGCACTTCCGCGACGACGTGCCCCGCAACTTCTACGACGGCTTCAAGGCCGGCTACCACTCCTTCTACATCGGCAAAATCATCAAAGCGATGAAGAAATGAGATAAGAGATAAGAGATTAAGATAAGAGTTGTCGAGGATTGGCCTTGACAACTCTTAACTTATGTATCACTTCGACAAATATAATACCTATGAGCGGTGGATGACGCTGCCGCTGGCCTGGTGGGTGGCGAGGACGAGGAGTTCGGCGATCTGGACGTGGGCGGGTGCGTTCACGGCGAAAGCGACGCACTCAGCGATATCTTCGGCCGTCAGCGGTTGGATGCCTTTATAGACGTTGTCGGCTTTCTCCTTATCACCGTGGAAGCGGATGACCGAGAAGTTGGTCTCGACCAGGCCGGGCTTGATGTTGGTCACGCGCACGCTGGTATGGGCCACGTCGATGCGCAGGCCGTCGCTCAATGCCTTCACAGCCGCCTTGGTGGCGCAATAGACGTTACCATTGGCGTATGCTGCATCGCCAGCCACGCTGCCGATGTTCACCACGTGGCCACGGTCACGCTTAACCATGCCAGGGACAACGAGACGGGTCATCGTCAAGAGACCCTTGACGTTGGCGTCAATCATCGTATCCCAATCCTCAAAGTTACCCTCATATTCAGGTTCCAGACCCAGGGCACCACCGGCATTGTTGACCAGGACGTCAATCTCTTGCCACTCGGGGGGCAAACTGGTAATGGCAGCAGTGGCTGCCTCGCGGTCACGCACATCAAACTCAAGGGTTATCACCCCTACTCCCATAGTGGAAAGCTCTTGAGCAAGAGCATCCAGGCGGTCGGCCCTGCGACCCGTAATAATCATGTTGTAGCCATTCATGGCCAATCTGCGCGCACAGGCCTCACCGATGCCGCTTGTCGCGCCAGTCACTAATGCAATCTTATTCATTTTTTCTTTTCTTTGATAAATAGATTATGTGCCCACAAAGATACAACAATCCATCGACATCAGCAAATCGACTGGTGCAGGGCAAGTGATGTTAGAATGAACCAAAATTATGTGAGATGTACGGAACTCGAACCAATTTATCAAGCCTGGGGCGCAAGGGAGAATGGTCATTATCTTTTCCTGTTAACTGCTCCACGACAAGCACGCGGGGCTCCACTGAGCGGTATTCGGGCATGCACTTGCCGATTGAAGCACCCACAAAGGACGGGTCACAGATCAGATAAAAGTCACCACCGATATAATAGCCGTTGCCATAGGTAAGACAATCGGTGAAATGCACTGCAGTGCACTTGTGGTCAGGATATTCCACTATCTGAACGTCAAGGCCCAGCAACGACCGCACTAGGAAAGCATAGAGGATGGAGCGGTCCTCACAATCATTCTTGTTGTAGTAGAAATTCTCCTCGATGAAATAAGCCTTTTCATGGCCATAAGACTCTGTATCTTCTTCGTAGCCAAATACATATTGTACAAAATGCAACAAAGCATTGGCGGCTTCACATTGGTTAAGGTCCTCAATCTGCGGCTTTAACTGGCTTAATATAGTGTCCTGGAATTGGGGCAAGACAACCGAGGTGACATAGTGATGGGTGTCCTTCAACGGATAGTTGCGCAACATCTCCATGACACCCTCATTGACCGAACAGGCAAGATGGATATTGCCGTCATCAAGTTCGCAGAAACGGTCCTCGCCCGAACGCACTTTCAAAGGAGTGTCCTCAAACAACAGACTGAAAGAGTGCCCCTTGCCAACGTCATTCTTGGAGGGGTCACAGGCAACGAGGACCGACAAATTTTTCTCGGCGGACTCCATATCGTCAAAGAACAGGTAATATTCCTTGCCGTCAACCCTGACGAACTCATGCTCATAGACCTCCTGCTTGATGGGCACCAGCAGCAATAACTGGCGCTGGGTGCGCGCCAATCGCACGTCATATCCCAAACCCACAAGCAGATAATGGTCGAGCACCATCCTGTCTAGTGAGTCATTTCCTTTCAACAGGGCATCCACATAGTTCCTCACCAATTCAAACACGAACCAGTCGTTCAGGCCCAATTCGTCAGACAGCGAACGCAACGATGCCAACACGTTGTCAACGTCAACTGTCTTATAACCATTCCATGCATCGGCCACATCGCTCTCCCCCATCGACTGCACCTTGACAGGCTTGATTTTAGCTACCTGCAGCGTTTTACCGTAAAAAGAAAAAACCAATTCGCTGTCCAAGTCAGGCACATCAACGGCCAATGGGGAGACTAATTCACTTGCAAGAACAGGCACAACAAGCAGCCATACCAAGCAGCATAGCGACAAAAATCGATATAATCCATAACGTGCCATCACTTAAAGATACTTTAATTCCAACACTGCAAAAATAGCATCATTTTCCCAAAAAATCAAATATTTTCTCATTTTTCTCTTAAGAACTAAAAACCATAGGCTAAAAAACTATAATTCGGGTGCCAAAAACTTCAAACTTTAACCCTTAAACTCTAAACTTTATAGTATCTTTGCATCCAAATTTGATAAGGCAATATGCAGAACATCCGCAATGTGGCCATCATCGCACACGTCGATCATGGCAAAACGACTTTGGTAGATAAAATGTTAGCGGCAGGCAACCTGTTCCGCGATAACCAAAATATGGGTACTCAGATCCTGGACAGCAATGATCTGGAGCGCGAGCGCGGCATCACCATCCTGTCCAAGAACGTATCCATTTCCTACAATGGCTACAAGATCAACATCATCGATACCCCGGGGCACAGCGACTTCGGCGGCGAGGTGGAACGCGTGCTCAACATGGCCGACGGCTGCCTGCTGCTGGTGGATGCTTTTGAGGGTCCGATGCCCCAGACGCGTTTTGTGCTGCAAAAAGCCCTTCAACTGGGTCTCAAACCCATTGTCGTCATCAACAAGGTGGATAAGCCCAACTGCCGCCCCGACGAGGTGCAGGAAATGGTATTTGACCTGATGTGCAATCTCGACGCCAGCGAGGATCAGCTGGACTTCCCCACTATCTTCGGCTCGGCCAAGGAAGGCTGGATGAGCGATGACTGGCAAAAGCGCACCGACAACATCACCGCCGTGCTTGATGCCATCATCAAATTCATCCCCGAGCCAGAGATGATCGAGGGAGACCCCCAGATGCTCATCACGTCGCTGGACTACAGCAGTTACGTGGGTCGTATCGCAGTGGGCCGTGTTCACCGCGGCACGCTCAAGGACGGCATGGAAGTCGCCCTGTGTAAGCGTGACGGTGAAGTCGTGAAACAGAAAATCAAGGAGCTGCGCACCTTTGAGGGCATGGGACAGAAACACGTCGAGAGCGTGAGCAGCGGCGACATCTGCGCCATCATCGGTCTTGAAGGCTTTGAGATTGGCGACACCGTTACTTTGCCCACCAATCCTGAGGCACTGCCCCGTATTGCCATCGACGAACCCACGATGTCGATGCGCTTCTGCATCAACGACTCGCCTTTCTTCGGCAAGGACGGCAAGTATGTGACCTCTCGCCACATCTGGGACCGCTTGCAGCGCGAGTTGGACAAGAACCTGGCATTGCGTGTGGAGCGTACCGAGAACGAGGACGCATGGAACGTCTTTGGTCGCGGCGTGCTGCACCTGTCGGTACTCATCGAGGAGATGCGCCGTGAGGGCTACGAACTTCAGGTGGGCCAGCCCCAGGTTATCATCAAGCAAATCGATGGCGTGAAGTGCGAGCCTATCGAGGAACTGAGCATCAATGTACCCGAGGAATATTCCAGCAAGATGATTGACATGGTCACCCGCCGCAAGGGTGAGATGACCATGATGGAGACGCAAAACGACCGCATCCATCTCGAATTCAAGATTCCGTCACGCGGCATCATCGGCCTGCGCACCAACGTGCTCACCGCCAGCGCCGGCGAAGCCATCATGTCGCACCGTTTCCTTGACTACGAGCCCTGGAAGGGTGAAATAGCCCGTCGTACCAACGGCTCGCTTGTCGCCATGGAAGGCGGCACAGCCTATGCCTACGCCATCGACAAGCTGCAGGACCGCGGCCGCTTCTTTATCTTCCCGCAGGAGGATGTCTATGGCGGACAGGTCGTCGGTGAACACACCAAGGAGAAAGACCTGGTTATTAACGTGACCAAGTCCAAGAAGCTCACCAACATGCGTGCCAGTGGTGCCGATGACAAGGTGAAAATCGTTCCGCCCATCGTCTTCAGTCTAGAAGAGGCTCTTGAGTACATCAAGGCTGACGAGTATGTGGAAATCACCCCTAACCACATACGAATGCGCAAGATCATCCTCGACGAGCTGGAGCGCAAGCGCATCGCCAAGCAGAACGGTCAAGACGAAGATTAACGGCTGATTAATCAGCCGTTCAACCAATATTTATTTAAAGATAGGATGATGAAAAACTGGTTGAACAAGCTGAAAAATCTAAAGAACAGGCGGGCTCTCTCGGCCATCGCCATTCTACTTCTTGCGGGTTTACTTATCGAGCTCATTTCACTGGCTCAGTATAACTATGCTCACAAGATGGTTGAGGAGGGGCTTGATTACCGTGCCGAGAATGAGATGACCTTAAAGGCGGTGCTTGTCAATAGTATGCTCAAGTCCAACGAGGACTTGGTGCGCAACTACCTGTGGCCCATCCAGCACCAACTCAACCACCCAGAAAAAATTCCCAACATCCTCAAACGACTGGTTTCGACCAATGATGATGTGATGAGTTGTTTTACAGCTTTCACACCAGAGCATTATTCTGACCGCGAACGATTGTTTGAGCCAGTGGCTATCCGTCGTGGTGACAGTATCATCACCATGCAAATTGCCAGTGAGACAACGCATGACTATACTCAACGCGAGTATTATAAGAAAGCCGTCTTGGACAACAATTGCCACTGGAGCGACCCTTATATGGATGCTGATGCCAGCGGTCAGGCAGTCACGACCTATGCCATGCCTCTGACCGACGAATCGGGCAAAACCGTCGCGGCATTTGGCATCGACCTGTCCACTAAGGGCATCATCGATACCTTGAACACCAGACACAACTTTCCTTCCACCTTTTTCCTGCTGCTCACCGAGGATGGCCAACTCATCTCCCAACCCGACTCAAGCCATACCCGGCAAAGTGTAGTGTCAACTGTCGTGAAAATGATCAACGACAGCTCCTACAATCGCGAATCCAGCAGTTCGTGCCGCAGCAAGATCATCACATTCAATGACAAGGAAAACGGCACGGGATATGCCTACTATGCCTTCATGAAAGGCCAACCCCACTGGCAGGTTGTGATGGTGTGCTATGACAAAGAGGTGTACGGCAAACTCAATGACATGCGCCGCAACATGCTGTTACTCATGTTAGGAGCCCTGTCCCTGTTAGGATTCATCCTGTACCGAGTTAACCATTATTTAAAACGGTTGCACGAGTCCAGGCTGCAAAAAGAGCGCTCCGACAGTGAATTGCAAGTGGCCCAAAAGATTCAGAACGAGATGTTGCCTCACAGTGACATCAGCCGTCCCGACGTTGACGTGAGTGGCAAACAGGTTAGTGCGCTCGAAGTGGGAGGAGACTTGTATGACTATTTCATCCGCGACGAGAAACTATACTTCTGTATCGGTGATGTGAGTGGCAAGGGCATTCCGTCATCACTGGTGATGGCAGTTGTACACTCCCTGTTCCGAAGCCTGTCCCAAAACGAGAGCAATCCCTCGCACATCATGAAGGCCATCAATGAGTATTCTAGTGAAGGTAACGAGACCAATATGTTCGTCACCCTTTTCATCGGAGTGCTTGACCTGCCTACTGGTCGTTTACGCTACTGCAATGCCGGTCACGATGCACCACTACTCATCTGCAATGGAGTGGATCTATTACCGGTAAAGGCAAATCTGCCCGTCGGACTGTTCAATGATTTCAAATATGTGATGCAACAAGTCCAACTGGAGCCCAACACGACAATGCTACTCTATACCGATGGCCTGACCGAGGCTGCCGACAAAGAAAAGCATCTATTCGGCTTGCAGCGCATCATCGATACGACCCAGCAATGTTTGGAGCAAGGAAAGACTGCTCCTGGCGTTCTGATGGATACCTTATATGAACAAGCCACCTTGTTTGTTAACGGTGCACAGCAGAGCGACGACCTGACTATGCTCGCCCTTCATTACCACCGTCCCGAAGAGGCCCTTGTGCTCGACAAGACCCTCAACTTGAGCAATGACGTGCATCAAGTGCCCGAGCTTAATGATTTCGTCAAATCGGTGAACAGTGAATTAAACCTTGCGTCCTCTCTATCGTCACAACTCATGCTGGCAGTAGAAGAGGCTGTAGTCAACGTCATGAGTTACGCCTACCCCATCGGCACCAAGGGTGATGTCACAGTTCAAGCCAAAGCCACTGGACAATGGCTGAAATTCATCATCATCGACCAGGGAAAAGCCTTTGACCCGACCTTGAAGGGAGAAGCCGACACCACGCTCAACGCCGAGGAGCGTCCCATCGGCGGACTGGGCATCCTGCTGGTCAAGGAACTGATGGATTCCATCAACTATGAGCGTAACGAAGGCAAGAACGTGCTCACCCTCAAGAAGAATTATAATAACGAACAATGATATCAACCATTTAAAACTATAGTTAAAATGAAAACTACAATTCAAGAATTAGATGACAAAACGATTATCACGCTGATTGGTTCATTTGATACAGCAGCGGCAATTGAGGTCGATCAAACTCTAAAGCCCGTTACCGAAGCTATCAGCAAGGATATCGCAATTGAATGTGAAGAACTGGAGTACATTGCATCTAGCGGCCTGCGTATCTTGCTCGACGTGCTCAAGAAAACTAAGGCTCAGGGCCACAAGGTCATCTTGCGCAACGTGAACGACGATATCAAGAACGTGTTCAATATCACGGGATTTATCAACTTGTTTGAGTTTGAGTAATCACACCACGAGTATGAAAAGCATCAGTTTAAGGCGATGGCTTCTTGTAGCCCTCGCCGCCCCTGCTCTGCTGGCAACAGGACAGGCCCCTATTGATACCATTCCCGCTCCTAAAAACCAGTTGACCGTGGATGTGCAGATTTTGGGACGTGGAGAGACCCGATATGGTGGTCTGCCAGCAGCCCCAAAGGTCGACGAGGAAGAGAGTGAAACTGAGAATGGCGATGTGCCAAGATCCAGTTTTGTGCTTAGCCGCACACGTCTGCCAATCAATTTCCAGCGAGACTGGCTCGAAGCACGCGTCACGCCGCAGCACTCTGGCGTGTGGGGGCAAGCGGGCAGAGGCGCCTTCAACCTGCATGAGGCCTGGGTGAAGTTGACCACACGTTTTGGCATGTTTGCCCAAGTGGGTCGTGTGGCCCTCAACTATGATGACGAGCGCATCATCGGCTCTGATGAGTGGGCGATGGCGTCATCATCCCATGACGTTTTGCGACTGGGTTACGAAGGTCACGGCCACAAGGCCCACATCATTCTGGCCTATAATCAGAATGCCAATGTGATGCTTACCGGCGGATCCATTTACGAGGGCGGTGCACAGCCCTACAAAACCATGCACACAGCGTGGTATCACTATGACGTACCGCGATTTCCGTTGGGCGTATCATTGCTGTTCATGAACATCGGCATGCAGAGTGAATTGACCAATAAACCTGACAAAACATGGTTCCAACATCTCGCGGGTGGATATATGTCTTTCCAACCCGAGCACTGGAAGGCCGAAGCGGCCTATTATAAGCAGTTCGGCAAAAACGAGCATGGCATTAAGATCGATGCATGGATGGCAAGTGCTAAGGTTACCTATATCCAATCACCCAGACTCAATGTCACTGCTGGTTATGACTACCTGAGTGGTGACAAGTATTTTGCTGTGCCAACAGGACACAATATCGGCATGGTACATCACGATGTCATTAAAGGTTTCAGCACAGTCTATGGCTCCCACCACCAGTTCTACGGAGCTATGGACTTCTTCTATGTGAGCGCCTATCATCACGGATTCACTCCCGGTCTCCAGAATGCCTATATTGGTAGCACTTATAGCCCACTGAAGAACATGATGATCAATGCCAGTTACCACTACCTTGCCATGGCCACTCATCTTAAAGATATGGAGCGCACCCTCGGTCATGAGATAGAGTTCCAGGCAGGCTATTCCATTAGCCGTGATGTGAGCCTGTCAGCAGGAGCATCATTCATGTGGGGTACCGAGACCATGGAGCGCCTGAAACGTTCCACATCAAAAAACGACCTGCGATGGGGATGGATTACGCTAAGTGTCAGCCCTCGCATTTTCAGTACTAAATGGTAATCGTTCTAAACAATAAACAAACAATATGAAATCATCTGCACCCTTATCAACCTCCCAATTCGGTATATATGTGGAATGTGTAAACCACCAGGGAGAACCTTGCTATAATTTGCCTTTCGTTTATGTACTTGACCGTTCGCTGGATGGCCAAAGGTTACTTGATGCCGTAAAGACTGCCTTCATGGCCCACCCCACGCTGTTCACACGCATCGAGTTGGGCGAAGATGGAGAGCCAGTACAAACGCTCGACATGGCCAATGAGCAATGGTCGCTCAACATCGAAGACATCCAAGACATCGAACAGGAAAAAGCCCAGTTCGTGGAGCCGTTCAACATCTACGGCGAC